>Ga0208919_1001505_pt1 | contig 13368 bp, 26 predicted proteins | sample 4_EtaG_FD_184076 | JGI IMG/M metagenome (GOLD analysis project Ga0208919, IMG submission 184076) | Marine viral communities from the Subarctic Pacific Ocean - 4_ETSP_OMZ_AT15127 metaG (SPAdes) (version 3) | ecosystem: Environmental > Aquatic > Marine > Oceanic | place: Pacific Ocean | collected...
AATCTCACCAGCCCTAAAGGAATTATACAGGTCACGAGCCTCCATAATCGCTTCAGGCTTTACGCTATCCATCTCCTCCTGCGCTACTGCGTAGTTGAACCACGAACCTTTGTCGTTGCTCTCCTGCACAGTGGTCAGCCTCCATGGCACAGCCCACATAGGTGGGTTGAACATACCTTTCTGAGGATGCATAACCTTCAGACCCGCACGACGAGTATTCCATTGCTTGGCAATCTTCATCTGGGTCTTCTTCATATCGCAGATCATCTGGCTAGTGGCACCACTATCCTCGACACCCAACACCAAGAACTGAGCAGACCGAACAAGCTCGTTACCACTTGGTAACATCTCAGTTGCACCATTTCTTTCAGTCTTGCGGATATCAGGATCGTCAGCACTCAACTCACCCATGAATCCACCACCCGTCTCCCGGAGTTGGAACTCCAGAAACTTAGTAGTGTAGGCACACATCAACACAGTCAGACCAGTATCGGCCTCCCAAAACTGACCAGTTACAGTATTGAAGATATCACCTGCCGACGCACCCTTGATAAACTTCGGGTCAGTCTTCAGCAGTTGTGGTGACAGAGGCTGTAAGATCCGTAAGAACGGGATCTGCATATCATCTGCACCAATAGTCTCCATACCCTGACCTGCACTATCGAACAGGTCATCCATTAGATTTGCCACCGCAGTGGTCTTTGCATTTGCTACTTCTGTTGCCATGATTTTAGCTCCTCGATATCTTGGCTTCTGTTCCAACGAAAACTCCGAATGTGTCGAAGTCGATCTCCTTACCCTTCTCAATACGCTCCTTCACCCATGCTTTTAGTTTCATGGGATGAACATGCGTCTTTTGAGCGGGGTCTAGTCCCTTGCTTTTGAGATCATCAACGACGGCTCCTGCCACATTATCCTGACCTGCATTAAACGATACAGTCACATCATTCTTGATAATGTCACCCTCACCGATAGAACGTATCCAAGCGAAAGCCTCATCTCGTTTCTCCTCACTTATTCGAGCGTGAACAAACTGACGTAGGGTAACCTTGTTACCATCAACGGTAATACCATCCATACCCATCTCCTGCATAAGAGACGGTATGTCTTCCTCGTTTACTTTTCTTTTACGGAACTTCAGATCTTTGAGATACTGCTCTGTTGTTGCAATCTCTTCATCGATCTTCATAGACTGACGGATAAGAGTAGACAGCGCACTGCCCTTCTCTCCGTCTACCTTGTCGAACTTCTGGGCATCGACCTCCTCATCTATTAGCGAGAATATATCGCTCATCTTCCTACTCCTTCGTTAAAGTTTTACCCCTTCGGGTTGAACACAGACCCTAAAGCCTGCAAACTGCTCGGTCAAGCAGATTTCTTTAGTAGCTTACCAGCTTCCTTTTCAACTATCCAAGTGATCTGCATCGGCACACTCCTGTGCTCCTTCTCTGCAAGATCCTGTAATATTTTGTATGTATCGACGGGCACTGCCACCGACTTGAATTTCTTGGTATCCACAATATTCTCCCGTTGTTTAAATACTTTTCGTAATTTATCCTATGTATCCGGTGATCGTCAAACAATAAATAGGATTATTCTTTTTTCGGTGATAGCTCGAGCCACTGTCTTGCTTCCTCACCCAGTGTCTTTGCTGACAGATCGATCTTAGCCCGAAGACTCTTAACGATATGCTCATCGACCGTGCCTTTCGAGACAAGATCAACATAGGTCACTGTATTCTTCTGACCGATACGATGACATCGGTCCTCTGACTGCACCCGTGTCTCCAAGTTGAAGTCATTGGCGTAGTAAATCACGTTGGTTGCTGCGGTCAGCGTCAGACCATAGCCTGCGGTCTGAGGGTTAGCCACGAAGAACCTCGCATCTCCGAACTGAAAGTCCTGAATGGCCTGCTGCCTGTCATCGTCCGATGTGTCCCCGAAGTAGGTGACTGTCGAGTCCGAACCGTAGGCTCTCTTCAGTGCAGCCTCGATGTTTCGTATGTCATACCTGAACCTCGACCATATGATTACCTTGCCGGACATCTCTTCAACGGTCTCAAGCACTGCATCGATACGCCTGCTTTTGAACTCCACAAGTTCCTTGTCATCGGTCATGGTGTGGCCGCACAATACCTGTTGCAGTCTGAGTAGCTGAGTCATTGCCGCAGGTGCAGACACCAACCCACCATCATCGAGCAATGCAATAGCTGCGTTCTTCAGTGACATATAGTGCTTGATCTGCTCGTCAGTCAGGCTCACATGGCGAACCGTGTACACCTTGTCCGGTAGATCGAGGGCATCCTCTTTGGTCACCCGATATGAAAAGCCCTCGAGCTTGTCACTAAGTTCATCTAGATTCCTGTACCCCACAATCTGTTGGAAGCTATGACCACCCATACGTTGCGTTCTTGTGATTGCATACCTGCCTTGAAACGAATAGAACGACTCGAAACCAAGCAGGGCTTTGTCCATGAAACCACACTGTGCATACAAATCCATAGGTGACTTGGTTACAGGTGACCCAGTAAGTATGCGCTTGTATGCTGCGAACTTAGCCAGAGTCACCAGAGCCTTGGTTCTCTTTGCCTTCGGGTTCTTGATCGTTGTTGACTCGTCAACTGCAAGCAGGAAAGTCGAACCTCGAACAAACTTCTCCACAAAAGCTTTGACCTTCGGTGTTGCAAAGCCCTCCACGTTAACCAGCAGAATGCGTAGCTTGCCACGCTCCTCGATGCCAGATAGCAGATGTTCTTTCTGAACCTTGTTTGGGTTCGGGTTCCAAACATACACCTCGTTGTCTATGTCATCCCGGAGGTGGGCTGGAATCTCTGACACCTGCCAGTTACGATACACCCCCTTCGGTGCAACGATAATTGCAGTGTCGATCTTTTTGTTTTCGTACAGCCACGCCATGTTGTCGATAAGAACCTTCGACTTGCCACAGCCCATCTCCATGAAGTAACCGTAGTTCTCCTTATCGTAGGAACGCTCGAGCGCAATGCGCTGATGCTCATACGGCTGAGTTTTGTATTTGAATTTCATAATTGCCCCTTGTTACTCCTCGAAATCTCCAGACATAAGTGAGTGCTTCGCTGCCTCCAAGTGCCAGATGACTTCAGCTACGTCCTCTATCGTAGTCATCATCTTGACACTGCCATCTGCCGCCGTGCCCACAATCACTGCACTATCCATCATCTTTGCAGCGATACCACACACCGCAGGCACTGAGGCTCTGGGCACTTTGCTTACCTTCGGCTTCGGCTTTAGATAAACCACGTTGTCAGCTTCATCCGTCATTCAACATTCCTCGTAGCTCTTTGGCTTTGTTTCGCATTTCCATGTAGACCTCGAGCCTTTTTCGGGTCTTCTCTGCCTCACGATATAAGCCTGAGTCCATGAGTAGTGTCAACTCATCATCAAGAATGCGGATGATCCTGTCCATTGATTTGGTTTCGCTCATGCTACGTCAGCCTCTTTGTCATCACGCAGGATACGAACCATCTCCTCAACATAGCCCACGTCCAGACCTATGTTTTCAGTGCAACCGCGATAGCGATTAAGCCATGCCGCCAAGGACACACCTGCCTGCCTGCGTAACTCAGCCTGCGCCTCCTCGCTTTCTGGATCAAATGGCTCGTAGCCACCACCCTCTTTGCGATTGGCTACAGGTGAGATGTACGCAGGGTATTCAATCGTCAACACCTTATCGCTCTGCTTGATATGTGTCTGTTCGACCACGATCCTAAGACCGCTTGCCATGCGCCGTGCCATATCGATACGCCACTGTCTAGCTGCCGTTGCATCATCGATGCCATAGAAAGCATCATACATTTCATGCTCCGGCTGATTAGCCAGCCAATCGACAAACTCATCTGCTTTGAACATATTAAATCCTGTTACCTGTAGATAGTCATCGATGATTCTTTGTTTAGTCTTCCTTGCAAAATTACTCATTACTTCCTCCTTGTTAAAAATATACTTGACCGCCATAACCTAACGCAGCGGAACACACCACACTCAACCTCTCCTTAACCGCCCAGCCATGCCATGCCTAACCCCAACCCAACTCACGCCACCCGACCGTGCCTCACCATAACCGCCTAGCCGCGCCTTACCTTGCCCCAACGCACCTGTCCTGACCACAACCGCCTTACCAAGCCCAACCGCGCCGCAAGACACCGTGCCTTACCATAACCGCCCAAACTTGCCAGACCAATCCGTCCTTACTGCAACTTTCCACAACTCAACCGCCTTGCCTCGCCATAACTTACCGGAAGATACCAGACCCGACCAAACCCAACCCTAACCGCCTCAACACGACATACCCAACCGGAACATAACCGACCTCACCGCAACCGCCATAACTCACCCCACCAAGCCACGCCTCACCCGACCACGCCCTAGCTCAACCCGCCGGAACACAACCGCCGCAACCCGCCGCGCCTCGCCACGCCCTAGCTTACCTCGCCACGCCATACCTCAACCGCCACTCCATGACTGACCGTATCGCACCTGAACAAACCCAACCAAAACCGCCTCGACCCACGACAGGGATATGCTGCAACGCACACGCTCGATGTGCGTTGCCCCATGTCTAATAACTAAGCAGCCCTCCGCAACCGCTCTTCTTGTAAGAACTGCATAAGCTCTGCTGTTTCCTGATCCGCACACTCTGGATGATCTCGAGCCGCTTCTTGAACCTCGCGACCTTCCTGCATCAGAAGATCCCAAGTCTCTTGGTGCTCTTCATCCATGCTGAACTCACCACCTCCACTGGCACCAGCTATTGTAAACGTACCAAACGAACCGCGACCCTTCTCCTGTCGGAAATCACCAAGGCCAATCAACTGTCCTGCGTTCGCTACCAGTGCAGATATCGAACTGTTGCTGAATGTTGGCGTAACAAACCTGATCTCGATCTCAGCGCACCAGTCTGGCAGGTAGGCTCGAGTCCGCATATCAGGGGTCTTGTTCATGTCAGCCGAACGCACCACATCGATCTTCAAATAGGGCTTGCCCCATATGTTGATGTTGGTCTGTGGCAGAAAGATCAAACGATTGACGCTTGTCTTGTTAACCCCTGCCGTTTCCAGCGCAGCCGTAGCCATAGCACCTTTGACACCAGCCGCAGGAAAACACAATAATGTCTTACCCTTGGGCTGCGTATGAAAAGAGTCCACGAACTCCTGCTCTGGATTGTGCTTGATCTCCTTCTTCTCAGCCGCAGTCTTACGACCTGCACCGACAAGTAGATCACGCTTTGCTTTCGATGACATACTGTTAAAGTACATCGGTGTTTGCCCAATCAAACGTAGCTTGATTAGACCTTGCTTCAATACCGGAATGCTAATTGCTTCCGTAGTCTTCTTTGATACTGCCATTTTCTTACTCCTCTAATAAATGACACTTAGTTGCCACACCATGCGACACTAATAGTTAATCCCCTCGTCTCTGTCCTGCTCAGTGTCAAACCCACACCGATACTCTGAGACCTGCTGCTCAGTCATCTTGTCCTGACTTATACGAGCCATCGTCTTGTCCTCATTGACACGCCAGTAGTGCGGATTGTACCGCCGACCGTAATACCTGTCCGCCGAACCTCGATCCTTGGGGCTGTTGTGATGCCCCCATGCCTCTACTTCAACCATCCTTCGGCTCCCACTTAACTTCCTTAACCATGCCGCTATACGCTTCCTTGGCGATGGTCTCCTGATGCTCGACCCATATATTGGTAAGCATACTAATCACATCATCCATACCCATATGGTCTACCAAGTTCATATGGCTTTCCATCCGGCTTGAGAACTGGTGCCAAGTTTCGCACTCGTCCACAATATTAAGAGCCTTATCCTCGAAGTTTTCCTCCTGCTCCATCATCATCGCTTTAACTCTACCCATGAGCCATCTCCCTTCTTCTTTCAGTGCGCTCCATCACGCGAACAAAATTCTCATACTCCTGCTGATCAGGAGACTTAAACAGCCTCGACAAACCAACACTAGAAAACACATAAGTTTCTGGCCTGTACACCACGCCATACCGATCAAAGTCATCGGCCCTTGGATCATCCTCAAACATTACGCAGCCTCCTCTTTGTTCGCCTTATCAAGTGCGTGTCGAATGAACTCATCCTCACGCAAATCATCCAGTTCTGCATTCATGCAATTGATTTGAACGACCGTGCCGTTCATACAAGCATCTCTGACCTCACTCGACAGAACACACATAGCCAGAGACCCAAAGTAAACTTCGCAACGGTTAGCCATACAGTTGATTAGAAAACAAAGGTCTTCATTACTCAACTCGTTAGCCAAATCAAACATCTCTTCCTTCCGACTAGCCATCACGCAGCCTCCTTATTGTTATCGGTTTAGACAAGGCATCCTTCTGCCATGCCCTGTTGTTTATTCTAAGATGCATCTGCCTCGAAAGTATAGGTTTACGCAGACCAAGATTTAGAATAACTCGCTTTTCGGTTTTGACCTTCGTCATCGAGCACTCCTCAACATCGCAAAAATGTGATCCTTCACGTCCTGATAGGACTCCGCAACAAAATGCCCATCATGACGGCTCAACCCATCATTGACCACGGTCACCGTGCGCTCAGTGTCACCCCACCGCATCGTCCGCTCAGAGACAGCGAACCTGTCTCCGACCAAAAATATCTTGTCCGCATCGCGGCCTGTCAGGTGATCCACCTGAGTTAGTTCAAGCGTTATCATCGTCAACCTCCTCAACATCAATGATCACATCCTTAATGTGATCATCCCAGATTTCCTCTTTAGCCAATTCTTTAGCCTCTTCCTTGTTGGAAGCTTCAACATCAATCCGGTGATACACCGTGACGTAAACTTTGAAGTTAGGCATCCTGCATCTCCCTGCGCTCGATCTCTGCACGTTCTGCCAGTTCAGCGTTGACCGCAGCCATAGCCTTGACCATGAACTCGCTCGACACCGACCAGCCATCGACCCCACCATGCAGGCACAGTCCACGCTTCGACCAATCGGTCACGGTCTTTTGCTCCCCGAACCGCTCGTCAAAATTCAAAGAACTCCAATAGTAGCGACTGACAAACTGACCATACTTCTTACCCAGATAGGCTTCGGTCTTGTCCTTAGAGTTACGCAATATGCCTGCAACCCCAGAGTCCATATCGTAGAACTCGATCATCGGATCATCGTGCTTGTCCTTGTCATACTCAGCATCGCCATAGGTCAGGCAATGTTTTAGACCATACTGGCTCCCGATAAATACCATGCGAACGCACCACCTGTTGCCACTCTCAGGATCAACGGCTTTATATACAACAGTCATTTTATGTCCCCTCTCTCTCAATCACTGGAACTTTAAAATCCTTTAAGGCTAAGTCTTCGTCCCATTCTAGTTCATCCTTAACGATAATTCTCAAAGCCTCATCGAAACCACCACAATCGCTTGTGGTTTTCCACTTGTCTGTGTTTCCAAGTTCAATAATTACTTCGTAACCTCTTGCAGTTATGGTGACCACTCCAAACTCAGGATCAAAGTCTAATTCGCAACCATCAAATAGCTCCCCGCTAATCCCATGAGTATGGCCACTCTTTTTGAAATTCATTTGAATTTCTTCATCGCGGTACATTCCATACCTTTTCATGCGGCTAACATGTTCCATGTAATCAGCCAAAAAATCCTTACTCATTAGCAATACACCTCTTTACCAAACACACCCAACTGGATGATCAAGTCATAATCATTGGCATCCAACTGACCCAACTCATCGACAGTCAATGCCAGCCGCTGCCGCTCTGGATCGAGCAAATTAATGCCGTCAACAATCACATCAAAAGCTTTGACGCGATGAGTCTCAGTCTCCTCACTGGCTTCGTAGTCCTCATAAGAAACACCAGAAGTAAACCAATCGTCCTCGTCCTCAGTATGAATGACGATCTCAAAGTTAGAGTCCACAACATCGAACCCAGACTTCAACACATGACCACCAGTATGGATGTACGCGATCCAGTGGTTCGACCCACCTTCCAATGCACCCACCCAGATAGCTTCGGCAATCTGTGCCCACTCATCGCGGCTTGGTGAATACTCGACCGAAATAGTCGGATAGAACTTCTTGGGCTTCAGCAACTCCGCAAATGGCTCCGCCAGTATGTCTGCAAAAGCAGTGTTAGTCAGATTTGGTTTATCGTTAGTCATTACACAATCTCCCATCCATCGTTTTCAAAATGCTCGATCCAATCCTTCAAATACTCACGCACCACAATCAATGCGCCATTCTTATTGAAGTTGGACTCCTTGTAGTTTTCCAAATTACATACGGCCTCATCATTCTGAGGCATGAACAAAAACACATCCTGATGTGCCACAATCTTGTAGTCCGCAAATTTTGTATTCATTGGTTTAATCCCCTTCTAATAAATAGCTTCACCTAAAAGTTCGTTGATATTTAATTCATGTTCTTCCGCTCTCATCCCTGCTGCACTTGCTTGACTACGAACCATTGCTTCCCAAAAAGCCTCGTGCTGAGAAAAATTAATTTTACCATCTGCATCGTGAGTAACCTCATCAACATAACCACCATCAGAAACATTCTCATCATCGCAACTTTCGTCAGCGAGATACAAACCAAGCTTATTTTCTAATGCTTGAAGCTTCTCCTGACGCTCATAGTATAATTCTCTAGCTTCGATCATCGTTTAATCCCCTTGTATCTTGAACCTTGAACCTCGAACCTGTATGGTTTGAGTAACTTAAACTGAACCGTATCAGCTTTTCCCAAGTAACACAATAGTACATGGGAATAAAAGATACAGAAAACAAGTGCCATATAATGTTTTTTCTGGGAAAAAGTTTTTGTTTTATTTTTTTTTATATTTACTGGAACAAATGGAACAAATGGAACAATCCTTACTGAGCAACGATTGTAGCTGTTCCAAACCTGTTCCACTGTTCCACTTCTGACGCTGACTAAGGGAGATTTTTTGTTTTGAAAAACAGTAAACCCGTAGAAAACACTATAGGGAAGGGTGGCAGGCCAGCCGGACTGACCAACCGCCAAAGAGAATTTGCCAAGTATTATGTCGAGGGTAAGTACTCGAACGCTGAGTGCGCGAGGAAAGCTGGATATGCTGAGAACAGTGCCAACAATCACGCCGCCAAGCTTCTTGATGGCAAGTCTTTTCCTGAAGTTCCTGAACTGATCAAAGAACTTCGAGAGGCTCGAGAGCGCAGATATGGCGTGACTGTACTGGGTCAACTCAAACGCTTCGAGGAGTTGTCCCTGTCTGCTGAAGAGGCTGGACAATTCAGTGCCGCCATCAACGCTGAGAAAATCAGGTCTAGTCTGGGCGGTTTGACCATCGATAGGCGCGAGTCCACCCATGTCCACCAGCTTGATAACATGTCGCGTGAAGACATTGTTGCCAGACTGGCAAGTCTCCGCAAGAATTACCCCCATGCTTTTGCTGATATGAAAAGAGTTGAGGATGCCAGCGACAGAGAAATCACTGTGGAAGCTATTGAAAGAACACCTGCCCAAGAAAACACACTGCGAGAGGATTGAAAACCGCAGTGGTGAAGGAATGCCGGACGTGTACCTATGCATGGATGGCGTTCCGATATGGCTTGAATTAAAAATAATAAAAAATGGTAGGGTCAAAGTATCTAAGTCGCAGATTGCTTGGCATTGCTCACATTCGCATTGCAACGGCACCAGTTTTTTCCTGCTAAACGACCCCTGTACCTCTGACCTATTTTTATTTGACGGCGCATCGGTGCTCGAAATCCACGGTTCGCGGATCGATGACCTGCGGCCTGCGGCCTTGTATATAGGTGATATGTCTGGGCTGATCGAGAGCCTGCGGCCTGCGGCCTGCGCCCTATGGTGTGATGTCATGGCTCGATGACCTGCGGCCTGCGGCCTGCGGCTCCGCTCTATGGATATATGAAATAAAAAATCCCCTGCCGACATTGTCGGCAAGGGATCAGGGGAAACCCTATTCTGCTGCATCAAGAATTGCCCAGTATTGGTCGAAAGTGTAAAACGCATTATCCGTCTGAACTTCCATCGGATACGCCCCATATTGCGCGTAATGATCGTTCACGAAATTTAATATCTGTTCTAATTCATCCATTGTTCGCTGCCTCCTTTAATTCTTTTATAAGTTCTAATGCTTGGTCTAGGTTGTCATCGTTGCCTAGCTTGGCTTCTTCAATTGCAAAGCTAATCCAGTTTAGTTTTTGGTATGTGTTTAAATTATCCATTATCACCCCCTAGTGTTTAACGATTGCAATTGATTTGGCCTTTGTTGATGCGCCAGCGCAAAGCTTGCAGGTATCGCACGTTGCGCGACGGCCTGCCTCTTTACTGGCAGGACACAAGACCTCGAAGCCTTGCACGATATCCTCTTGTTTATCTATAACGCGGAATGTGCGCTTGCCATTGTCCCAAGCTTTTAAAGCTTCGGCCTTGGTGTCTGCGCTGATCATAAATAGCATTGGGTCAACGTCTAGAATGTCTGATTGATGGCTATAGGCCGTATGACCCACGGCATCATTTAAAAGGCTATCCCAAATGTAACGCGGTACGGCCGCGCCGTCGCCATATGTACCTATGCGAACCATGCGGCCTGCGCCAAGCTTGGCTATTTCGTCATGGCCTACTGCAACCGGATAGCCGCCTTTCATAAAATGCTTCCAAGTTATCAAAACGCCTTGGAATAATTTGACGTAACACTTGCGGCCTTTGGCATGTTTGCCCGGGCTATCTTCTTCGACGGCCTCGCCTCTAAACTTGCAATTGCCGCAGATTGAATAGTCGTTGCCAATCTTATTGTTTAGCATTGGGTCAAGACCGTTGTCGCATAGGATATAGGTTTGAACCATGTTGCCGGTTTTAGTGTTGCTGCTTTTCACGATAGCAATAGCAACGATTGGCGAACCGTCAATCTGTGACGGGCCTCGATATATAATTGAGCTTTGTGGTTTCATAACAATTCCCCTTGTTATAGTTAACTTAACTTATCCTAATTTATCCCATGTTTTAATGCAAGCCCTAAATTATCCTGCGGCCTGCGGCCTTTCTGTTTTTATATCTAGATGAACCTGCGACCTGCGGCCTGCGGCCTCGCTCTATCTATATATAAAAAAAGAAAAGAGAACCGAGCGCCGTGGCGCTCGATCCCGTGTTGATTAGCCGTATAAGAATTGATCTAGATCATTATCCCAATGATCATCATTGGCTGTTTGCAATGCATCAATAACGCACATGCCATCATTGTAGTAGTCTCGCCAGCATGCATCTGGCATATCGTCGATACCGATCGGGCATCCCAGCCCGATCAATTCTTTGTCGCATTGTTTTAAGAATGCCTCGAATGTCATGATTAATTCCTCATATCTTGAATTGAAAACAAACAGCCAAGGATCGACCAGAATAGGCCAACGCTACCAATCGATATCATTCCAATCCCTGTAACGATAGCAAACATATCGTCCATAAATAGACAGTGAAACCCAGCCAGCCCTATCGTAGCAGTGGCAACGATCATTAGGCCAAACACTTGGGCTTTACGTTTTGCGATAGTCTTATAGTGAGCGATAAACATTTGAATTCCTTTCTGGGGGGACAGTGTCCCCCCATTGGTTTGAAGTTAAGCAGTTTTCTTTTCGACACACACACCCTCGACAATTGTCACGGGTGCTTGATCAGCCCAGACATTCTCAAACTTGCCGCGCATGAATGCCTTAACGGGTGTCTCACCAACTCTAACGCGGTTAAGCAGACCATCTGCAATGCACTGCTTTTGATGTGCAGCAAAGGCGTTTTGCGCTGCCTTCATTGCAATGTCCAACTCATGCAACTTGGCACGGGCTGCTGCCGGGTTAGTGTACGGGTGACCTACTGATCTTTTAAGCTTCTTAGTCATGACAATTTCCCCTTGTCGTTATGGCTGCCACCATTGGCAACCCTCAATAAAAATAGTGCGCTCATTTATCCCATAACGCAAGCACTTTATCCCACTTTATTCCAACAAAATGCATTTTATTTTACTTTATCCGTTCACGATTTGTTCCAGAGGTGGATTGTTCTGGGGTTACTGGGTCGGATTGGCAGTCAACTTTGCTCGAGCGCGACCCCCCACCACCATTATTTTTGGATAGTCTATTGACATGTGGTCTCGTTTTGCTGGGTTGATAAATTCATTGGGATATAATATCGTTCGGGCATGGATGACATGACCAGCCTAGACCTGCTGCCAGAGGATGTTCTCAAAGAAATTCTGTTACTGGAAGAGCAGAAGCAGAAGCTTGAAACCAGAGACATAGCCAGAGATAAGTTCATGGCGTATGCGAAGCATGTGTATGAAGGGTTTATAGAGGGGACCCATCACAGAATTATCGCAGAGAAGCTCGAGCGCATAGCCTCGGGTGACTTGAAAAGGCTGATTGTCAACATGCCGCCCCGACATTCCAAGTCAGAATTCGCATCCTACCTCATGCCTAGCTGGTTCTTGGGCCGCAATCCTAAGTTAAAAATCATTCAGGCCACGATGAATACAGAGCTTGCCGTGCGGTTTGGTCGTAAGGTGAGGGATTTGATTGCAGATCCTGTTTACAGAGAGATTTTTCCTGACACAGATCTAAAAGCTGACAGTCAGGCTGCTGGTAGATGGGAGACTAGCGTTGGCGGGGAGTACTTTGCTGCCGGAGTTGGTGCTGCGATGACTGGTCGTGGTGCAGATTTGTTGATTATTGATGATCCGCACTCGGAACAAGATGCTTTATCGGCTTCTGCCTACGATAATGCGTATGAATGGTACACATCTGGGCCTCGGCAGCGTTTGCAACCGGGGGGAACCATCATAATTGTGCAGACTAGGTGGTCTAAGAAGGACATAACGGGCAGGTTACTGGCGGCACAGGCCAAGGATGTCATGGCTGACCAGTGGGAAGTGGTTGAATTCCCTGCAATTATGCCGTCAGGGGATCCATTGTGGCCTGAATTCTGGAAAAAAGACGAGCTTTTGCGTGTAAAGGCTTCGTTATCGGTAGGTAAATGGAACGCACAGTGGCAGCAGAACCCCACATCTGAGGAGACTGCTGTTGTAAAGCGTGAATGGTGGCGTGTTTGGGAGGAGGATGACATTCCTGACTTGGATTACGTCATTCAGTCCTACGATACGGCGTATAGCAAGCGTGAAACTGCTGATTACTCTGCCATTACGACTTGGGGTGTGTTTCAGCCGCATCAAAACGGGGAGCAGCACCTGATATTGATGGATGCGAAGAAGGGTCGGTGGAATTTCCCGGAGTTGAAAGAGGTTGCGATAGAGGAGCATGACTATTGGGAGCCTGAGTTGATCTTGATTGAGGCC
>Ga0208919_1001506_pt1 | contig 13359 bp, 18 predicted proteins | sample 4_EtaG_FD_184076 | JGI IMG/M metagenome (GOLD analysis project Ga0208919, IMG submission 184076) | Marine viral communities from the Subarctic Pacific Ocean - 4_ETSP_OMZ_AT15127 metaG (SPAdes) (version 3) | ecosystem: Environmental > Aquatic > Marine > Oceanic | place: Pacific Ocean | collected...
ACCCCGCGAGCGGGCAACCCGGGCAGTCGCAAGCCCGGAACGGGGGGCAAGATATTGGCGGAGGAAGCGAAGAAGAATTGGGGGACACCGCAAGCGAGGGATTGGAAGGGCGCGCAGGGGAGAGCGTACAAGGGGGGAGCGAAGGACTTGCTTGCGCAGACGGAGGGAGTGCCACCACACGTTGGCCCGCCCGCCCAGGAGAAGAGCAATACGAGTGGGAAGAACCACGGGTCACCGAAGCTCAATCCGAATTGGGTGGAACAATTGATGGGTCTGCCCGTGGGGTGGACGCAATTACCAACCGAGTGGATCGACTCAGACTGCTTGGTAACGGAGTTGTCCCCCAAACAGCAGAACTAGCATGGCGAACTTTATGGAAGGAACTGAATGAACGAGAAGGAGACTGAATAATATGGGACAATTCATGGGATATGCGAGTTACGATTTAAAAACGCGATGCGGGATATGCGGGGAAGTTGGCCCGCGCGAGGACATGTATGATCATTCGTCATATTGCCAAGGCGCGCCCGAGGGCGAAGAGCCTGACGAGGACGATGGTGAGGATGAGGGTGAGGAGTGAGCATTCCGACCGCACAGGAAGGAATGGCAGGATGGGAACGGTTTTGGCGAAACACGCAAGTCTTGAGGTTCGAGATTGGCCCGGATGGAGAGAAGCGGGCAATTCGCTCAAGCGAACCGCGAAGACTCCCCAAGCACGATTGCTTTGATTTTAGAAGGCGTAAGAAGCGTAAGAAGTGAGCCAAGCGAGCAGACAGTGCATACATGAGTTCAAAGCGTTGTTCCATCGTTGGGAACAGGAGAGCGACCTCGAACAAACTGACATCCTTGATTGTCTGAAGGATGCGCTTGACGAGTATTACAAGGAAGACGTTGTTGATTTTGATAGCGAGATTGACCTGGAGCGGGGGGATGAGGAATGAACGTATACAAGCCTAGCAAGAAGATAGGCACGTGGCCTCAGATGGTGGTTCGCTTGACCAAGGAGCGTGATGAATTGGTTGTGGAGAACAAGAAGCTCGAAGAGGAGAACATGGGACTCAAGCGCAGATGTTGTGACTTGTGGAAGGAAGTGACTGAGGAACGGGCTAAGAATGATTCGTGAAATGCCCCAAGGGAGTGAACCCGGAATTTTGGCACAAATACGGAAGAGCAATACCACTTTCAGTTCAAAGCTTACCACGGTGCGACTTGAAAACCCTCGGGCCACCATGCTCGAAGTTCGACCCCGAGACGTTGGCGAGGATACTGAGGGATGGTCAGTCGGCCCGGAAGAAATCCCGGTCGAAACGCTCGAAGAAGCGATAATCCTGGGCATGGAGATACAGGCGAGGGAATGAGCAGACCTCGGTACGAGACTCAGGAGGACTTGGATAACGAACGCGCGGTTGCGCGCTTCCTTGAGGATCGATGGACGTGTAAATTCATCAAGCTCAATCCGATAAAATGGAAGGTTGATTTCTTAGTCAGGAGCTTGAAGGACTTGGATAAGTATTCCTGGGCGGAAGTGAAGTGCTTGAACATGAACTTTGGGGACTTCCCATTCATGATCAGTTACAAGAAGATCGAGGCTGCCAAGGCATTGCATGAAACCTCGGGGCATAAATTCATGCTTATCTTTCGATGCTTGGACAAATTATGTTATCACGCTTGGGACTTTTCCAAACAATACAAGTTTGAATATTCGGGGCGCACAGTTGCCACGCGAGACGGTCAGGACGTTGAACCTATTTTTCGGGTCTATCCCGAGGAGTGCAAGATCGTGGAGGGGTTTGATGCCTAAGATAAGAATAACTCAACTTGATGGGGCATTGCCTAATATCGCTTTGATGAAATTGTCACATTGGCACAAGTCACAAGGTGATGAGGTTCACTTTTCAAAGACTTGGGAACGTCAGCTTTTTGAACCCGAATACGACGTGGTTTACGGGTCTGCGATATTTCAATGGACAAAAGCCAAGCTCGATAGATTCCTTGCCGAGTTTCCAAACGCAATAGTGGGAGGTACGGGAACGAAATCAAAGATGACCATTGAGGACGTAACGGGCGGCCCTTACGAGTTTTTCGACTATTCCATATATCCGAAGTTTGAGAGGAGCATAGGGTTTAGCCAACGGGGTTGTCGCTTGGCTTGCAAGTTTTGCGTAGTTCCGGGCAAGGAAGGCAAGAACAAGGATAACGGCCCGATCAATCGAATATGGCGAGGTGAACCATACCCTAAGGAAATCATCCTGCTCGACAATGATTTCTTTGGGCAACCGGATTGGCAGGAAAAAGCGGAGGAGATCCTCGATGGTGACTTTAAGGTTAACTTCAATCAAGGCATGAATGCCCGACTGATTCACGAAGAGGGTGCGAAGATGCTCAAGGAGATGCAATTCTTTGAGGCGAAATTCAAATACCGAAGACTTCATACCGCATGGGATAATCCAAAGGACGAGAAATTATTTTTCAAAGGATTGAATACTCTCATGGATGCGGGAATCAAGCCGAGAGAGGTCATGGTCTATATGCTCATAGGCTATTGGCCCGGTGAAACGATGGACGATATTCTTTGGCGTTTTAACAAGCTTAACGATGCCGGATGCCTTCCGTACCCAATGGTTTATGATCAAAATAATCCCGAGTTAAAAAAGTTTCAGCGTTGGGTAAACCGCAGATATTACCAATTCGTACCTTGGGAAAAGTATGATTCGTCCATGCGATCCCGCCCACCAAAAGATCAACTGACGTTTAACTATGCCTAAGATAACGTATACTGACGAGGTGGATGCGAGGTTTGGCATCCCGTGGACGGACGATTTGAAGTATGACAAGGGCGAGCTAGTGTGCGCATTGAGTCCCGAAGAGATTGATCGCCTCACTATAGAAGACCCTGCGCGCGCGGAGACGCTCACACGCTTGTTGATGGATCAGCCCAACTCCGAGAAGGAAGACCCGATTGAATGGGGATGGACGCTCCCCGGTTGGCGCAGGATCATGGAACGGTTCGACAAGGACAAGATACACGTGATCATGGGAGGGAACAGGAGTTCCAAGACTTACTTTGCCACTCGTATGCTCGTTCACTTGGCTCAGACAATTCCCGAAGCTGAGATTCGCTCGATGCACGTCTCAGAAGAAAGATCGATAAGTGATAGTCAACGCTACGTTTGGGAGAATTTGCCTATGCGGTACAAGCGTTCCAAGAAGAAGAGCGCGAACCATAGTTTGCAATACAATCAAAAGAACGGGTTCAATGCAGGCAAAGCAATCCTTCCACCTACTGAACCAACTGCTGAACGTGGAAGCACGATATACTTTAACAATTATCGGCAGTACATGGCAGACCCGCAAATCTTTGAAGGATGGGCGGCTCACGTCATACATGCAGATGAAGAAATTCCCGAGGCGATTTTTTCATCCCTATTGGCGAGACTGACCGACTTCAAGGGACGCTTGATTTTGACATTTACAACGTTGCAGGGGTGGACTCCACTGATTAACAGTTTGCTCAAGGGTGCGGAAACGGTCAGGACGCGATATAGCGAATTATTGCAAAGGGAATTGCCCGTTGAGCAAATCTCCGTCAATTGGCCCGATTGTCGGATTCATTACTTTTGGACTCAGGATTCGCCCTTCGTGGATGGACAGGAACTCGTCCGTACCTATTCCAAGCAACCGCTCGAAACCAAGCTTGCCCGCCTGTACGGGATACCGTCCAAGTCATTCGAGGGACGCTTTCCAAAATTTACGCGAGAGACTAACGTTGTCGAGCATGAGAAGATCCCGTTCATTGCCGATCAAACGATCAATGCCACCAGGTATTTTATATGTGACCCCGGAGGCTCGAAGCCGTGGGTGGGAATTTGGGTTGGGGTCATGGAGGACGGGCGTATGTTTATATACCGCGAGTTCCCTGACAGTACGATGGGAGCGTGGGCATTGCCCCACGTTAATGGAGCGGGCAAAAGCGTGGGCAAGCCCGGGCCGGGACAGAAACCCCTCGGGTGGGGATACGTTCAATACAAGAACCACTTCGAGGATTTGGAGGGCGGGGAAACGATATTCGAGCGAATTGTTGACCCGCGCATGGGATCGACCACGGTGCGCACGAAGGAGGGAGAATCGAACATCATTAACACGATGAGTAACTTGGGGTTCGTGTTCCGAGCCGCACCGGGCGTGGACATCGAAGCGGGAATTGCAAAGATCAATGATGCCCTGAGTTGGGACGATACCGAACCGATGACCGAGGAGAACACGCCCAAGCTGTTCGTGAGTGACCGGTGCGAGAATACGATTACCTCGATGATCGAGTACAGCGGGCAGAGCAGGACTGAACACTTCAAGGACTTTATAGACTGCATCCGCTATCTGATGGTCAGCGGCCCTGAGCATATCACTAGCGCGAAGCTCGCGGTGACAGGTGGCGGGGGATATTAGACTACCATAGACTACGACATTGACCCGTAAGGCGTTTTACCTTACAATCTGCTACACTCATGTTGAATGCCGCAGATCCCGAGTTACTCTATGCCTCGAAAGAGCCTGACATTGCGTACCTTGCGCAGACCTTCAAGCAAACGCAGTCCGACCTGGGCGAATGGTTGGATCGCAGGCAACGAGACTATGACGTAAGGAATTGCCAATGGGCGGGTAAGTCGGATGACTTCAAGAAACATTCCTCGCTCAGTTCAACCGGAGAGGTATTTCCTTGGGACAAGAGCAGTGATCAAGAGGTTAGGCTAGCCGATGAACTAATTGGATGCCGGGTATCCATGGTAATGAATGCGGTTAGACGTGCGCACATTGTAGCCACCCCAACCGAGAGCAATGACGTTGAGCGTGCTTCCGTGATCAGTAACTTCCTCAGATGGTTGATTAACTCCAAGATGCCTGAATTTTACTCCGAGATTGAACTTGGACTGAATAACTTCTTCGAGAAGGGCATGATGGTACACTACGCTTGGTACGAACAGCAAGAACTCAAGCAACAACAAACTATCAAGCTTGAAGAAATTTCCCAAGTTTTGCCCGCCATCGCAGAAGTCATACAGGACGGGTCGATGGACGATGAGTTGAGCGAAACCCTCAAGGAACAATTCGGAGTGTCCCGCAGGAAGGGACGTTCCATGCTCCGCGAATTGCGCAAGGACGGGGAGACTACCGTTCCGGTCACTCGCGAAGTCGTTAGCCGCCCGAAGATTCGCGCGCTCGCTCCCGATGAGGACGTGTTTTGGCCTAACTATACGATTGATCCCCAATCCGCGCCATACGTCTTCCATCAAGTGAACATGACCCCCGAGCAAATTCGCTCGAAGATCAATTCCGAAAATTGGAACAAGGACTTTGTCGAACAAGTTGTCGAACTCGCGAATAACGCGCAGACCGATGATAACCTTTACAACGTGCGCGAGGAGTCTGAATTCATGCGTGCGGATGATCAGTACGTAAAGATCGTATATTGCTATCAAAGACTTTTAGACATCGATGACACACCTGGTCTGTACTGCACCGTGATGCACCCTGCGCTCAGTGAGGTATACGGTAAGCATCAACTACTAGACTATGCGCATGGACAGTACCCGTTCATAGTGACCACTTTGGAAAAGACTTCCAAGCGACTGTATTCATCAAGGTCATATCCCGAATTGATCGAGTCCTTACAACAAGTCCTCAAGGTCGAAACCGACTCTGCAATTGACACTCAGTCCTTGACCACTTTGCCACCCTTGGAGTACCCGATGGGAAGACAACCCGCAAAGTGGGGGCCGGGGGTCAAAGTCCCATATCGTACACCTGGAGAGGTGCGCTTTTCTTCGACCCCTCCCGGTTCAACCGTGAACGTTGAACTTCGCAGATACATCAAGGAACAAGCAGATAGATACTTTGGAAGGAACGCGCCTGGGGTTGATCCCATCGAGGCGCAAATGAAGCAACAGGAGATCATTGACAAGGTATTTCAGCACCTCAAGCACGTCCTCGATCAAGTGTTTAGCCTATATCAACAGTACGGCCCTGACGAAGAATACTTCCGAGTCACGGGCGTACAGGACATGCAGAGGTTCAACAAGGGACAAGCGGGTGAACGCTTTGATTTTTACATGCAATTCGATGCCGCCTTGCAAGACCCCGCTCAGATGCTTGAGCGTGTAAAGGCAATTGCCGAGCTAGGTGGTATGCTTGACAAGAATGGCGTGCTTGATACCGAACGCTTGCTCACCATTGCAGTCGGACAAATCTTGCCCGGTGCGGCAGAGAGTGTGATGATACCCAAGGAAACCGCATCACAAAAGGCAGTCGAGGAAGAACGTCAGACAATTGCGGAGATATATGCAGGCGTACCGCCCAACGTTCGTCCGAATGATTCGCATGAGATGAAGCTCCAGGTATTTCAACAGTGGCTCGCGCAACCCGACGTCACGCAAAAGGTTCAACAAGACCCTGCTCTTCAAGAGCGCATACAAAACTATTTACAGCAACGTCAGATGCAGATCACTCAGCGCCAAAACGCTGAGATTGGAAGGCTAGGAGCTACCCCCACGCAATTTGGAGAAACCCCAACCGCAGCATAAATGCCCCGCAAGACCTACCACGAAATCGATCCCGAAGAGGCAATCCAAGCACTGAGCTTCCTCAAGGACGAACCGAATTTTAAGAAATACATCGAGATGCGCGAAACAATGCGTGAAGAAGTTATTCGTCAATTGCAGATCAAGGAAGTGGTGGATTCCACAAATCGTCACTACATGCTCTGTGGAAAACTCGAAGCGATAGACGAGGAACTTGATACCTTTTACAAGCTTTAATCCCTTTCGACATAATGGGGTAATGTCACCCCCCTGCGCGTAAGCCACACTACGCCAGGGGGGTTTTTTGTTGTCGTGTAAGGTGATTTGCCTTACAATTTGCTACACTACGCTACGACAGCGTTGAATGATATGGAAAAAACTATCGAAGAGGTTGACTCGGTATCCTCTGAAAATGCCGTGGATGAAACGCAAAGTGAGGATGGGAACATCTCCATGGCGGAGTATGCGAGCAGTTTGCTCAAGGCTCAGTCAGACGAGGAAGAACCATCCGAACAACCCGAGGAGGAATCGGAATCCGCTGAAGAAGAACCTGCGGAAGAAGAGGAGGCCGAGGAACAGTCTGCCGAAGAACCGGACGAGGAGGATCAAACCGAGCCGCCCGCAGAACCTTCGGATGTTCTTTCTAATAAATACAATATTGACCTGGATACCTTATCCGAGGATGAAGCAAGGGATCTCGCAAAGGCGCTCAACGCCTCTGCGGTAAAAAGATTCGGAAGGCTTACCGCTCAGAAGAAGGCGTTACTCGCGGAGAACCAAGAGCTACAGGCGCAAGCCCAAGCTAAGGAACAAACTGCAAGTACCGAACAACCTGAGTTCCTCAAGGATAATGCATTGCACAACGTAACTGACGTCAACGGTCTGACCAAGGAAGTCGAGAACCTCACCACGCTTATCGAGTGGACGGAAGAGGGACTTGAGAACGAAGTCGAGTATGATGATGACGGTAACGAGTTTGTTGCGAAGGATGGGGATAAGACCTATACGAAAGCCGATCTGCGGAGAATCCGGGCAAACGCCCGCAAGATACTTCGCAAGGACGCTCCTGCGAGACAGAAATGGATCGCAGAACGTACGGAGTCCGACCAACACGCGATCAAGACCTTTTCTTTTCTCAGCGATGGGGAGAGCGAGGAGTACAAGTTGTTCATGCAAACCAAGGATAATCCGCTCTACAAGCCTTTGGTCGAGCATCTGCCGAACGGGAACTTTGCCCTTGGCTTGATGATCGAAGGAATGAAAGCGGTTCAAGCGCGCCAGGTCGATTCGAGCAAACCGAAACCCAAGCCCAAAGCACCCGTGGCATCTGCCGAAGCGGGGGCTGCCAAGCCCAGGACGGAAAGCTCATCGAGGAAGAAGGCTCTGCAAGCGGCTCGGACTAAGTTCGAGAAGTCAGGCACACGGGCAGACTATCAGCACTATATCAAACTGCGGGATTCCGCATAATTTCAAAAATATCTTAGGAGGATACTAAATTGGCACAAAGCACTAGCTATAACACAGCCGGGAATAGAGAAGATCTCACTGATGCGATCTCAATTCTAGAACCCGAATCCACGCCTTTCATCAGCATGATGAAGAAGGCAAAAGCAACCGGAACGTTTGTAGAAGTACAGGCAGACAAACTTTCTAGTCCTGACTTCTCGGGAGTCAGTGAGGGCGAAGACGTTTCGAGCTTCACCAATCAAGTCGCAGACAGGGCGCGCCTAGGAAACTATGTGCAAAAATTCCGCGACACTTGGAAGGTTTCCGATATACAGCAACTCGTTGATACAGCGGGAGTTGCGTCAGAAAAAGCCAATTGCGAAAGCAAGTCGGTACGAAACGTAAAACGTTCAATCGAAGCTGCATTCTGTTCATCGCAGGATCGTCAGGCAGAAGCCGGAAGTGGCACGCCTTACAAGACCCGGGGGATGTTCAAATGGCTCGGAGTTGGTGGACAACCTTCCGACGTACCGACCGACTATCAATCAGTTGCTGCGGATACCACGGGAACTCAGACCGAAGCGACCTTCAATACGGTTCTTCAGGAACTCTACGAAGCCAACGGGATGCCCGGTGGTCAGTTGACTCTACTCGCAGGCCCAAGCCTCAAGCAAGAGATCAGCAACTTCTCGCGAGCCGTTGCCTCGGTGCAAAACACCTACAACGTCACGCAATCCGCTGACAGCAAGAAGATCACGCTCACAGTAAATTTTTACGAGGGAGATTTTGGCAACGTGGCCATTATTCCTACGTTATGGAATTTACGCACGTCAGGTTCTGACACCGTTGACGGTGATGCCGGACTGCTGATCGATCCGGAGTACGTCGCAATGCACACGCTCAAGGCCGAATCCTCAACCACGCTTGAGGATCAAGGCGGAGGTTCACGTGGGTACGTTGACGTAATTGCTGCACTGTCTTGCCTGAGTCCCAAGGCTCACGGTTATTTTAATTAATCGCTAACTTATAAGGAGATTTAAGACATGGCAAATACAGACGTAACACTCGATAACGCCCGCAAGGACGTTCTCTCAAACCAAGAACGCGCTCAAGGGTTCACACACAAGTACAAGATTCTGTACACGGACATTGACGAAGGCTCAGGGTCTACCGATACCGTGACTGCGGTTCTTGGCAATACACCTACGGACTTCGTAGTAACCAGGGCAATGGTCAACGTTACCACGGCATTCGCAGGAACGGGGGGTCTATCTATTCAAGTTGGAACTGCGGGCGACCCTAATGGGTTTATCACCGCAACTAGCGTTCTTACCGCAGGGCCAATCGCTACTCAAGCGGGTGCAACCACTGCCGCAGCCGCTGCTTGTATAGGCACAACCGCTCAAGTCATGGAAGCGTTGTTCACAAACTCTTCCTCCGGTTCACCATCCGCGCTTAGTGCAGGAGAACTAGACATCTACTTGGCGGTTCATAGCGCGAACGATCTAGGCTAAACAAGATTTGTTGTTGTTCATTAAGGGAAGGTTCGTATTGCGCGAGCCTTCCCTATGAACACGGCAATCACTAACAATTTAAATTATGTCCGAGATTTTCATTCCTAAGTGGAAAGATAACCAAAAGAACGGTTCTCAATTCATGAAGAATCTTGAGAGGCATTTGCGCTACGAGGTTGACCTCGAAAAGTACGAACACAAAAAGCGCGAAATAGAATGTGGCAAGGAGAACGAACAAGGCGGAATGCTTGAGGGGGTCGGGCAGTTGAAAGCGACTATCCCCGCACGCGATTACTTTAGGTGGCAACAGTTCAAACCCGGATGTTGGGGGGACAAGCAATTTGTTGACGAGTATCTTCGCGACAACAGTGCCTGCCGTGCGAAAGCGCCTGACAAGAAGGTCTTTCAAGGAGGACTTGGACTAGCATGAGAGTAATTGCAATCAGCACCATGCGCACGAGCTTGACCCAAATGATTGGGGTTGACTCGTTATTGAGCGCAGAGACTGACGCATCGACTCGTAGCTTCAATCGATTCGGACGCTTGGCATGGGATCGGACGGCATGGCCCTTCGTCTCCCGCCTGACCCAAATCGTGCCTGACGTACGAGTACGCTCGATTGACGTGGGGAGTGGGGGAACTTCATACAGTTCAGCGCCAACCGTTGCAGTGGCAGGAGCGGCAACCGCAACCGCAACGATCAATAGTGATGGCGAGGTGAATGGCATTGCAGTCACCGCGAATGGGACGGGATACGTGAGCGTCCCGGCAGTCACCTTTTCGGGTGGTGGTGGGAGCGGAGCAACTGCAACTGCGAACTTGCTCGCTTATTTGGACTTTGGAACAACGATAAGCGAAGTCTTTCGCGTAACTGACAAAGACCCATATAGCGCAGGCACTGCAAACGACATTGCATTTAAGAATACCTTCGTTACGGGGTCGAGCGAATACGGGGAAGCTATCTTGCCCAACCGCTCGGCAACAAGTCCCGTATGGGTACATTACCGCGCGCCCTTCCCATCGTATGGAGGTAGCGCAACTGACTACCCTTGGATCTTCGCAGAGTATGCAGTCCTCGGGGCGTATAGTGATTGGCTAACCGCAGACGGGCAGGGTGAAAAAGCCCAAGTTGCGCTTCAACAAGCCGAGCAAGTCCTGCAAGTCGAGTTGGATAAACTCGAACGCCAGGAGGGACAGACTCAACCACTTTTAATTGAAACTTACGGAACGACAATAGCCGCTCCTGCATAAACAAGGAATATACACTATGGCAAGTACATCAGAATACAGAGGACTCGGTCTAAATGGCGGGGCGTACATTAATGACACTGCGGTTCATACGGGAACTTGGTTTGCGATCCAAGCAACGGAGGCAACCGTGCTTGCCGCCCAGGCGAGCAACATTACCAACCTCGATGACATCTGCACAGGGCAGGACGCAACCGAGCTTGCCGCAGGCATGGTCTTGTACGGCAACTTTACGAGCATTGACCTCACAAGTGGTGCGGTGATTGCATATAACGTTTAATGACCCACTCCGTCATATCGCTCGGACTCGGGCTTGGTGGTGGCAAAGCGGGAACTTCCTCGGGAAGAACAGGAGGCGGGTTTGCCAATGATTACTCCGTAAGTTTCGACCAAAGTGATGACTACGCTACCGGATCGGAGGATTCGGCTGACGTGGAGGTGTATGGCATTAGCGCATGGGTGCGTCCCGATGCTGAGATCACGCAAACCTACGGAGTTGCAGATGACGTCAACTGCGTACTTGGGTGGGGCGATTCGAGGTGGGGTTTGATCCTTGGCCCTGCAAGCCAAACGAGCATTGTTTCGTGTCGAATAAACGGAACGAACACTACTTATCAATACAAGCCTGCGAGCGGGACAGTAACCTTTCCCGCTAACACTTGGATGCACATCATGACTCAATGGGTAGACAGTTCGCAGACTGACAGCGGAAATGCAGGGTATGACATTTGGGTAAACGGATTAAGGGTTGGAAACGCAGTGCAGAGCGCGCCTGGAACTCCCGTTCGTGGACAATTAAAAACAACAGGATTTAAGATAGGCTCTCGGGCAAATGACTCATATTGGTTTGGTGGGGAAATAGATGAGATTTCAGTTTTTAAGGACGTAGTGAGTGATGCTAATATTGCAACAATTTACAACGCACAACCCGATGGAACGGGAGTCCCTGGAGACTTGGCTGACCTGCTTCCCTTGAAACCGTGGCATTGGTGGCGCATGGGAGATTCCGATGGGGGAACGGGCGGGACAATCACCGACCTTGGAGAAGCAGCAACGTCCGGTGTTCCATCTGACTTAACCCTAGCCAATGCAACATTTTCATCCGAAGTTCCGTCATGAGTAAAATTTACGTAATAATCGATGCTGATGAAGTTTCTGACGTTGATTTTTCGCAAGTGTTCGAGACTAGCGCAAGCACGCTTCGTTGGAATGTTGACCCTGCAGGGACTAAGACTTTTGTAAAATTCGAGGGATCGACTCCTAGTTTTCTAGCAGGCAAGACTCAATACACGCACGCTCAAATTCTTGACATTTTAAACACCGAAGAATGGAGCGCTCCTCGCGAATGATTTACTTTTGCATAGTAGCGTGCCTGCTCGTTTCGAGTTGTTCATTCCGATCTACGTATCCGACCCTTGGAGCGATTGTAGGGGGTGGAGTGGGTAGCATTGCAGGCCCGGCAGGAGGAGCATTGGGCGCAGGCACGGGTGCGATTGCCGGTGAAGCCTTAAAGAACAAGGACGCATTGATGGAAGCGGAAGAAACGATTGAACAACTCACGCACGGGGACGTCGAGGGTTTGATAAAATCCCAAATGGGAGAACATCAAGGAATGTTCGACTCATTCGTCTCCACTGTGAAGCGCATTCTGATCATTGCCGCTTGCCTCCTGGGCGCATACCTTTCAATCCCAATTTTTATAGCCCGCAGGACTGCTGAATCATGTTCCAAGACTGCGGCAGAAAAACACTTAACACGTCCACCTTTTCCAACAAATGAAAAATCTTAGACCACTATTCGACCTTTATCGAGGGATGACAAAGCAGGGGAAAATGATAACTTGGTTTGCCGGAATTTTAATAGCAATAATTGTAATAGATTGGTTATTCTGATGATTGATAAAGACTCATTGATAGGCATGGGTGGTACTGCCGCCACGTTCTCCGGTAACCTCCATGAATACGTAGGCGTAGTTGCAGGCTCGCTCACGATAATCTTCATGCTCGTCAAGCTTTGGCAAGTATTACGCAAGCGGAAGTGAATGGGACGTTACGCATCATACGGCAGGCTTGACGATCAGACCCAATCGGAAGGGGATCGTGGATTTCGGGGAATAGATTCCTACAAGGAGAACACTTCGCTCGAAGGTGGGTTTGTAGAGACTTCCGAGAATATGCGCTTGATTGGTGACCTTGCTGAGACACGCAAGGGAATAGACTTTCTTGCAGGCGCAGTAACCCTGACGTATTCAGCAGGCACGGAACAAGCCTTTGCATCAACCGTCTACTCCGACCCGGCAACGGGAAACGAATACGTCGTAGCCGCGACCAAGGACAAAGTAATCCTTTGGAATGACGCGAATAATAGCGGTATCGACATTGACTACCCTGGTAGTGAGGTAGTCGCGGCAGCAGACGGGGCAACCTTCGTACAAGCTCTTGAGAAACTCATCCTGTTTCGTGGGTCGAGCAAGACACCACTCGAATGGGACGGAGACGTATCGAACGATTTCGTGGTCAAGGCAAACGCAAGTCCTGGTAGCGGGAGGATTCAATGCCCGAATACGGATTATGGCGTGT
>Ga0208919_1001507_pt1 | contig 13358 bp, 15 predicted proteins | sample 4_EtaG_FD_184076 | JGI IMG/M metagenome (GOLD analysis project Ga0208919, IMG submission 184076) | Marine viral communities from the Subarctic Pacific Ocean - 4_ETSP_OMZ_AT15127 metaG (SPAdes) (version 3) | ecosystem: Environmental > Aquatic > Marine > Oceanic | place: Pacific Ocean | collected...
ATTGCTTTTGAGGTTAAAGCTTCGTGGGTAGACTTATTACAATTAGTATTAATAACAGTGATCGGTGCTTACTTTGGCGGTAGATCACTAGAAAAAGTAAAAAAATAATGGGACAAAATTCAACAGAGGTCGCTTATGGCTTCGGGCAGTTCGGATCTACATTTCTAAAAGGAGACGGCGCTAAATTACTATTAACAGCTGTAACAGCTAAATATTATGTTTGTGCTATCACTATGATAACAGATGTTGCTTTTGAAGCGTTGGAATCTCTTGACGGTGGCGTTAATATGGGTATGGGTGACACTGCTTTTGTAGGAACCGACGTGTTAGCAGTAGATACTATGTGGAACGCTGCTGCTGCAGATACTACAAACGAAAGTAACGAAGATGCTGATCCAATAACTACATCAGACGTGTTTCCAAAAGGTGTTACTATATATGGAATGTGGGACAATGTAGAATTGCACTCTGGATCTGCAGTGGTATATGTAGCGCCAAGACCAGATTACAGAAATAGAGCCTAATGTTAGGCATAGCGCCAATTAGTTCTCCGGTGGTATCTAATCTACACAACACGCAAGCGCGTAGTTTTGATGGTTCTGATCAAGATATTAATATTGATAATTTAGTAGAAGCAATAGCGCAAAAAGTAAGAACTGATGAATCAGAGTTCAGTGTATCTGTTTGGTGTAAATTAGGTGCTAGTATTTCAGCTAGTGTTAATATTTTCAAATGTAGAAACTCCTCTAACACAGAGAATCAAATTATTCTTGTGTATCACGCACACTCAAACGAGTTTAGATTTACAACTAAGTTTGGAAACGTGGCAGACGTTTGCAATGGAGGTTCAACAAATGCTCTTGGAGCTACTTACGAAGGAGATGGAATATGGCATCATCTAGTAGGTACCGTAAGCGCAACAGATAATACTACTGAGTTTTGGATTGATGGGGTTAAAAAAGAAACTATACCCGGTGTTGGAACTTTGGATTTAACTATAAATAACGCGTCTATAGCTTCTAATGGAGCGGGTAGCTCTTATTTTAAAGGAGATTTAAAAGATGTTGCTATTTACGGAAGACAGTTAACCGACGCTGAAATAGCGGTAATATACAACTCTGGAGGTACCACTGGTGATAAAGGTTTAGATTTAGTAAGTGGGTCACATGTTTCTAATTCTGCTTTAATTGCTCACTTTAGATTTGAGGAAAAATCTGGAACAGTAGCTATAAACGAAGTAGGTGAAGATGGAACATATGTTAACGCTCCGGCTATAACAACAAATATACCGTAATGAAAAAATACGTAATAATAAACATAAGTAATCTTTCTAATGTAGATTACAATTTAGTAGAGCAAAGTTCCTTAGAAACAACTAGAAAGTCTTTAGACAACTCTTTAGCTTTAATATCTTTCTACGGTAACACACCTAGTTTTTTAGATGGAGTAACACAGTATAACAAAGACGAAATTATAGATATTGTAACAAGCTCTGATTGGCAAGAAGAAGAAGATTAATGTTAGGATTAGGAAATGCAATTATAGGAGGAGCGGCTTTAGAAGAATTTACGCCAGCTAGTATATCAAGTCTGATACACTGGTATAAATATGACACAGGTATTACGCAAGATGGAGACGGAGATATTACAGCTTGGGCAGACCAAGAAGGGAGTAATAACTTGACTGCAACAGGAGACACGGCTGACTCTCCACAGTACGATAGCGGGGCTATTAAGTTTGTTGAATCTGGAGATAATTTAGAATGGGGTACACCATTATCTCTAGGTACTTTTTCTTTTTATTTTCGATATGAGTCTAGTGACGTTGCTGTTGATTGGATAATAAAAGGAGGGAGTACAGATTGGGTAAAGGTTCAAAGCGACTCAAGTCTTAGAGTCAAAATAGGAACAAGAATGGATTTTGACACATCTGGAATGTCAGCAGATACTAAGGTAAATCTTGGAATAGATAGAGCGTCAAATGGAGACGTTGGAGTCTTTGTTAATAATAGCGCTCAAAGCGTAGCGGCTGGGTACACAGATAACATTGCGACATCTACAACCTTTGATATAACAAAAGTAGGATCTCCATTAATTACGATAAAGATGTACGAAATACTGATCTTCAATGATGTTTTAAGTAGTGGAGATAAAACTTTACTTAATACATATTTAAATACAATATAAATAATTAATTAAAATTAAATAAAATGGCAAAAAACACAACAAAAAAAATTAAGGAGTTGAAGGCTGAAAAACCTTCTAAAGTTACAAACGAAGAATTAAATCAAGTACAATCAATAGTGAGCGATTTAAATAGAGCTCAAATGGAAATTGGAAGTTTCGAAAGTAAAAAACATAATTTATTACATTACGTTTCAACTTTACAGGAAAAATTAAGTATACTGCAAGCTGAGTTTGAAAAGACTTATGGTACGGCTGATATTAATATTCAAGATGGTACTATAAATCACAATAAAGATGAGCAAGCTAATTAGAAAGATTACTGTAGGTAAAGACTACAAGAACGATGCGATGCACTATGCTGTTGGCCAAGAGGTATATGGTGGCCATAAAATATGTGATATAATAGAGGAAGACGATAAGTACTCTATATATATTAAGAAAGGAAACGACGTACTGCCATGGAAAGACTTTAACAAAAACATGGGTATATCAATAGAGTATAATCTAGAATACTAATGAAAGCACCTTTTGACTTTGTTATAGAGCCAAAAGGAAACAGATACAACAATACTGCAAAGGTTGGTGATAAAGATCTTATATTAAACACAGAGATATTTAACCATCAATTTGTAAATAGAGAGGCTATTGTTAAATCCGTTCCTACAGCTTTTGAAACAGAAATAAAACCTGGAGATACTATTATAACGCATCACAACGTGTTTAGACGTTGGCATGACGTTAAAGGTAAAGAAAGAAATAGTAGAAGTTTCTTTGATGAAAATACTTATCTTGTAAAAGAAGATCAAATATTTTTATATAAAAGAAACGAAAAGTGGAAAACCCCTAAAGGATATTGTTTTGTACAACCCATCAAGGAAAGAAAACATTTAGGAGTAGATCAAGAAGAGTCGTGTATTGGTATTGTTAAACATACTGATGGTTCTTACGAAAAAGGAGATCTAGTAGGATTCACACCTTTTTCAACATACGAGTTTGTAGTCGATGGAAAAAGACTATATAGAGTTATGACACAATTTATTACAATTAAATATGAATACCAAGGAAACGAAGAAGAATATAATCCAAGCTGGGCGTAAGGCAGTTGAAGAGCTGATTAAAGTAGCTAAAGAAGCTATTGTGGATTCTAAAGAAGATATATCAGCAGATAGATTGAAAAATGCAGCGGCTACTAAAAAACTAGCTATATTTGACGCATTTGAAATACTTAACAGAATTGAAGAAGAAGAAAACCTGCTTGAGGGTAAAACACCTGAAGAGACAGAGAAAAAAGTCTTTAAAGGATTCGCAGAAGGTAGATCTAAGTAATGTACAAGCAAAGTTTAGTTAACACAGTTGAACCAATAAAAAGAACTACTATTACCAGAATGAACAGAGGTAAGAAGTGGAAGTATGGTTACAACAAAGAACATGATTTAATAGTATTATCTCACAATGGAATTATAGGTGAGATCATAGAGATACAAAATTTAATTATAGCGCTACCGAAACCACCTAAAGAAGTATACAAGCATCCGAAAAACAAATGGGTTAAACAGGACTATCCTAAAGAGCTCGAAAGGATCAAGAACATATTCGATTGGAGGAGTTATCCGGAAAACAATAAAGAAAAATGGTACGATTACATAGACGAAGAATTTAAACGACGAGAGGAGGGTTTCTGGTTTATGAATAATGGTAAGCCAACCTGGATAACTGGTACGCACTATATGTATTTACAATGGAGCAAGATTGATGTTGGAGCTCCAGATTTTAGAGAGGCAAACAGACTGTTCTATATATTTTGGGAAGCTTGCAAGGCAGATAAAAGATGTTACGGAATATGCTACCTTAAAAACCGTAGATCAGGGTTTTCTTTTATGTCGTCAGCAGAAACAGTTAATTTAGCTACTATATCAAGTGATAGTAGATATGGTATACTATCAAAATCAGGTGCGGATGCTAAAAAAATGTTTACAGACAAAGTTGTTCCTATATCGATTAACTATCCTTTCTTTTTTAAACCTATACAAGATGGAATGGATCGTCCAAAATCCGAGCTTGCTTATCGTGTTCCCGCTAGTAAGTTTACGAGAAAGAAGATTACAGCGAACGAACAGCTCGAAGACATTAAAGGATTAGATACAACAATAGATTGGAAGAATACAGGAGATAACAGTTACGATGGTGAAAAGTTAAATCTATTGGTTCATGATGAAAGTGGAAAGTGGGAAAGACCTGATAACATATTAAATAACTGGAGAGTTACAAAAACATGTTTACGACTAGGTAGTAAAATAGTTGGCAAGTGTATGATGGGTAGTACTTCAAACGCTTTAGACAAAGGAGGAAGTAACTTTAAAAAACTATATAATGCTTCAGACGTTACTTCAAGAAACAAAAATGGACAAACAAAGTCTGGTTTATATTCTCTTTTTATCCCAATGGAGTGGAACTACGAAGGATTTATTGATGAATACGGATATCCAGTATTCGATAGTCCAGATAATGATGTCCTCGGACCAGATGGTGAATTAATCGACGTAGGTATAGTAGAACACTGGGAAAACGAAGCAGAGGGATTAAAATCGGATAGCGATGGTCTAAATGAATTCTACAGACAATTTCCAAGAACAACAGAGCACGCGTTTAGAGATGAAGCTAAAAACTCTATATTTAACTTAGTTAGAATATACGAGCAAATAGATTATAACGAAGGAATTGGTAGCACGGCGAATGTTAACACCGGAAATTTTCAATGGATAAATGGAATTAAAGATACAAACGTTATGTTTTACCCAGATCCAAAAGGTAGATTTAAAATAAGTTGGGTTCCACCTCAACATATGCAAAATAAAATTATTCAAAAAAACGGTATTAAATATCCCGCAAACGAACACATGGGGGCTTTTGGTTGTGATAGCTACGACATATCAGGTACTGTTGATGGCAAGGGGTCTAACGGAGCATTACATGGATTAACTAAGTTTAGCATGGAAGACGCTCCTCCAAACCATATGTTTTTAGAATATATAGCTAGACCACAAACTGCTGAGATATTTTTTGAAGATGTGTTAATGGCTTGCGTGTTTTACGGAATGCCTATACTAGCAGAGAACAACAAACCAAGATTGTTATACCATTTAAGAAGAAGAGGTTATAGAGGTTACAGTATGAATAGACCGGATAAAACATGGAACAAACTATCTGTAACAGAAAAAGAAATTGGCGGTATACCTAACTCAAGTGAGGATATAAAACAAGCTCACGCAGCCGCTATTGAAATGTACATACAACAACACGTTGGTCATTTAGGTGATGGTAATTATGGAAATGTATATTTCAACGAGACATTAAACGATTGGAGTAGATTTGATATAAATAAAAGAACAAAGTTTGACGCATCTATTAGTTCTGGTTTAGCTATAATGGCTTGTAATAGACATTTATATACTCCAAACGCAAGTATAGAGAAACCAAAATTAAACATAAATATCGCTAAGTATTCAAACACAGGTGGTATGTCTAAATTAATTAAAAAATAATATGAGAGGTAATCATCATTTTCCAAGTCAAGTAGTTAGCGATAACGAAAAATCATCCTATGATTATGGGTTGAGAGTAGCGCAAGCTATAGAGGCTGAATGGTTTGACGGAGAGAGAAACGGATACAATAGATATAACAACCACTTAAACAACTTTCATAAACTAAGGTTGTACGCTAGAGGAGAACAATCAATACAAAAATATAAAGACGAGTTATCTATTAACGGTGACTTGTCGTATCTTAATTTAGATTGGAAGCCAGTTCCAATTATACCTAAATTTGTAGATATAGTTGTTAATGGTATATCAGAAAGACAGTACTCTATAAAAGCTTATTCTCAAGACCCATACGGAGTAGAAAAAAGAACAACATACATGCAAAGTATAATGAACGATATGAAAGCCAAGGAGTTTGATCAAATGGCTAAAAATCTAATGAACGTTGATCTTAAAGAAAATAAAGAAGAGGAAATACCAGAAACACAAGAAGAGCTAGATTTACACATGTCGTTAAATTATAAGCAGGCCGTAGAAATAGCAGAAGAACAAGCTATAAAAGTTTTGTTAGATGGTAACAAGTATGATCTTACTAGAAAAAGGTTAATATACGATTTAACAGTTTGTGGTATTGCCGCTTCAAAAACTACCTTCAACACAGCTGAAGGTGTCACAGTAGAATATGTTGATCCAGCTAACTTAGTTTACTCCCATACTGACTCACCTTATTTTGACGATATATACTACGTTGGAGAAGTAAAGTCAATACCTATAAACGAGTTAATAAAACAGTTTCCAGATATAACAGAAGGAGAGCTAGAAGATCTAACAAAAAATAATTATAAATATAATTATAGGTCTGGAGGTAGAAAAAATTTAAATAAAGATAAAAACAAAATAGATATTCTTTATTTTAACTACAAAACATACACTCATGAGGTTTATAAAGTAAAAAAAACATCAACTGGACTACAAAAGTTAATAGAAAAAGACGATAGTTTTAATCCGCCAGCAGGAGAGGGTTTAGCTTTTGAAAAAATTAGTAGAAAAATAGAATGTTTAATGGAGGGAGCTTTAGTATTAGGAACTCAAAAACTAATAAAGTGGGGAAAAGCTAAAAATATGATGCGTCCTAAAAGTGACTTTAATAAAGTTACTATGAATTATTCTATAGTAGCCCCAAGAATGTACGAAGGACGAATAGAGTCTCTTGTTGGCAGAATAACTGGATTTGCTGATATGATTCAACTTACACACTTAAAGCTTCAACAAGTAATGTCTAGAATGATTCCAGATGGAATATATTTAGACGCGGATGGTTTAGCAGAGATTGACTTAGGTAACGGAACTAACTATAACCCACAAGAAGCTTTGAACATGTTCTTTCAAACTGGTAGTATAATTGGTAGATCGATGACTATGGATGGTGGTCAAAATGGTGGTAAAATTCCTATTCAAGAAATACAATCTGGTGGTGGAGCTAAGATGCAGAGTTTAATTGGTACGTATAACTACTATCTACAAATGATTAGAGATACGACTGGGTTAAACGAAGCTAGAGACGCTGCAACTCCAGATCCAAAAGCTTTAGTTGGAGTACAAAAACTAGCGGCAGCTAATTCAAATACAGCAACAAGGCACATATTACAAGGTGGAGCTTTTATAACACAAAGTATATGTGAACAGCTTTGTTTAAGAATATCAGATATATTAGAATACTCTCCAACGGCAAATGCTTTTGTACAGGCTATTGGGTCTCACAACGTAGCTACTCTTCAAGAAATGAAGAATTTACATCTTTATGATTTTGGTATATTCTTAGAGTTAGCTCCAGATGAAGAGGAAAAACAATTGTTAGAAAACAATATACAAACTGCTCTTTCTCAACAAACAATAGATTTAGAAGATGTTATTGATTTAAGAGAAATTAAAAACATTAAATTAGCAAACCAACTTCTTAAGATCAGAAGAAAAAAGAAGATGCAGAAAGATCAGCAAATGCAACAAGAGAACATGAAGGCTCAAGCAGATGCAAACGCTCAACAAACTCAAGCTGCAGCTCAGGCTGAAATGCAAAAAGCAGCGGCTATGGTAGAAAACGAGATTAAAGTTGAGACTCAAAAAGGAGAAATCAAAAAAGGTACATTGCACGTTGAAGCTGAGGTTAAGAAAATGTTAATGGATCATGAGTTTGAGTTAAACATGAAAATGAAACAAATGGAGTTGGATATGATAGAGAAAAGAGAAACATCAAAAGAGATCATAAAAGACAATAAAGAAACAAAAAACCAAGACACAAAAAACCGACACGAATCAAGAATGGAAGATAAGAAAGCAGCTAACATAATAAAAGCTAAAGGATTTGAATCTTCTGGGAACGACGTTATAGGTGGAGGTATGAGGCTAGGAGCATTTGAGCCTAGCTAAAAACAATAAACAAATTATTAACTATTATTATATTATATTATGGCAAAAAAAGAAGAACCAAAAGTAGACGAGAAAGTTGAAAAATTAAAGATCAAAAAACCAAAAGCAAAAAAGCTTAAACAAACAGAAGACAACGTTGTAAAAGTTGATCTTAAGGAGTTAGCTAAAAAAGCTGAAGATATCACTAAGGTAGATTTATCAAAACCGGTTGAGGAAATAAAAGTTCCAGAAGAAAAAGTTGAGACAAAAGAAGAGGTACCTACGCTACAAGAAGTTACAGACGAAGTAGTTGAAGCTGAAAAAGTAGCTGAGGTTGTAGAGAAGGAAATTATAGAATCAATTGAAACAGGAAAAGAACTTCCTCAAAACGTTCAGAAGTTAATGAACTTCATGGAAGACACAGGGGGTGATTTAAACGACTACGTTAAGTTAAATAGAGATTATTCTGAAATGGATAACCAAACTCTATTAAGAGAATATTATAAAACAACAAAACCTCATTTACAAGCAGATGAAATAGACTTCCTAATGGAAGATCAGTTTTCATTTGACGAAGATGTAGACGAGGAAAGAGATATTAAAAGAAAAAAATTAGCGCTTAAAGAGCAAGTTGCCAGCGCTAAAACTCAATTGGAAGAGCACAAATCCAAATATTATGAAGAGATCAAAGCTGGGTCAAGGTTAACGCCTGAAGCTAAAAAGGCTATGGATTTTTTCAACAGACACAACAAAGAGTCTGAGAGTACTAAAAAGATTCATCAGGAAGCAAAGAATAGATTTTTAAATAAAACTGAAGAAGTTTTTAACGATGAGTTCAAAGGTTTTGAATACAAAGTTGGAGACAAAAAATATAGGTTTAACGTTAAAGATCCAAACCAAGTAAAAGAAAGCCAAAGTGATATTAACAATTTTGTCAAGAAGTTCTTGAACGAAAACAATCAAATGGAAGATGCTACTGGTTACCACAAGTCTATGTTTACTGCTATGAACTCTGATGCTATTGCAAATCATTTTTACGAACAAGGTAAAGCTGATGCTTTGAAAGAAAGCATGGCTAAATCTAAAAACATTAACATGGCTCCAAGACAGTCACACGGAGGAACTACGGTTGATGGCGTTACGATGAGAGTAATGGATAATAGTGATTCAGGCGCTACGTTTAAAATTAAAAAAAGTAAATAATTAAAAATTAAAACAAAATGGCAATTACAAGTGCGAGCGGTATAGACGCTGCTCCAAGACAACAAACGCTATCCACTAACTACATAGACTTTACGTCTGCTGCTACGGAAGGATGGGCGCAACAATACTTACCAGATCTTATGGAAAAAGAAGCTGAGATTTATGGTAAAAGAACAATCGCAGGATTTTTAGCTCAAGTAGGAGCTGAAGAGTCTTCTACATCAGATAGAGTTATTTGGTCTGAACAAGGTAGATTACACCTAGCGTACAAAGCTACAAACGAAGATGTTTCTGCTAACATATTTACAGTTACAGCTGACGTTGATGGTAACACTATCGATGGTTCTGCTGGTAACGTACACGGTATGAGAGTTGGTGATATCGTATTAGTATCTAATGCTTCGCTAACTTTAAGAGGTTACGTTTCAGCTATCGCTGCTACAACTGCAACTGTTTTACCTTACGGTGCTGCTAACTTTGACACTGCTGGTTTCTCTGATTCAGCTGGTGCAGGTGCTTACAGAATGTTAGTTGTTGGTTCTGAGTTTGAAAAAGGGACTGATGGTAGATCTGCTGCTAACTCTCCTAAGTTCACTTCTTACTCTAACAAACACATCATAATGAAAGATTACTACGAAGTATCTGGATCTGATGTTTCTCAAATCGGTTGGGTTGAAGTAGCTGGTGAAGAAGGTCAAAACGGTTACTTATGGTACTTAAAAGCTGAAGGTGATACTAGAGCTAGATTTACTGATTACTTAGAGATGACTATGTTAGAAGCTGTCACTGCTCACGCTGACGCTGGGGCAATTGGTGGTACTGATGGAGGTGCTCTTCAAGATGGTACGCAAGGTTTATTCGCTGCTATCGAAGCAAGAGGTCACCAAACTACTGGTGTTACTGGTGTTAACGCTGCTACTGATTTAGCTGAATTTGACGCTATCTTAGCTGCATTCGATCAAAACGGTGCTATTGAAGAAAACATGATGTTTGTAAATAGATCAACTTCGTTGGCTATGGACGATATGTTAGCTTCTATGAATTCTTACGGAGCTGGAGGTACTTCTTACGGAGTATTCGACAACGAAGAAGATATGGCTTTAAATTTAGGTTTCTCTGGATTCAGAAGAGGTTCTTATGACTTCTACAAGTCTGATTTCAAATACTTAAACGACAAAGGTACTAGAGGTGCTCTTAATGACACTGTTACTAATATTAGAGGGGTTATTGTTCCAGCTGGAGTTTCTTCAGTTTATGACGAGCAATTAGGTAAAAACTTAAAAAGACCTTTCTTACACGTTAGATACAGATCTTCACAAACTGATGACAGAAAGTTAAAGACTTGGGTTACTGGTTCTGTTGGAGCTAAAACTTCTGGAAAGGATGTTATGGAAATCCATTACTTATCTGAAAGATGTTTAATTACACAAGGTGCTAATAACTTCATGTTAATGAACTAAGCACATTATTTTAAAAGACCGGGGCTTCGGCCTCGGCCTTTTTATTTTATTAATTTTATTATATATTATATTATGGCAAAGAAAAAAGAAACAAAAAAAGAAGAGGTAGAGGTACCTGTTATTGAAACACCAGTTGTTGAAACAACAAAACCTAAAAAAGAAGAAAAAACACCTAGTCCAGAAGATGGTTGGGTAATAAAAGATAGGATGTATTACTTAAAAAACAATAAGTCTCCTTTGAGTTACTTAGTAAGAGGTAGTAACATACATTATTTTGACGAAGAAAAAGGATACGAAAGAGAACTAAAGTATACATCAAATCAAAGAACTTGTTTTGTTGACGAAATGAAGGGTGATCAAAGGTTAGATCATATCATATTTCAGAAAGGAGGTTTGTTCGTTCCAAAGAATAAAACTGTTTTACAGAAATTATTATCACTTTATCATCCACATAGAGATAAATTATTTGAAGAGTATAAACCAGTTAAGATAGCTGAAACGCAATTAGATTGGTTAGAATTTGAAGTTGCAGCTATGAACGCAGCTACAAACTTAGATATAGACATGGCAGAAGCTGTTATGAGAGTAGAACTTGGTTCTAAAGTGTCTAAGATGAGTTCTAAAGAACTTAAAAGAGATTTACTATTGTTTGCTAAGAGAAGTCCTCAGTTATTCTTAGAACTAGTTACAGATGAGAACGTTCAACTTAGGAATTTTGGTATTAAAGCAACAGAAGCAAATATCATTAGATTATCTTCTGATCAACGAACATTTACATGGGCGTCTAACGATAGAAAACTAATGACAGTTCCATTTGAAGAACACCCATACTCAGCTTTAGCCGCTTGGTTTAAAACTGACGAAGGAATGGAAATATATGCAAATATAGAAAAAAGATTAAATTAATCTAACTGTAGAGCGGTCGCCCTACGGGGCGATCGTAAACTACAAATTAAAAAGAAATTATGGTAAACGTAGATACAGTATATCAAAGAGTTTTAGCAATAGCTAATAAAGAACAAAGAGGTTATATAACTCCTTTGGAGTTTAATCTACTAGCTAACCAAGCTCAAAAAGAAATATTTGGTAGTTATTTTATTGAGCTAAACCAAGCTTTAACAATGCCGGGTAATAGTAGTGAATACTCTGATATCGTGACAACGTTAAACGAAAAAATAGGTGAGTTTGTAGAAAATACTTTCTTAACAAAAACAGGAGAATACTTTACATATCCATCGAATGCGTATAAGTTAGGAACATTGTACTACGCGCCAGGAGGAGCGTCAGACTTCTTAGATGGAGTTGAGATTCAAGAGGTAGATTATAACGAGATATTAGATTATAATAATTCCCCTTTAACTAAACCAAAAGTATCAAAACCTTTATTTGTACACGAAAAAGGAAGGTTAAAAGTATTTCCTTCGTCTATATCAGCTGGTGTTAAAGCGGTTTATACCAAAGTACCAGATAAAGTAGAGTGGGGATATGTTGTAGTAAATGAACAAGCTTTATACAATGCAACAGCTTCAACGGATTTCGAGCTACATGTTTCTGAAGAAGTAACGTTGGTTATGAAGATATTAGGATTAGCTGGCATAGTTATACAGAGACAAGAATTAATAGCATTGGGACAACAAGCATAAAATAAAATAAATGGGATTATTAAACGAAACTGAACACGACTATTACAATGGTAACGATTTTGGAGGATATCAATTTATATCGCTAGATCATATAATAAACAACTTCATGATAGCTTACGTTGGTGAGGGAAAAATTATACCTAAAATAAAAAGAACAGACGTAGCGTTTCACGCGCAAAGAGCTATTCAAGAATTAAGTTACGATACGTTCAAATCTACTAAGTCTCAAGAGATAGAGATACCACCGTCTTTAACAATGTTACTACCACAGGACTATGTTAATTATGTAAAATTAGTATGGAGTGATTCTGCTGGTATAGAACATGTTATTTACCCAGCAATAAAAACCTCTAACCCAAAAGCTATTTCTCAAAATGCAGACGGTAGTTATATTACCGATGGAACAAGTTTGACAGAGCAAGATCCTACAGATCACCTTTCTGATACGTGGACAAGTTACAAATCAGGAACTCCATCTGAAAATCAAGATGATTATATAGACGATACTTACTGGCCTAATTTAGGAGGTAGAATAGGATTAGACCCGGCGCATGCTCAAAGCAATGGATCTTTTTACATAGATGAATTACAAGGAAAAATTCACTTTAGCTCTAATATTTCTGGAAAAACTGTGATCTTAAAATATATAAGTGACGGACTAGGTACGGATGGAGAGATGATAGTTCATAAATTTGCTGAAGAAGCAATGTATAAATCAATAGCTTACGCTATACTATCAACAACAATAGCTGGGCAACCCTTAGCGCCTAGCTTTCAACAACAAAAATCAGTTGCAATAAGAACTGCAAAATTAAGATTATCAAATCTAAAAATAGAAGAACTTACTCAAATAATGAGAGGTAAATCTAAGTTTATAAAACACTAAAATATGTCAGAATTGAAACATGGTTTCGGTGCTG
>Ga0208919_1001508_pt1 | contig 13353 bp, 6 predicted proteins | sample 4_EtaG_FD_184076 | JGI IMG/M metagenome (GOLD analysis project Ga0208919, IMG submission 184076) | Marine viral communities from the Subarctic Pacific Ocean - 4_ETSP_OMZ_AT15127 metaG (SPAdes) (version 3) | ecosystem: Environmental > Aquatic > Marine > Oceanic | place: Pacific Ocean | collected...
CCTATTGTTTGACCTGTTAAAACATCATTGTGTAGTTTATGTTGATTACTACCCATGTAATACAGCTTTTTAGAAACTGAAACTCTATAGTTTGTTGACTGCACAGATTCTTTGTAAACATTAGAAGTAAAAACTTCATCTTTATTAACTTTAACAAAAAATCTTCCATCAAACTCGCTTGTGTTTTCTACAATGTACTTGTATATTCTTACAATCGTATTATCAATTATACGTGTTGCATTTAATCCGGTTGCTGGATCATCACATATAAACTTAATGTCATCTCCAAGATTTTTATCTAATTTTATATTATATTTAGCTTGACCTATTGGAGCTTCAGGTTGACTAATCTCTGTTATTCTATATCTATCTGAAGTACCCTCACCAATAGCAAATTCTATATATAAAGCGCCATCTTCCACGTTATGAAGTTCAGAACCAGAGCTATCTCGAAATGGAGCGTAGTTTATTTTAAAACTGTCTCTACCAATTAAAGGAGCATCATTCGTCGTGTTACCAAAAAGACTTTCATCGGTAGATGTAAATATTTGAGTTTTTTCTTCTAATAATAACTTATTGGTTTTTACATGATCTGGAGCCTCCGTTTCAATTGCTAGCACCTTGTATCTAGCCTTATCTTCAACTAAATCGTTAGAACCCGCGCCTTTTTTAAGTATTAAAAACGTATCAATATCTACTTTATTTATATCAGAAGAAGGAAAGGATAACCATGCCAAACCGTCTCCAGCGTCCCACCACCTATCCATAGACATGTTGTAATACTCTCCTGAGGTTTCTTTTATAAAAAACTTAAAGTATTTTAAATCTTTAGGAAACATTGTATCTATAAATGAAACCTGAAGTTTATTGCTTTTGTTAGAATCTTTCTTAGGTATCTTTTTATCACCAGTTGAATTAGACAGCACTGGCGTCTCCCTACCATATTTATCAATAAAAACAACACCAAGTTGATATTCTCTCAGAGACTTAATAGATCTCACTGTACTTAAACCTTGGTAATCACTAGACAAAACAACATTTAAATTTGGATAATACTCTTTACCTGTACTTTCGTTTATCAAATCAAAGCCTTGCGTGTAATTAGCATATACAACTCTACTACCACTAACCTCTTGCGCTAACGCTGTTTTAGGAACAGCATCCCAAGGTCTTAATAGTTGGTTTGATGGAAGAATTCTTTTTATTATTTCTGACTTTACAATATATTCATCGTTGATCCAAATATCACTATTATCTTGATTGTTTTTAATGGTGTCTACCACGTAAACGTTTGAAGAGGCTTCATCCTTGTACAGTATGTCAACAGCAACGATATCTTGGCCTTCTATTGTTGTAGGTATAAATCTAGAAAGCTTAATCTCATTTACATTATTAACCATACCTAAGTTATAAGCGTTTCTTGGGTGGTAATCAAAAGAGCCTGGCGAGAATGCTACTTGAGTAAAAGGTGAAAAAGTAGAGTATTCTTTATCTTCATATTGATACCTATAAGCAAATCTTGGAAACTTGTATTCGAATAATTTTTCTTCTTCATTTAGTTTTTCAACCGCGTATTTTAACTCCGCGTAGTTTGGTGGTGTAGCAGGTGGAGTTCCTTCAAAACCTGTTACCTCTAGCTCTACCTGCGCGTCCGTAACATCCAGTCTTTCTATAGATATATTTAAAAGCTCAAACTCATGAGCAGCTGTACCAGTTCCTGCCCAGCCAGACGTTCGAACAATAAACTTACCAGGAGCATAACCAAAATTAGTACTATTGCTTCCTAAAGAATCTTCTAGTGTTAAATCGTGTGTATGCACTCCACTTGCGGTAACCGCTGGTGTGGCCCAATAAATAGGATTTCCAGAGCCTGTGTTTGTGTCAACTATAAATACTCTAACCTTTGAGCCTGCAACAAAGTTTTGTGTTTCATAAGTTATCCTGTAAGTACCCGCTTGCGCAGCCGTACCAGTAGCAAAGCTTATAGATGGTAAAGCCGAGGCTACTATTTGATAACTACCCAGTGTATTAACAATAATTTTAGAATTAATTGAATCGTAAGTAATATTATTAGCATTAGCATTAACAGCACTCCAACCATAGCCTAATGGTCTAGTACCACTACTATTTGGTAAAGTAAAATCGCCATTAGGAGCGACCTCAGTAACATCATCAGTTGGGTTTATAACATCGACCACTCTAGCTTTTATACTATAATTCGTTATAGGTGATGGTGGAACTTCGTTATAACTAACACCCCCAAACTCTTTCAGCACAACAGTGTCATTGGTAGCCCAACCTAAAGTAAAACCACTATTACCTTGTAAATCCGTCTCTATACGTGTAGAAAACTGACTACCAATTGAAAACTGACTAAAATCGTAATATTGATTTGATGCATTTATAAAAGAGGATAAGTTTTGAATGTTTGATCCACCAGCAGTTAAACCACCTGGGTTAGGCGTTATTCTCATTACACCACCATAAGTAAAGCCATCATTTTGCCCTGAAAGCAGCTCTATAGTTGGGGCTGTTTTAGGTGATTTTCTAATAACTGTAATATGCTCTTCTTGTAAATCTATATTAGAATTTATATCATAATCTCTAGATTTGTTTATTAATTTAGTGTGTATCGTGCCGGAGCTATCAGTACCTTCTATACAACGAGGAATATTTATTTTTTTTGGCTCAGAATCATTGTCTGTCCAAAACAACATGTCGTCAATAATATTTATACCAGTAATTATATTATTTGGATTAAACTTTAAAGCGTCTCCATTGGTATCAACCAACACTGGTGTTATAGAGTTATTCACAGAATCATATTCTAATATAAAATCCTCTATCTTTGTAATAGATATATTATCTATATTACCAGTGAAAGCGTTATTTCTTGGTTGAAATAAAATAGCACTAGACAAAGCGCTAATATTGTTAGGATTAATAGTAATAATTACTGTAAACGTACCATTACCACTAAAATTAGGAGAGCTACCAACTTTATTGTCTTGCGAATATAAAATCAACCTCACTTCTCCTGCTGTGTAATTTGACACAGTAAATGTTACTCTATAACTTTTTCCAGTTATTAAATTATCAGTTCCCGAAATAGAATATCTAGCATTATTACTAGATAGACCCGCTGCGCTTGCCTCAAGCCTGTTATTATCTAAATTCCAACCACTATCTAAGTTCCACCCCGCCTGGTTATCTCCAGTAAAATCTAAATTTAAAAATTTTTTTTGAGTAACAAAATAATATAACTTATCATTTTTCTCGTCAGCGATCGACCCAACGCAAGTTGAATTTTCAGGTATAAAATCTTGACCAGGAATTAAAATGTTACCTAGTATGTTTTGTACAGTACCAACTTCAGATTCTTCTGACGTTGAAACCTGTATATTCATTGCGTCTCTATATTCTCCGTTTGGAACAAGTCTTTCGTCAAGATCCTTGTTCATCTTACCACCGGTAAAATTATGCTTAATTTCTGGCATGTACTAGTGTTTTATTTGTTTCGATTTACCTCTAAGTATTTGAGTTAACTCTTCTAACTTAATATTTGATAATCTTAATTTTGCTTTTCTAGTCTCTGCAAACCTTTCTTTTTTAAATCTAGGTGCTAACTGCTGATGTATTGGTTGAGATGATGTAGATAAAATGGCGTAAGCTATATATTTATACATAGCTTCTTCAGCAAATTTATGCACTTGCATTTCTTCGTCTGTACCAAGGCTATCACTTATATAATCTAAGATTACAGTTTTTCCTGAAATATTAGAGCTAAAATGTATTTTTCCAAGTCTTTCTTCTATGTAAAAAGACCCATTTGCTTGAGCATGTTGTGGGTCTAAACCATATCTATTACCATTCATTTTCCAATAAGTATCATCTTCGTAATCATCTTGATTTTCAGAAGGTGTTGCAGATTTATAATTATCCCAAGTTGAAGAGTTTACAACTTCTTGAAGTGAGTCGGAAATAGCATCACAACTTATAACTATATCATCAACTATATTTTTACTGTTACTTAAACTAGTATCAGTAAAATCTTCTATAAAGCTAGTTATTAAAACATAAACCTGCGTTTGATCACTAACATCAACATCTGTTAATGTAAGAGTAGAACTAGTTGCTAAACCATCATTAAACGTAATTAAAGCTCTAGCGCCACTAGTAGTTTGAAGATCAAACACTTCGTCAGTGTTATTAAGAGAAGGTCCAGTTGTTTTATTTGAATTAGTAACAGTAGGATTAAAATTTGGATATGTTAATGTGCTAATACCTACTCGTAATGTTCCAACACCTTTGCCAGTAGCAGAAGCAGCGGATTTTCCAAGAGCTGATAAGTCTAAAAGATCTATATTTGTAACATCTATTTCTTGCCACACAGCATACGCCCTACTAGTTTTATTTGTTGTTCCAGGTATAGGAGCGTTACTACCGTGTTCAAAAACTAACTCTCCACTAACAATATGCACTTTGTCTGTTCCAGAACCTGCAAAGGCTGAGGTTTTAGTCCAATCAGAGTCGCCACTAGCCTGTACACTTTGTGCGTTTGCAAAATCACCATTTTTAAGCAAGGTTGTAGATGGCACAGTAAAATCATAAGATTTATCTTCGTTTTGAAGTATTTGAAAAGGGTTGCTAGTAGAGTTTGTTGGGTATAAAGGATGTTTTATACCAGCTGAATCTACACAAGATAATTTTGTGTAATTCACGTAGTCATGAGGAAGTGGCATAACTAATGTCGGTGGCAGGTCTATTTGTTGTGATTTAACACATTTAAAAGTGTCAAAAGAAAACTCTTGCAAACCTCTTTGTGCATGAAATGCGATGTCAGCTCTTTTAACTTTTTGAATAATTTTACCTTCACCAACGTAAGCTATTTGAAATTGAGTTATAATATGATCTAAAGATGTAAATTGATAATTTCCAAAATCATCACCTTGGTAGTAATTCTGCTGTGTAGTGTTGTCTAATAATCCCATTTATTTATTGTTTTTCTTGTTGAATTTGACCAGCGCCAAGTCCAGCTGCAACTTGTGTTAATTCTGGCTTTTCTATTGCAACTCCAGCTAACGCCAATATTCTATATACTAATTCAGTTTCTTCTGAAGCGTGTAGTTCAAAATCTACAGCGTTAGTTGAATTGTAAAGTGGTTTGTCGTTTATAACATTATAAGCCCAATTTGGTTTTACTGGAGTTTTAATATAAGTAATAACCACCGTCCCATCAACACTCGAGTCGTAAGGGTTTGATATTTGTGGTCTTGGATATATCCTTAAAGATATACCTCTACCTGAGTGCATTCTTTTCCAGTAAGTTGGTCTTTTTTTATTTTGTTTGGTTAAAGGACTGTCTTCGTATAAAAAAAACTCACTACCAACTTGCATCTCCTCTGCAACATACAAACGTTCTCCCGCTTTGTAACGAAGTCTAAGCGCTATTAACTTGTATATGTCTTCATTGTGGTCTTCAAGCATCACATCACCAAAACTACCAGTTATACTAGATACGTTTTGATCATATCTTTTAAAATAACTTATTTTATTTTCAACGTTAGTTACTCTATCAGAATAAGTAATATCGTTTCCAGGTGTTCTTTGTAACTGATCTAAATCATAAAAATATTGTTCGAATATTTCCATCTGAGCATGATCGGCAAATAAGTTAAATTCTTGAGGTGTTATATAGCCTCTTTGTTCTTTATTAGCTAGCGCTAAAACTTTTTGATATACTTTATCTATACTTACTGCCATAATTTCTTTTTAATTTGTAGTTTACGATCGCCCCGTAGAGCGACCGCATCTACAGTTAGATTAATTTAATCTTTTTTCAATATTGGAGTAAATCTCCATACCTTCATCAGTTTTAAACCAAGCGGCTAAAGCTGAATAAGGGTGTTCGTCAAACGGAACGTTCATTAACTTTCTATCATTAGAACCCCACGAAAAAGTTCTTTGATCAGAAGATAGTTTTAATATTCCCATCTCCGTAGCTTTAATACCAAAGTTTCTAAGAACAACGTTTTCATCATTTACTAATTCTAAGAACAACCCAGGGTTTCTTTTAGCATATAACAGTAAATCTCTTTTAAGCTCCTTAGAACTCATGTTAGACACTTCAGAACCTTTCTCTACACGTAAAACTGCTTCAGCCATATCAATATCTAAGTTTTGAGCAGCGTTTAAAGCTTCTATCTCTAATTCTAACCAATCAATCTGATCTTCAGCAACTTTTCTCGGTTTGTATTCGTAAAACATTTTATCTGCTTCAGGGTGGTATATTGATAGCAGTTTTTGTAAAACTGTTTTTTCTTTTGGAACGAATAAATTTCCTGATCTAAATATAATGTGCTCTAATCTTTGATCTCCTATCATTTCATCTACAAATACTGTTTTTTGATTTTGACAGTATTTAATTTCTCTTTCGTATCCTTTTTCCTCGTCAAACCAATATATGTTTGCAGATTTTATCATTTTAGATATGGGTTTTTTATTTCCTTTTAAATAATAAACTCTATCTTTTATTTCCCAACTAGGTTTTTTAGGTTCAACTTTTTTAGGTTTTGGCGTTTCAACAACAGGCGTTTCAACAACAGGTACCTCTACCTCTTTTTTTGTTTCTTTTTTATTTGCCATAATATAATATATAATAAAATTAATAAAATAAAAGGCCGAGGCCGAAGCCCCGGTCTTTAATATAATAAGTGCTTATTTCATTAACATGAAATTGTTAGCACCTTGAGTAATTAAACATCTTTCTGATAAGAAGTGTAATTGCATTGCATCTAAAGCAGATGTAGCAGCACCAACAGAACCAGTAACCCAAGTTTTCATTTTTCTGTCATCAGTTTGCGAAGCTCTATATCTAACATGTAAGAAAGGACGTTTCATGTTCTTTCCTAATTGTTGGTCGTATACTGAAGATGTTCCAGCTGGAATAACAACTCCTCTGATAGCGTTTGCGCCAGCAGTTAAGTTAATACCACCTCTAGTAGCTTTATCGTTTAAGTACCTGAAGTCAGACTTATAAAAGTCATAAGAACCTCTTCTGAAACCAGAGAAACCTAAGTTTAACGCCATATCTTCAGAGTTGTCGAATACTCCGTAAGAAGTACCACCAGCTCCGTAAGAATTCATAGAAGCCAACATGTCATCGATAGCTAAACTAGTAGCTCTATTTACGAACATCATGTTTTCTTCAATAGCACCTTGCTTATCAAACTCAGCTAAGATAGCATCAAATTCAGCTAAATCAGTAGCAGCGTTAACACCAGTAACACCAGAAGTAACATTACCTCTATCTTCGATAGCAGCAAATAAACCTTCAGTACCCGTGTTCTTAGTAGTATCGTTAGCCGTTACAGCACCAGTACCCATAACACCAGCTTCTTCAGTGATGTCATTACCAGCTCCACCTTTTTCAGCCTCAAGCATTGCCATTTCAATATAATCAGTAAATCTAGCTCTTGTATCAGCTTCAGCTTTTAAGTACCATAAGTAACCAGAAGCACCTTCTTCACTAGTAATCTCAACCCAACCAATTCTAGAAGCATCAGATCCTGAAACTTCGTAGTAATCTTTCATTATAATTGGCTTATTGTTAAAAGTTTTGAAAGAAGGCTCGTTAGCTCCTCTAGTGTCAGTAGCAGCGTTACCAGCAGCAACAAAGTATTGACTAGCTTTTGGATATTCAGAACCATAAACTAATACAGTTGTAGCGCTACCAGAAGTTGTACCTGAAAGAGCAGCAGCACCATAAGGAGCTACATCAATTCTATCAGTAGCAACTGTAACTACTAAACATTTCACAACACCGTTAGTAGGGTCAGAGATAACAACAGTATCGTTAACTCTAATACCGTGATTACCAGATGCTATATCCGTGTTACCATCTATATCAGAAATAAGATCAATTTGAGAAGTAGAGTCAGCACCACCAGTAGTAGAGTGAACGTGTCCCAAATAAGATAAGTGTAAACGACCTTGCTCAGACCAAACAACTTGGTCAGCAGTCATCGCTTCTTCAGCTCCAACTTGTGAAAGGAAACCAGATATAGTCCTAGGACCAAATACCTCAGCTTCTTTCTCCATTAGATCTGGTACATATTGTTGCGCCCAGCCTTGTCCAGCTGTAGACGCTAAATCTAAGTAATTTGTTTGTAGTGCTTGCTGTATTGAAGCAGGTACACTGTTTAAATTACCACCAGGATTTGTAATTGCCATAATTTTGTAATTTTAAATTGTTATTTATTTTTAATTTTAAACTTAAAATCAGAAGAACTTTGACCTAATACTTTTACTGTCATACCACCTGTTTCAATTTTACCGTGACTTTGTCTTGGATTCATATCAACGTTTTTGGCTTTAGCAATACTATCTTTAATAGCATCTGCTTTTCCTTGTTCGTAAAAGTGTTTCGCAACAGCGTCTGCATTCATTGCTGTGTATAGAGATTTATGATAACCTTTGGCATCTGACATTTCATTATTTTCGTTCAAGAACTTCTTGACAAAATTATTAATATCACCTTGCGTGTTTTTAACCTCTTCAGCATTGTTCACATTAAATCTATACTTTTTATCACCGACGTTATATTCAAAACCTTTGAACTTGTCATTAAAAACATTTTCAGTTTTATTTAAAAAAGTTGATTTTTGTTTTTTTGCTATTTTTTGAGTTTCTTCCGACTCTTTGTTATATCTATTAAAGAAATCTACAGCTTTTTGTTGCTCAGTTGTGAGCTTTGAACCAGCTTTGATATCTTCATAGTATTTAGACTTTTGCCCGTCTAGGTGGCTTTTAGCGCTGGCAACTTGCTCTTTAAGCGCTAATTTTTTTCTACGTATATCTTTATCGTCGTCTACATCTTCGTCGTAAGAGAACGTGTCTTCCATAAGGAAGTTAATTTCTTCGTTATCTAAATGAGGTTTTGTTTGTTTGTAGTATTCTCTTAACAAAGCCGTATCATCTAGTTTGCTATAATCTTGATTAAGCTTTACATAATCGCTTAAATCACCTCCAGTTTCCTCCATGAAATCCATTAACTTTTGAATATTCTCTGGCAATGGTTTTCCAGTGGCTTCAGCTTCTGCTATAGCTTCTTCAACCTGCTCTTCAACCTCTTCAACTTGTTCTTCAGTAATTTCTTCTAATACTGGAGCTTCTTGTGTTTCAGCCTCTGGTTGTGTTTCTGTTTTTTCAGTAACCTCTGTTATTGCTTCTTTTTCTTCTGTTTTGTTTTCTACAACTTCAGTTTCTACTTTTTCTTGTTGCGGAGCATTTAAGTCCACTTTAATAACATTATCGTTGCCAGCGGATTTAAACTTGCTTTCGTCAACTTTTTGTATTGTTTCTTGAGTAGTCTCTTCGACTACTTTTTCATTTTCTTCTTCCATAATATAATATAATAATAATTAATAATAATCCTACTTAGGGTCAAACGCGTTTAAATTAAAGTCTCCACTTAATATATCATTACCTGAAGACTCAAAGTTTTTAGGCGTTCCACCACTATTTCTTTGATCTATAAGCTCACTTTGCTGAGTGGCTTGTATTTTAGTTCTTTTGTCTTTTCTATCTTCTCTTCTATTTTCTCTATCAGACATGCCTTGAGACTCCATAGTTTTTAACTGCATGTTATAGTCGAACTCAATTTTCATTAATTGTTTTTTAAGTTCAACTTCTTGCTGTTGTTCTTGTATTCGTAATTGAGATTTTGTTTGCTCTAGTTGCATTGTAGTTTGAGCTATAGCTTGATTTTTTTGAACTTCAGCTTGAGCCGCTGCAGCAGAGGCTTGTTGGTTAGCCTGAGACTGTTGCTCCATATTTTGCTTTTGAGTTTCTCTATCTAATTCAAGTTTTTTCTTTCTTCTAATCTTTAATAATTGATTTGCTAATTTTAAATTTCTAACATCTCTAATGTCTATAGCATCTTCTAGATCTATACTCTGTGTTTGCAGTGCTACTTGTATATTATTTTCTAACATAGCTTTTTCTTCTTCATCAGGTAATAACTCTATAAATATACCAAAGTCGTACAAGTGTAATTCCGACATTTCTTTAAGAGTAGCTACGTTAGAAGCTCCAATAGCTTGTATAAACGCATCTTTTGTTGGTGAATACTCTATAATATCAGATATTCTTAAAGAAAGACACTCTGCCACTTCAGCTGTTAAATATAAACCAGCTTGTAATATATGTCTAGTGGCTGTGTTTGAATTTGCTGCTGCTATTTTTTGAATACCAACTAAAGCATTTTTATCTGGTGTACTACCATCTCTAGCCTCATTAAGCCCGGTTACATCTCTTATCATCTGTAGATAATAGTTGTAATTACCAATAAGAGCTTGCATTTTGTTTCCACCAGATCCAGATGTAATTTCTTGAATAGGTATTTTACCTGGGTTCATATCACCTTCAGAGGTAAATGATCTACCAATTACAGAACCAGTTTGAAAGAACATATTTAAAGCCTCTTGTGGGTTGTAGTTTGTTCCATTACCCAAATCAACTTCTGCTAAACCATCAGCGTCTAAATAAACACCATCTGGTACAATTCTAGATAATACCTGCTGTAGCTTTAAATGAGTTAACTGAATCATGTCAGCGAAACCTGTTATACGTTTTACTAAAGAATCTATTTTACCATTATAAACTCTAGGAGCAACAATGTTATAGTTCATTTTAACTTTAGTAAAATCACTTTTAGGGCGCATCATATTTTTAGCCATCTCCCATTTAAGCAATTTATTAGTACCTAAAACCATAGCACCATCGTAAAGTACTTCTATAGATCTTAACATTCTACTATAACCACCTTCCATATTTTCTGGAGGATTAAACGAATCATCTTTAGGTATAATTTTATCAGCACCAGTAGCCATTTCTTTAACCTTGTAAACTTCGTTCATATAAGTTTTGTAGTTAAAGTATAATACTTGTATGTGGTTATTATCTTCTTTGTCGTAATTATGTCTAGAATTATAATTAGATCTATTGTAAGATTTATTTTTCATTATATCTTCAAGATCGCTTTCAGACAAGTGAGGAAATTGTTTTGCTAACTCGTTAACTGGTATTGTTTTTACCTCTCCAACGTAATATATATCTTCAAAATAAGGGGAGTCAGTATAAGAATATACTAAGTTAGCTGGATCTACATAATCTACAGTAACTCCTTCGGATGTGTTAAAGTTTGTTTTTACAGCGCCTATACCTAACACCGTAAGATCGTGATAAAACCTTTTTTTAATAAGCTCGTAATTATTGCCATTTAAAAGAGTGTTTAAAGCTTGCTCTTCTGCTATTTCTATAGATTGTTTATAGCTTAGCTGCATATGTACGTTAAGCTCATCTTTACTCTCTGGTAGATCTTTTTGCTCCATCTCACTACTTCTAGAGTCTATACCATAGACTGCAGAGTGGTTATCAAAAGCTTTACCATCCATATCTTTAAGTATATTCTCCATATACTCTGTTCTCTGCGCTACACCAAACGGATCTTGTGAGAACGCTTTTATATCGTAAGTTCTTTCGGAAATACCATTAACTACAATATCTACAAACTTAGATATAATAGGAACTGGTTTCCAGTCTAAATTCAAATAAGACAAATCACCGTTTATAGATAACTCATCTTTATATTTCTGTATAGATTGCTCTCCTCTAGCATACAATCTTAAATTATGAAAATCAGCATGATTAGATCTATATCTGTTCATGTTTCTGTCGTCGTTAAACCACTCTTGCTCTATTGCCTTACCTACTTTCAAACCATAATCGTAGCTTAACTTTTCAGCATCGCTAACTGTTTGACTCGGGAAATAACTTTTAATGCCAGACTCTGCCATATTTATTATTTGATTATTTGTGAATTGCTTCCAGTATTACTATACTTGGAAATTTTTATATTTAGTGGTTGTTTTTCAACCTTAGCGTTTGGTGCATATAAATGCCTATTGTTAGCCATAATAGCTAAACCAGAACTTATTGACGCATCATGCTTTGTTCTTTTGTTTATATCAAACTTTGCCCAATCGTTTAGTAATTCATTAAAATACAAATCTCCAAACGTTCCATCTTGCTTAATTCCAACATGATCTTGTATATACATCTCAATTGCTGCTGCGTGAGCCTGCTTAATGTCTTCTGAAGAGTTAGGTATACCACCTACTTCTTTTTCTGCTACAGATAGTTTGTTCCATATCTTGTCAGGTCTATTCATACTAAACCCTCTGTACCCTCTACGTCTCAGATAATACAAGAGACGAGGTTTATTGTTCTCTGCGAGTATAGGCATTCCGTAAAATACTAAGGCCATTAGAACGTCCTCAAAAAACATCTCGGCCGTTGGTGGTCTTGACAAGTATTCTAAAAAGAAACTATTTGCGGGCGCATCTTCCATGCTAAACCTAGTTAAACCGTGTAAAGCTCCTTTCGATCCAACCCCATCTACCGTTCCTGATATATCATAACTATCACAACCAAAAGCTCCCATGTGCTCGTTACCTGGATACTTGATACCGTTTTTAAGTATTACCCTGTTTTGTAATTGTTGAGGCGGGACCCAACTAACTTTAAACCTGCCTTTTGGATCTGGGTAAAATATTACCTGTGAATCTTTAACTCCATTAACCCATTGAAAGTTACCAGTAGTAACACCAAGAGTTCTAACCATTTCCTCGTTGTAATCTATCTGCTCGTATAATTTAACTAAGTTGAATATACTATTTTTAGTTTCATCTCTAAACGCATGCTCAGTAGTTCTAGGAAATTGACGATAAAATTCGTTTAAAGCATCTTGATCGTCTTTTAAACCATCAGCTTCATTTTGCCAGTTATCTATTACGCCTATATCTATTAATTCACCGTCTGGTGTAAGTCTGTCGATATCAGGGTTATTAAAGACTGGAATTCCATACTCGTCAATAAATCCTTCGTAGTTCCACTCCATTGGGATAAAAAGAGAGTATAAGCCAGACTTTGTCTGACCATTTCTATTTCTTTTCGTGACATCTGAGGCATTGTATAGTTTTTTAAAATTTTCTCCACCTTTATCTAAAGCATTTGAAGTTGAGCCCATCATACATTTACCTATAATTCTACTACCTAATCGTAAACATGTTTTTGTAACCCTCCAGTTATTTAAAATATTATCGGGTCTTTCCCATTTACCAGATTCATCATGAACTAATAAAGCTAGTTTTTCACCATCATAACTATTGTCTCCAGTGTTTTTCCAGTCAATAGTCGTGTCTAAACCTTCAATATCCTCCATACCATCTGTAGCTGACATCTTTTTTCTTGTAAACTTACTAGCTGGTACTCTATAGGCTAACTCTGACT
>Ga0208919_1001511_pt1 | contig 13349 bp, 16 predicted proteins | sample 4_EtaG_FD_184076 | JGI IMG/M metagenome (GOLD analysis project Ga0208919, IMG submission 184076) | Marine viral communities from the Subarctic Pacific Ocean - 4_ETSP_OMZ_AT15127 metaG (SPAdes) (version 3) | ecosystem: Environmental > Aquatic > Marine > Oceanic | place: Pacific Ocean | collected...
ATATATTATTACTCTACTAGTTCCAGATGGGAAGTTTATGATGGGTATAGGAAAGTGGAGTGGTGGCAGTAAAAAAGAAGCAATTAAAAAAGCTAAAGAATATGCAGAAAGATATGATTGTAGAATCACCTATGAGTGGCTTCATACAGCCACTATATAACTAATGAATGAAATCCTGATTACACTAACTCTGTTAATACCTCCAGCTTCCGAAGGAGTGCATTGGGGAATCAATGAAGTTCCTAATCAACTGGTGGTGACTTATAAGTCTGGAGTAAAGGCCAGTTATAGTTCTATTCAGGTTCCTTGCCACACCAAGCCTACCAAGGAAGGGTGGGCGGTTTACCATGATATGTCTATGGGGCAGGAAGTTTGTTATTTAACAGACACTAATTATCCTGTCATGGTAAGAGGTCCTTGGAGAGCTACAACTAAAAAAACGTACAGAAAATGATTATCAATTACACAGTAGAGTTTACTTTAACAGTATGGGCTGCTTGGTCTGTTCGGCTTATTAATAGACAGGCTAAGTATGCTCTGTATTCAGGAATCCTGTGTAACCTCTGCTTCTTGTCTTGGTGGGTGTTTACCAAGCAGTATGGGTTTTTGGTGGGAGACTTTGTGTTTACTGCTATGTACTCAAGAGAACTGTATAGGAGTCTAAATGTTTCAAAGACAAAAAGACCTAGAAGATGAAATGGTAGCTCTTGGAGTCAAACGATTTCGAGAGGAGAACAGGCAAGCTAAGAAGGGTAAGCACGAGTCCACAACTCCTGCTGGAATCCAGTTTCTCAGGAAAGGTGTGGGTAAAATAGAAAAAGAGATTGTTGAGCTCAAGAAACAATATAATACTGGATCACCTACAACACACTCAACAGACGCAATAGCGCGTCTATTCGAGCTGCCGTCAGATGTGATAGCCTTTCTTAGCTTGAAAGCCTGCGTTAACCACTTGTCAACACCTGTAAAACTGGTGAAAATAGCCCATGAGATAGGAGCTTTCTTAGAAGATGAAGCGCGGTTCAGGTTCTTCCAGAAAGCTAATCCAGCGTTATATGGAGTGGTAACAAGAGACTTAAACAAGAGGACTACTAACTATCGAAAACAAAAAAGGGTTCTGGTTCATTCTGAAAAGAAAGCTGGTATTAGCTGGAAAAACTGGCTACCTGGAAATAAGGTGAGGCTAGGACAAATGATGGTGTCCTTAGTGTGTGATGCTACCAAGCTGTTTGAAATTAAACTACACACTGCACAAGAACAAAACAGAAAGACAAGTTATTGGCTGGAAGCAACGGAGGAATCTATTAAGTGGATTGAAAAGAAAAATTCTATTTGTGAGCTGTATAATCCGGTAACGCTGCCTTGTCTTATTCCTCCTAGAAAATGGGAGTCGGTTTATACAGGAGGTTATTACACTTATACAGGCATGAACTTGGTGAAGACTATGGATCAGTCTTATCTTGAGCTTATCAATGCCACGAAACCTACTGACGTATTTAAAGCTGTGAATATGGTTCAAGAGACAGGCTGGAAGATTAACATGGAAGTCTATGAGATTATGGAACACCTGTTTACGTCCAAAGCCAGCTCTAAAGTAATCCCTGAGTTCCATGAACGGACAATGGAAGAACCTTATCCTAAGAAGGGAACTAAAGAAGAACAAGTAAACTGGAAACGTAAAGCAACTTTGATGCACACTGATAATGTCCGAAGGAAAACCAAAAGAATACAATTTAGTCAGCTCATGTGGACTGCAAGAAAGTTCAAGGATGAAAAAGTTTTTTACTTTCCTCATACCTTGGATTTCAGAGGCAGACTCTACGCGAATACCGCCTTCCTTAATCCTCAGGGGGAAGACTCAGCCAGAGGCTTGCTGGAGTTCTCGAAAGGGAAACCTATGGGAAACTCAGGCAAGCCTTGGTTGATGGTACACTTAGCTAACTGCTATGGGTACGATAAGGTGTCGCTAGAGGAACGAGTAGAATGGGTTCTGTTGCATGAACAGGATATTATGGATATAGGTTTAGATCCTCTAGAAAACAAGTGGTGGATGGATGCAGATAAACCTTGGCAATTCCTGAGAGCTTGTATTGAGTTTGTTAAAGCAGAAAAAAACAAAGACTACAGGAGCCCTTTACCTATTACTGTGGATGGGTCCTGTAATGGGCTACAACATTTCTCAGCTATGCTGAAAGATCACAAGGGGGGAGTCGCGGTAAACCTGTGTCCTTCAGATGACCCTCAGGATATTTATGGTATAGTGACAGAGGTGGTTAAAGAAAAAATTAAAAATGATCCAGAAGCTATCTTAGAGGAAGGGGATATAAACAGAGCTCTTATCAAGCGTCCTGTAATGACAACTCCTTATGGAGCTACCTTATATGGAATGAGAGATCAGCTCTATGAGGAATATAAGAAGCAGCTTGATAAGGGGCTTCAGTTTCCTACGGTTAACAAGGATGAAGACATCTGGAAATATTGTAAATACTTGGCTAACCATATTTACGCTTCCATTGGAGATGTGGTGGTGTCAGCGAGGGAAGGCATGAAATGGCTCCAGGATTGTGCTAAAGTAATGAGCAAAGAAGGCAAGCCTATCTACTGGACGGTTCCCACTGGTTTTATAGTTAAACAAAAGTACATGAAGCCAGTGGTAAAACAAGTCAAAACTGTTTTAAATGGAAAGCTGGTGTCTTTGTTTTCAGCTCATAGTTTAACTGACAAACTGGATAAACATAAACAGGCAAATGGGATAGCCCCTAATTTTGTGCATAGCTTGGATGCTTGTCATTTAATGAAAACTGTTATTGCTGCGTATGCAGACATTCAGAGCTTTGCTGTGATACACGATTCGTTTGGGACCCATGCTTGCGATATGGAAATTCTCAGCTCAGTCTTGAGAAAAACTTTTATTGAGCTCTACTCAGAAGATGTGCTTCTCAAGTTTTCTGAGGAGCAGACCGAAGCATTACCGGAATTACCGAAGTATGGAACTTTAAATATTAATGAGGTGAAAGATGCAGAGTTCTTTTTTAGCTAACACAGACGCAAAGAGAGTATCAGAAGGTATGATGTTAGTAGTCAGCAGTCTTGAGGGCTTTACCAAGGCTGAAAAGTGTGCTATAATCAGTTCTGTTTTTAATTGTTTATATCATCATAAGTTTGAAAGGAGATTCAGTGACGTTATGGGAGTTGTAGATAATATGCGTATAGATTGTAAGTTAAAAAAAATCCCTGAGTTTGGGGGTGCAGAAAAATTTATTCAAGGAGAAATATAACCATGAAAAAGAAAGAATCATTTCCGATTAATTTTACACCCGCAGGAATCGCCTCGTATCCTCATTTAAACAAGCCTGACACTAGGTTTGATGATGATGGGGTCTACCAAGTTGATCTTATTTTTAACAAGAAAGATGTTGCAATCATTGAAAAAATCGTTAACCCTCTAATGAATGGTGGCAAGCACAATCCTATCAAGGAAGAACTTGGGGAGGACGAAAAGCCCACTGGTAATTACAAGGTTAAATTTAAAATGAAGGCTATGATTAAAGTCAATGGTAATCCTATTAAACAGCAGCCTGTTTTAACAGACACTAAGGGAAACAGGATGAGAGCTCAAGTAGGCGGTGGCAGTCAGCTTAGGATCGCGTATCAAGCTATTCCGTTTAGCCAAGGACAAGGTGGAGTTACTCTGAGAATGAAAGCGGTTCGAGTGCTTGACTTGGTGGAATATACGGCTGGTGTCAAATGGGATCAAGAAGATGAAGGTTTTGTTCAGGCAGCAGTCGAAGAAGAAACTCGTAAGGAGGCTGTGGAGATCGAGGAAGATGATGATGACGATAAATACGAGGACTTCTAATGATGCCTTCTTTCGAGGAGTTAAAAAAGTATACGGCTGCGGATGTTGCGGATAACGTAAGGGAGCTCCCTGATTTAACGCTATATGAATTCATAATACAAGTGGAGTTCATGGTTGAAGCAGGGAGTTTCCCTAGAGAAGTTTTTTACGAAGTTTCTCAAGTTAGTAAACTACTCCGAGGATTAAAAGAGGATAGGATCAAGAGTAATGTGGCGAACTAAAAGACAAAGGCTCAGAGGTATACGAGAGGGGTATAGAAGTGGTCTAGAGGAGTCCATAGCAAAGCAGTTGGAACACTGCAAGGATATAGCTTGGACTTATGAAACCGAAAGAATCAAGTATATCTCTGAGCCTAGACATTATACTCCTGATTTTATTTTAGAAGGTAAGATATATATTGAGACAAAGGGTAGGTTCTTGGCAAAGGACAGAACCAAACACCTGTTAATCAAAAAGCAATATCCGGATTTAGATTTACGATTCGTATTTACAAATTCCAGACAAAAACTTTATAAAGGCTCAAAGACAACGTATGCAGCATGGTGTGAAAAGCATGGGTTTCTTTATGCTGAAAGGAGCATACCTGAACTATGGATGAACGAGCTCATCAAAAAGTGATACACGAGCCATGTCCGAAGTGTGGCTCTAAAGATAACTTAGGGAGGTATCCAGATGGACACGCATACTGCTTTGGAGAAAGCTGTGATTATTATGAGCATAGTGATAGTAATTCTGCTAGGTTTGTGCCTCAGTCAACCACTAAAGGACTTATTATGGGTGGACGCTACAAGCCCCTTACTAAAAGAGGAATCTCTATTGATACCTGTAGATTCTTTGGATACCAAGTAAAAACAACTGCCTCAGGTACGACTATTCATTTAGCTCCCTATTTTAATTGCAACAAAGAACTGGTAGCACAACAAATTCGTAAGAAGGGACACGACTTTAGCTTTGTTGGAGATACCAGCAGTCTTGGGTTGTGGGGTAAGCAGTGTTGGACTTCTGGAAAATACATTGTGATTACTGAAGGCCAGTTAGATGCCATGTCTGTTGCGGAAATCAACAACTGTAAATATCCTGTAGTGTCTATCGCGAATGGTGTAGGATCAGCTTGTAAGAGTATTAGTAAAGATTTAGAGTGGCTGTTGGCAAACTTTCAAGAGATTGTGTTAATGTTTGACAACGATCCTCAAGGTAAGAGTAGTGCTCGTAAAGCTGCTGAATTGTTTCCACCAGGACGCTGTAAGATTGCTTCCTTGCCTCTTAAGGATGCTAATGATATGCTCCAAGAGGGTAGAGGCAGCGAAGTTGTAAATGCAATATTCAGGGCTAGTGTCTATAGACCTGATGGAATCATAGCAGGAGAAGATACTTGGGATCTTGTTAATACTCCTATGGAAGCAGCAGACATGGAGTACCCTTGGCAGGGGCTTAACAGCCTTACTCTAGGAGCGCGCAAGGGGGAGCTTGTTACCTTCTGTGCTGGCACTGGAGTTGGCAAGTCCACAACTGTTAAAGAGATTGCATCTTACTTTCTCAGCAAGGGAGAGACTCTAGGCTATATTGCCTTGGAAGAATCTGTTAGACAAGCTGCGGTTGATTTCATGTCTATCGAAGCCAACCAAATGCTACACCTTCAAAATAATTTGGATGAAAAATATTTAAGGGATATATGGGAGAAGACTTTAAATACAGGCAGGATCTATTTATACGATCATTGGGGGAGTTTAGATGGTGAAGTGTTGTCAAATAGAATTCGCTACCTTGTAAGAAGTTGTGGGGTAGGTTGGGTTATTATAGATCACATCTCTATTATGATTTCAGGTATGGAAGGTGGAGATGAACGAAGATTAATTGATAACCTAATGACTAAACTAAGATCCCTAGCAGAAGAACTTAACATAGGGATGCTGATAGTATCACACCTAAGAAAACCTAGTGATGGAAGGGGGCATGAAGATGGAAGAAAAATTACACTTAATGATGTTCGAGGGAGTGGAAGCATTTCTCAACTTAGTGATTTCGTTATTGGACTCGAAAGAAATCAACAAGAAGACGGTGAGACGACTGTTCGTATCCTTAAGGCAAGGTATAAGGGAAGCTCGACAGGAATTGCAACCAAACTCTACTACGACAAAGACACCGGAAGACTTAGAGAGTGTGGATCAGCTCTTGAGGAAGGATTCTAAACATGAAAATCATATTTGATATTGAAACCGATGGTCTTTTACCAGATGTAACTAAGGTTCACTGTGTTGGGCTTACTGTTGAGGGAGCTAAAGCCTCTCAGATTTATGCCAACCAGAATGGGTATGATTGTATTGAAGATGCTCTTGATGTTATGTCGGGGGCTGAGACGATAATTGGACATAACATTATTGGTTTTGATCTACCTGTTCTTAAAAAAGTATTGGGGTGGGAGCCTCGACAGTCGATTCAAATTGAAGATACTTTAATTATGTCTCGTTTGATGTTTCCCAACATCATGGAGCTTGATGCCAAACCACCCACGCGTGTACCTCGAAAACTATGGGGCTCTCATGGGTTAAAAGCATGGGGTTACAGGCTTGGGTTGCTGAAAGGAGAATTTAATAATGATAACACTGAGTGGGGTACTTTTTCTTCTGATATGGCAAGGTATTGTGCAAACGATGTTTCGATAACATCTTTGTTGTATGAGCATATAGATTATTGTGAGATTCCATCCGAAGCTGCTATGTTGGAACATGACTTTGCTTCTATCATTCAGAGACAGATAGAGTGGGGGTTTAAGTTTGATACTAAGAAAGGACAAGGCTTATATGTTCAGCTTTTAAAAGAAAAAGATTTGGTAGGCAAAAATTTAAAAGACACCTTTGGCTCTTGGTATAAGGATGGGGGTGAGTTTGTACCTAAAAGAGCAAACATATCCAAAGGGTATTCTGCTGGTGCAGTGTTTAATAAGATAGAGAAAGTTCATTTTAATCCAAACAGTAGAGATCATATCAGTCTTAGATTAAAACAGGACTATGGATGGAAGCCTGCTGAATTTACTCCTAATGGTAAACCTAAGATTGATGAAAAGATTTTAAAAAAGCTTCCTTATCCTCCATGTGAAGATCTATATACTCATTTTCTTTTGTCGAAAAGAATTTCTCAGTTGGCAGAGGGAGATAATGCTTGGCTTAAGCTAGAGAAAGAGGGAAGGATACATGGGTACGTCAACACTAACGGAGCTGTTACTGGTAGGTGTACTCATTCTTCTCCTAATGTAGCTCAAGTTCCTGCGGTGTATAGTCCGTATGGTAAGGAGTGTCGGGAACTGTTTAAGCCCACTAAAGGTAAAGTATTGGTGGGCTGTGATGCAGATGGCCTGGAACTGAGAGCTTTAGCTGGCTATCTTAAACGCTATGATGGTGGTACATATGCTAACGCAGCAGTCGAGGGAAACTCAACGGATGGAACCGATATACATACACTGAATCAAAGAGTATTAGGTATTGATTCAAGGGATAAAGCTAAGACTTTTTTCTACGCATTTATCTATGGGGCAGGAGATGAAAAGTTAGGAATTATCTTAGGAGCAAACAGGAAAGCAGGCAAACGTGCTAGAGAAAAGCTCTTTAAAGGAGTCAAAGGTTTAGAACAACTAACGGATGCGGTAAGGAAGGCTTATCGAAGGCGCGGGCATCTAATAGGTTTAGACGGTAGACATCTCCATGTTAGGTCTGAGTATAGTGCTTTGAATACATTACTTCAAAGTGCTGGAGCTGTACTTATGAAAAAAGCTCTGGTACTTTTAGATGAGAGGTTAAAATTTTTAGGTTTTGATGCTCCTGTTGACTATGAATTTGTAGCTAATATTCACGATGAATTCCAAATTGAATGTAAGGAGAGGTATGCCGAAAGATTTATTGGACCCCAAGCGGAATCAGCTATTAAAAGGGCTGGAGAATACTTTGAATTTGGATGCCCTCTTAGTGGCACGTTTAAAATTGGAAGAAATTGGGCTGAAACACATTAAAACATATAATGAACTGGAAGTATTTTGTGATGGATTTTATAGATTTATTTTATCTAAAAACCCTTATAACACAAAAGATTACATATTATATTGCCAGTTTGTTCGTCAAGCTAATAGATATGTGATACAATTTTTACGAAATTTTTCCTGTCAAGGATGTGGAAAAAAGTCTAGGGAACAAGGGTTACATTTCCATCATATTGATCCTACAACTAAAACAGATAAAGTTTCTCATCTTATGAAGTGGGGTTGGAGGAAAACATTACCTGAATCACTGTTATGTTTGTACTTGTGTGAAGAATGTCATTATAAAGAACATTTTAAAGAAGGTGAATATCATGGAAACCACGCAGTTATTGATAGATGGAGACATACTTATATACAAAATTTGTTGGGCAGTACAGAATGAGATAGAGTGGGATGATGGTATAGTAACAACTCATGTTAACCTAGAAGAAATGTATAGGCAGGCTGATAAGGTTATAGACAATCTTATTACAACTGTCTTAGCTGGCAGGGTTGCAGATGTTACTGTTTGTCTATCGGATAGGTCAAATAATTTTAGGAAGAAAATTTTTAGCGAATATAAAATGCAAAGAAAAAAAAACAGGAAACCTCTAGGATATAATCAACTGGAAAAGTATCTGCGTGATAAATATGAGGCTGTTTCGTATCCTACTTTAGAAGCTGACGATGTGATAGGAATTTTAGCTACAGATAAAACGTATCACATTAATTATGTAGCCTCGATTGATAAAGATATGAAAACCATTCCTTGTATCTATTATAATATGGATACGGAAATCAAAACCAATATTAACGAGGAGACAGCAGATTTTAATTTCTATACACAAGTTTTAACCGGAGACACAGTAGATAATTACAAAGGGTGTCCAGGAATAGGTCCTAAGAAAGCCAACAATTTACTTGAAGGCCAAAAGCCTGCTGACTATTGGGGTATAATAGTTCAAGCTTATAAAGCGGTTGGCTTGACAGAAGAAGATGCACTTGTTCAAGCTAGGGTGGCTCGAATTTTAAGGTGTGAAGATTACGAGAAAGGAGGAGTTAAACTATGGAACCCGAAATAACAGATCACCTAAGGGTTAAAGAAATTCTAGAGGAGTGTGCCTTACTAGCTGAGAAAAAGAATAAAGATTATGCTAAACCTGGAGATCCTTTACATAACTTTAGAAGGTGTAAGGCACTAGGAATTCCTGTAAGTGTGGGGATTGCCTGTAGGTTACAGGATAAGTGGAGTAGAATTGAATCTTATTTCAGGGAGAAGAAATTATCTAATGAGTCTATTAAAGATTCTTTGATGGACAATATTAATTATTCGGCTATACTAATACAAGCCTTAGAGGAAGAAGGAAACGAACATGAATAAGGTGAAAGAGTTTCATCAAAAAGTAAACCTAGCTATTGACGAGCCTTTTAGTAAAGAGCTTTTGGAATTCAGAATGAAACTAATTTTTGAAGAAGTCCAAGAGCTCGCGGATGTAGCGTTAAGGCTAGAGGGAAATCTAGATCAAGGTGAACAGTATGTTATGCTACAGGATTTCTTGCAGGAAATGTGTGATGTGGTTTATGTTCTAAAAGGAACGGCTGTATCTTTTGGGATGGATTTCGATAAAGCTTTTGACTTAGTTCATCAAGCCAACATGAGTAAGTATCCTTTTACTAAGAGTGAAAATGGAAAGGTTTTAAAAGGAGATAATTATCAACCGCCTGTTTTAGAGGAGTGTCTATGATGCCTTCAGTTAGAGCTCAAGTAATAACCAGACGTACTTATAGCAGACCCATTAAGGGTGAACAGGAACTCTATGAAACATGGACTCAGATTGTAGACAGGGTAATCGAACATCAGAAGTGGTTGTGGACTAGAGCTAAGGGATGGAATGGAGATTATTTAATAGATGAGTTGGTAGAATTAAGACAGCTCTTGTTAGAACGTAAGGTCATGGTATCAGGTAGAACCTTGTGGTTAGGTGGAACTGACGTAGCTAAAAAGAGAGAAGCTAGTCAGTTTAATTGTGCTCATTTAAAGGTGGAGACTATACATGATATTGTTGACTCTTTGTGGCTCTTGTTACAGGGGTGTGGAGTCGGGTTTACTCCTGTCGTTGGAACCCTCTCAGGTTTTACAAAACCCATTGAAGAAATTGAAATCATTAGGAGTAAGCGTACAAAGAAAGGAGGACATGAAGGAAATAAGGAAAGCTTTGATAGCGACACAGGCACTTGGACCATTACCGTTGGAGACTCTGCTGAAGCATGGGCAAAAAGTATCGGCAAGCTTTTGGCTTTTAAAGGGAAAGCTACAAGGTTCGTTCTCGATCTCACCCAACTTAGACCAGCAGGACAGAGGCTCAGTGGATACGGATGGATCAGCTCAGGAGACGCACCATTATCGAAAGCCTACACAGCTATTGTTCAAATTCTAAACAAGAAATCAGGTCAGCTCTTATCTAAAATGGACATCTTAGATGTAATGAATTGGTTAGGTACTGTATTAAGCAGCAGAAGATCTGCTGAGATAGCTTTAGTTTATCATAATACTCCTGAATGGAAACAGTTTGCTAGAGCTAAAGATAATCTTTCAGACACTCCTCACCGTAGTCAATCTAATAACTCGATAGTCTTTTGGGAAGAACCTACTTATGAAGAACTCGAAGAAGTCTTTAAAATCATTAAAGAATCAGGGGGCTCAGAACCTGGAGTCATCAATGGAAAAGAAGCGCGCAGACGAGCCCCTTGGTTCACCGGAGTCAACCCTTGTGCCGAAATCCTTCTTGGAAATAAAAGTTTCTGTAACCTGTCCGAAGTTGATCTCTCAAAATTTAGAGAAGACTCTGGTGGATTGGAAAGGGCGGTCTTCCTCGTTGCAAGAGCTAACTATAGGCAAACCCTTGTTAATCTTGATGATGGAATACTGCAAAGAACTTGGCATGAAAACAATGAATACCTCAGACTTTGTGGAGTGGGACTTACAGGGATCGCCAGCCGTGAAGACTTATCTTACTATGACTACAAGCGACTGAAGAACCTTGCAGTACATGGAGCATATTCTATGGCAGATGAGTTAGAAACTCAAAGACCTAAGAATGTTACCACCATAAAACCTAGTGGAACATTGAGTAAAATAATGGATACCACTGAGGGATGTCATAAACCAGCAGGACGTTACATATTTAATCATGTTAATTTTTCAGTGAATGATCCTATGTTACCTAGACTTAGGGAAGCTGGATACCAAGTTGTTACTAATCCTGTAGATGAACATAATGTTATTGTTACCTTTCCAGTTAAATGGGAAAACATTAGATTTGAAAAAGATGGAGATAAATATGTTAATCACGAGACGGCTATTAAACAGCTCCAAAGATACAAGTCACTCATGGACTCTTACGTTGAACAGAACTGCTCGATTACGGTTACTTATAAGGCTGACGAAATACCAACTATCATTGATTGGCTCCTCAATAATTGGAGTTCTTATGTTGGTGTTAGCTTTCTTCCCATTTGTGATACTCAAGAGGTCTATTCCTACCTACCTCAACAAGTGGTAACTAAGGAAGAATATGATGAGTATATTGCACAGTTAAATCCAGTTGACTTAGATGAAGTCATGGGCCTCCATGAAATCGAGGACGATGAATGTTTACAAGGAGTTTGTCCAACTAAGTAAAAGTTTTCGGAAGTAGAAGATAACTTTTCAACCCTTTAGGAACAGTTTTATGACAAAACATAATAAATTTGGTTTAATAATTACAGATGAGTTGTTGAAATTGCTAGGTGAAATGTTTCCTGATAAGCTTCCTTATGATCTTGTATCTGATAAAGAGATGAGTAGACTCATAGGACAGCAGGACGTAATCAGGTGGCTCAAGGATAAACAAGAAGAATTAATTCAGGATAATTTAGAGCGAGAAGCTCAAGTTACTATTACAACTTAAAGGAGACTAGGAACGTGCTAGAGCTATTGAATATCTTAATGTGTATGGGAGGATCAAGACCAGCTCCGCCACCCCCTCCACCTCCACCTCCACCGCCACCTCCGCCTCCGAGCCCTCCAGCTCCGATAGCACAGGTGACTACAGGACCAGCTAGGACAACAAAAGATGTTCAGGCAAAGCAAACAGCTAAGGGTAAAACCAAAGTTGCTAGGAGAGCTACAGGTAAACGAAGATTCCGAGTTCCTTTAGGTGGTGGACCTACTGGACTTAACATTGGATAATAATATGATTACATACGCTATTGTTTTTGTTTCTGTTTCCGTTGCCGTTTCACTATTTAGTATGCTACTAGGTCAGTAAGAGATGTGTGATCCAGTAAGTGTTGGAACGTCAATAGCTCTTACTTCTGGTACTGCTGCTGGAGTAGCTGCTGGTGCAGCCGTTGGTGCAGCTTGGGGTGTGGGTATTAATGCGGTTACTAATATAGCTACTGGTCAAGGAGCTTTTGATAATTGGGGAAGGGCTGCTTTGTTCGGAGCTGCTAGTGGTGGTCTTGGTACATATGCCAGCGGTACTGAAGCATTTGCAACATTACAGGGTTTGAATCCAAATTTTGCAGATCCAACTTTGCTCCAACAGGCTGCTGGATTTGCTGTTTCTAGTGCAAGTCCTATGGCAATCGGTTTAAGTGCTGCTGCTGGTAGTATAATGAATATGCCTCAACAGGACTACTCTCAATATTATAACCAACTCGCTGGATCTGATCCCATAGCTTACAACACTCAACAATCAGTAGTTACAGGATCAGGTGGAAGACAAGCCAGTGCTAATTTAGCTGAAGAAATTAAACGTGCGAAGACACGCAGGGCAGCCCAAGCAGACGTAGGTGACATAGATCTTGCGACTTCACTTTCTAATACAGGATTACAAATAGCATAATATGGTAGAATCTATATCTAAAAAGTATTCAAGCTTAAGTCAACGTAGACAGTGGTTTCTTACTAGGGCTTGGGATGGAGCAGAGATTACTATACCCTTTATACTCCCTAGAAATTCTTCTCTCGATCAGGATTTACCAACTCCGTTCCAAGGAATCGGAGCAAGAGGAGTAAACAACCTAGCTGCCAAACTCTTGTTAACTTTGTTTCCTCCTAATTCTCCTTTCTTTAAATTTCAGATAGATGATTTTACTTTAGAAGAACTACAAGCACAAAGGGCTCCGGTAGAAGAAGGCTTAAATGCTATGGAGAGAGCCGTCATGGATGAAGTGGAAGCAAAGGCCATGCGCGTTCCACTGAATGAATGTTTACGGCACTTGATTATAACTGGTAATGCTTTGATTAATGTTAATAAGAATAACAAGATCAGAGTCTTTCATCTGGATCAATATGTAGTGAGACGAGATCCTCAAGGAGAAATGCTTGAGGTGATTGTTCAAGAGAAAATGAGTAGGGAGTTATACAAAGATGTTTTTGGTAGTGCTCCTCCTAATGAAACAGGTCATGCTGCGGATTCCGTTGAACGAGATTTA
>Ga0208919_1001513_pt1 | contig 13334 bp, 7 predicted proteins | sample 4_EtaG_FD_184076 | JGI IMG/M metagenome (GOLD analysis project Ga0208919, IMG submission 184076) | Marine viral communities from the Subarctic Pacific Ocean - 4_ETSP_OMZ_AT15127 metaG (SPAdes) (version 3) | ecosystem: Environmental > Aquatic > Marine > Oceanic | place: Pacific Ocean | collected...
CTACTTTAACATAATCAAAATAATTATAACTCACATCATCACCATAATTATTACTAGAGAATGGCAAGTTTGTTAAAAACCAATGATTAGTAGACACTGGGGTAGACAAAGTATTTGTCCACTCTGGATAAGTGTAAAAACTTCCATAACCACCAACAGATTGACCGATGATAACATCTTGAGCATATCTAGCATATCTTTGACTCATTCTAGCTTGACCAGCAGCAAAATACATATTATCAATAAAAAACGCGTCAGTAGTACCACCAGAAGTAACATGAAGATATAAAGCGTTCCATTTTGCTTGAGTATCTGTTATACCAGTATGTAATACTTGCCCGTTTATAGTAGCATCTGCGGCGCTATCATACGATGTAGCAGAAGGACTTACGTTAACTATTTTATTTTTTTCGTCTCTATTTGTGTTATCAACTTCGTTTAACCAATATTTCATTTTAGCAGAAGCAACAGATCTATAGTTCTGTGTTATATCTTCAATAATATCTCTAACGCCATTAACAACGTAATCAAATATTATTTTAACAAAAAATCTACCTGAAAATTGATCTAATTCTTTTTTTTGTTTTCTAAAAACATTAAAAATAATATTAGAATCAATAACACCACTACCATTATCAGCTAAAGTAGCGTCATCGCTTGTTATTTTCTTTTGTAGCTTAATTCTATAGCTAGTAGTATCGGTTGTAAATATAGATCTTACTCTATAATCTTTTGAATATTCTTTTGATCCATCTGAATTAAGTTTATACCAAGACACAAACATATCTTGAGTATTAGCTGTTTTTTCATCTTCAAAACCTTCTCTAGGACCAAGAATACCGCCTGCTCCAACAGTTAGGTTGTGAAAATTAGAATAATCTACTACTAACGTATCTGTTTCGTCTATAATACTAAAATCAGATTCGTCTAATATAGAAGTTAAGTTACCCGTATCGTTGGAAATACCAGCTAAATCATGAAACTCATAAGATATAGATTCTGGAGCTTCATTTACAATATCAATTATTTTAAATTTATTATTGTTTGTTTCTTGACCATCTATAGAATCGTTTAATATTTTTTTCAATATTAAATGATCTTCTATATCTATTTTACTTCTATCTGAAGAAAAGAAAGAAATCCAAATGTGATCTGGCGCTATGCTTCTATCTTGATCGTCTTGCGACGTAGGTATATAAGCTTTATCCATTATAAGATTATAATACTCTGTAGAAGTTTCTTTTATATAAAATTTAAAATAACTAGCAAAACTAGGATAGTCTGATGTTATTTGTGCTTTTAAACTTAAACTACTACTAGCATTATAATCACCAGATCCATTTTGCCAAGGTATTGAAACAGCAGCTTCAGAATATGTAAATACAGGCGTTTCTCTACCATGTTCATCTCCAAAAACTACACCTACTTGATAATTTCTTAATGACTTTAAAGATCTTTGTGGAGAAAAATCAAAAGTTGTATTGTTTATTCTAGTTTCATAATCTGCTACTATTTGTATAGAATTAACATCTACGTCATAACCCTGTGTATAATTAGCATAAACTAGTCTATTACCAGTTATTTCTTGAGCTAGAGCTTTTTTTGGTACAGTATCAAAAACTCTGATAAATTGATTTTCTGGTAAAGCAGCATAAATATTTTCTGTAACTATAGTATATTTACCTCTGTACTCAGAACTCGAAACACTACTACCTTCGTTAAAACCGCTTAAATCCCAGTAACCTTCTGTATCTTTTTTATTAAGTGTAGCTATAGAATAAATAACAGGAGAGTTTTCTTGTTTATATAATATTTCTATTTCAATTACACCTCTTGGTATATCAGCAGCAACAAAATTATATATATCAATAGTATCTATTTTATTTACCATTGTTGCGTTAAAAGGTTCTTTTATACTATAACTATTATTGTTATCGTAGTTAACAAAACCATCGCTTGAACTTGTTTTATGTGGATTTGAAACGTACTCAGGATTAAAAACAACGTTTGAAAAAGGACCAAACGCAGAATACTCATTGTCTTGATATTTATATCTAAAAGCAAATCTAGAAAATACTTTTTCAAAAAGAGAAGTTTTAGTATTATAAACAGCTTGATCAAGCTTTGTAAATCTAGGTATAGCTATTGGCGCGTTAGTAGGCTTCTTTTTTATTACAGTTATATCTTCTTCTTGAATATCACCTAAGTCATCGTTTAACACAAATAGTCTAGTATGTATTGGTTGTGTTAAAGCAATTGCATCTTGAACAGTACCTCTTTTACAGTTGTTTATATTTATTTTTTTAGGCTCACCTTCTCCGTCTGTCCAAAAAAGTAAATCATCAATTATGTTTATACCAGTTATAATTCTAGAAGGAAACCTAAGGACAGGATTATCAGTGTTAGCAAAACGATCTACAAATACAATATTATTAAAACTATCACGACCAGCTAAACTTGTTTCGTGTTCTATTATAGCGTCAACACCTGTTGCTTGATTTTTAATAAACCAATATAATCTATTATTTTTTTCATTAGCTATACTACCTACACAAATAAAGTCAGTTGGTATAATATCTTCAATTCTAACATTACCAAGTAAAGTTTGTGCAGCACCGACATCAGAATCTTCTGAAGTAGATACAGTAATATTAAGAGCATCTCTATATTCTCCATTAGGTATTAACCTTTCGTCAAGGTCTTTGTTCATACGACCTTTTAAAAAAGTATTTTTAATCTCTGGCATTTAATTAATGTTTTATTTGTTTAGATTTACCTCTAAATATTTGAGTAATTTCTTCTAATTTAATATTAGATAATCTAAGTTTTGCTTGCCTAACAGCGGCAAATTTTTCTCTTTTAAATCTACGTGCTAAATTCTGACCATAAGAAGACGCAGATATTATAGCGTAAGATATACTTCTGTACATAGCTTCTTCAGCAAACTTATGTACTTTCATTTCTTCTTCTGTACCTAAACCGTCACTAATATATTTTAATATAATTGTTTTACCAGCTAACGAAGAAGAAAAATGTATTAAACCTTTTAGTTCGTCTATATAGAAACTACCATTAACTTGAGCGTGTTGTGGATCTAAACCATATCTTTCACCTTCGTTAGGCCAGTATATATGATTTTCATAGTCTTGATAATCATTTATATTGTTTTCAGCAGGCTTGTGTGCTTTAAAATTATTCCAAGTGTTAGAATCTCCTTCTGTTTGTAATTTATCTGATATAGCATCACAAGATATAATTACATCGTCTATTTTATTTTTACTAGGATCTGCACTTGTATTTGTAAAATTTTCTATAAAACTTGTTATTAAAACAAACACAGTGTTTAACCCACGAACATCTACGTTAATTATTTCCTTTGTTGATTGTGTTGCTAAACCATCATTAAAAATTAACAAAGCTCTACTACCATCTTCTGTAAACACATCAAATATTTGATCTTCATTATTTCTACCATCTGATTTATTAGGATTTGTTATATCAGGATTATAACGTGGAAAGCCAAACGTACTTATACCAACCCTTATAGTACCTACACCTTTGCCAGTACCTGAAGCAGCAGAAATACCTTTAGCTGATAAATCTAAAAAATCTACTGTAGCAACATCTACTTCTTGCCAAACAGCATATGCTCTACTTGTTTTAGTATTAGTTCCTTGTATAGGAGAATTACTGTTATGCTCAAACTCTAATTGCTGGCTAACAATACCTATTTTATCGTTTCCAACAGGAGCGTTTTTTCTCCAAGAAGTAGTTGAGCCTGTTGATATGTCACTAGCATCTGCATAATCACTATTTTTAACTAACGTTGAAGATTTATAAGTAAAATCATAAGTACCATCATCTTCTTGAAGTATCGCAAATGGGTTAGAAGTTTTACTAGTAGGATATAATATGTGTTCTATACCAGCGCTATCGCTAAATGTTAACTTAACGTAATTAACATAATCTTGTGGTAGTATCATGGTTAAGCTAGGTGGTAACTCTATTTCTTGTGATTTTACAGACTTAAAAGTATCAAAAGATAATTCTTGCATTGCTCTTTGAGCATGAAAAGCAACATCTAATCTAGTTGCTTTTTGTATTGCTTTACCTTCGCCAACATAAACAACCATAAATTGATTTATTATATCTTTTAATGAAGTAAACTGATAGTTACCATAATCAGAACCTTCGTAATATTCTCTTTGTGTAGTGTTTAGTAACGCCATTTATTATTGTTTTTCTAATTGAATATTTTTAACTTCTTCAGATGTTGCTGCTTGCACTAAAGCATTATCTTTTAATAACACTCCAGACAATTGTAATATTTTAACAACTAATTTATGTTGTTCTGATCTTACAAGACTAAAATCATTGTGGCTACTAGAATTGGGATTGTATAAAGGCTTGTCATTTACTACAACGTAAGTCCAATTAACTCTATTAGGTCTAGTGATAATATAAGCTTGATAGTCTTCATTTTCTGGTATAAATTTTATTTGACCAGACTCTATATAATATATAGGTCTTTCTGACGTTGCTTTTGTTAGTGGAGAATTTTGTGTTCTTATAACATCAAAAGCATCTACTTCTTCTACAACAGTTCCTTCACCAGTATTTGCTCCTTTCACATACACCTCAGCTAACCTATAAAAATTCGATAAATTATTTAAAAAATCACCGTCATTTACTTGTGTAGAAAATTTAAAAGGATATATTTTATCTTCTATTAAATTAACCTTACTACTATAATCATTATTAAAAGGTAATCTTTTTGCAACATCTAAATCATAAAAATACTGCTCAAATATAGACTGTTGTGCTTGGTTTGCAAACAAATTAAATTCTTGTGGTGTTATATAGCCTCTTTGCTCTTTGTTGGCTATTGCTAATACTGTTTGATATACTTCGTTTACACTTATCATAATAATTTATTTTGTAGTTACGATCGCCCCGAAGAGCGACCGCTCTACAGTTTGATTAATTTAATCTTTTTTCTATATTTTGATATATTTCCATACCTTCATCAGTTTTAAACCAATGTGCTAAAGCAGTGTATGGATGCTCGTCAAATGGTACTGTCATTATTTTTCTTTCATTAGAACCCCATAAAAAGTTTCTTTGATCAGAAGATAATTTAATAATACCAAGCTCCACGGCTTTAATACCAAAGTTTCTAAGTTGAACATTGTCATCAGAAGCTAATTCTAAAAGCAAAGCAGGATTATTACGAGCAAATACTAGTAAATCTCTTTTTAATTCTTTAGAACTTAAGTTAGATACACTAGAACCTTGCTCTACACGCATAATAGCCTCTGCCATATCAATATCCATATCTCTAGCTAATAATATTGCATCTGCTTCAAGTTCTAATATTTCTATTTCATCTTCAGCAACGGCATCAGGAACAAACTCATAAAACAATTTATTTCTATGTGGATGATATAAAGATAAAAGTTTTTGTAAAACTGTTTTTTCTTTTGGTACAAATAAGCTACCATCTCTAAAAATTATGTGAGCTAGTCTTTGATCACCTTTCATTTCATCAACAAAACAAGTTATTTGATTTTCGCAATACTTTAATTCTCTTTCGTAACCTTGTTTTTCGTCAAAATAATATATACCAGAGCTTTTCATACTATAAGATATTGGTTTTCTATTTGATTTTAAATAGTAAATTCTATCTTTTATTTCCCACTCAGGTTTTTTAGGTTCAACTTTTTTAGGTTTTGGTGTTTCAACAACTGGTGTTTCAACAACAGGTACCTCTACCTTTTCTGTTTTTTGTTTTTTTGCCATAATATAATATATAATAAAATTAGTAAAAAAGCCGAGGCCTAAGCCTCGACTTAATAATGATTTACTTCATTAACATAAAGTTATTAGCACCTTGAGTAACTAAACATCTTTCAGTTAAGAAGTGTAATTGCATAGCATCTAACGCAGATGTAGTAGCACCAACAGAACCAGTAACCCAAGTTTTCATTCTTCGGTCATCAGTTTGTGAAGCTCTAAATCTTACGTGTAAGAAAGGTCTCTTCATACTAGCGCCTACAGTTTGATCATAAACTGAAGAAGTACCAGCAGGAATCATGACACCTCTAATAGCATTAGCAGCATCAGCATCGTTAATACCACCTCTTGTAGCTTTGTCATTTAAGTATCTAAAATCAGACTTGTAGAAGTCATAAGAACCTCTTCTGAAACCAGTGAAACCTAAATTTAATGCCATATCTTCAGAGTTGTTAAATACACCGTAAGATGTACCACCAGCTCCGTAAGAGTTCATTGAAGCTAACATATCATCAATAGCTAAGCTAGTTGATCTGTTAACAAACATCATGTACTCTTCAATAGCACCTTGTTTATCAAACTCAGCAAGTATTGCATCAAACTCAGCTAAATCAGTAGCAGCGTTAACACCAGTAACACCAGTAGTTACATTACCTCTTGACTCAATAGCAGCAAATAAACCTTCAGTACCGTAAGCACCAGTGTGGCTTAAAATAGTTGTATTAGCGTCAAGTAAAGTATTAGAACCATCAGCAGCAGATAACTCAGACTCTAGCATTGCCATTTCAATATAATCAGCAAAACGAGCTCTTGTATCAGCTTCAGCTTTTAAATACCATAAGTAACCTGATTGTCCATTTTCAGCAGAAACTTCTACCCAACCAATTCTTGAAGCATCAGAACCAGAAACTTCGTAGTAATCTTTCATAATAATAGGCTTATTAGTAAAAGATTTAAACCTTGGTTCAATAGCTTTTCTTGAATCAGAAGAACCTGTACCAGCTTCGTTAGTATATGTAACTCCTTTTGAAAACTCAGAGCCATAAACTAAAATTGTAGTAGTTTGATTTGATGTAGTACTTAAAGTGTCTGCACCATAAGGAGAAACATCAATAGTATCACCGTTTACTTTTGTAACAACTGCTTTAACTATATTGTTAGTTGTATCAGCAATGATAATAGTATCGTTTGGTCTAATACCATGTCTAACCTCGCCAGTATGTCCATTAGAAATACCTGAGTTATCAGAATCAGCTCCGTCAATATCAGCTTGAATTAATATTTGTGAACTTGAATTAAGTCCACTTGATGCAGCAGATACTTTACCTTTATAAGATAAGTGTAATCTACCTTGTTCAGACCATACTACTTGATCAGCAGTCATAGCCTCTTCTGCACCAACTTGTGATAGGAAACCAGAAATTGTACGAGGTCCAAAAACCTCAGCTTCTTTTTCCATCAAGTCTGGCAGGTATTGTTGTGCCCAGTCGTTTGCACCACCGGTAAAGTCTAGATAGTTTGAAGATAACGCTTGCTGTCTTTGAGCAGGCACGCTATTTAACAAACCACCAGGATTTGAAATTGCCATAATTTTGTAATTTTAAATTGTTATTTATTGTTTTTAATTTTGAACTTAAAATCAGAAGATGTATCACCTAACACTTTTACTTTTACACCGCCAACATTAACCTCTCCATGAGCTTGTCTTGGATTCATATCAATATTTTTAGCTTTAGCAACGCTTGATTTCATAGCATCAGCTTTACCTTGTTCATAAAAATGTTTTGCAATAGCGTCAGCGTTCATAGCTGTATATAAAGCTTTATGATAACCTCTTGCATCTGTTAAAGCAGAATTTTTATCGACAAACTTTGCCATAAAATTATTTATATTGCTTTGATTTTGCTTTGTACTATTAACATCTTTAACATTAAATCTAAATTTTTTATCACCAACGTTATATTCAAAACCCTTGAACTTGTCGTTAAATAAATTATTAGTTTTTTGTTCAAATATTTTAGTATTGTTATCAATCACTTTTTTATTCTCTTCTGATTGCTTATTGTATCTATTAAAAAAATTAACAGCCTTTTGTTGTTCCGGAGTCAACTTTGACCCAGCTTTAATTTCTTCATAGTATTTGGACTTTTGCCCGTCCAAGTGGCTTCTAGCGCTGGCAACTTGCTCTTTAAACGCTAGTTTTTTTCTTCGTATTTCTCTATCAGTGTCTTCTTCTTCATCTACTTTAAAAGTATCTTCCATTAAGAAGGTTATTTCATCATTAGTTAAATGAGGTTTTGTTTGTCTATAATATTCAAACACAACATCGTTATCATTTAACTTGCTATAATCTTGATTAAGCTTTACGTAATCGTTTATATCACCACCAGTTTCATCCATAAAGTCAATTAACTTTTGAATATTTTCTGGTAGTGGTTTACCAGTAGCTTGAGCCTCAGCAACAGCTTCTTCAACTTTTTCTTCTACTTCTGCAACTTCTTCTTTAGTTGAATCTTCAGTTATTTCTTCTAGTACTATTTCTTCTTTTTTCTCTTCACTTTGTTCGGTAGACTCTTCAGGCTTTTTTTCGTTTTCTTCACGAACTTTTTCGCTAGCTTCGGATCCGTCGCGAACAGGTACCTCATCTGTGCTTTGCTTCTCAGTGGCATCTTCTTGTTTTTTTACTGGTTTATCTAAATTTACTTTTATAACGTTATCATCTTGTTTTGGTTCTTCAACTTTAACTTTAGTAACGTTTTCTTGTGTAGTTTCTTCAACTACGTTTTCATTTTTTTCTTCCATAATATAATATAATAATAATTAATAAATTTATTTAGGATTAAATGCTCCTAAATCAAAGCTACCACTTAATATATCATTACCTGCAGACTCAAAGTTTTTAGGTGGTTTACCTGATTTTCTTTGTTCTATCATTTCACTTTGTTGTGTAGCTTGTATTTTTGTTCTTTCGTCTTTACGATCTTCTTTTTCTTTTTCTCTTTGTTTTAAGTTGTTTGATTCAGCACCTCTAATAGCCATGTTGTACTGAAACTCTAATTGCATTAATTCTTTTTTAGCATTTATTTCTAGTTGCATTTTTTGAGCATCAAGCTGCGCTTTTGTTTGTTCTAGCTGTATTTTAGATTGCATTAAAGCTTGTTCTTTTTGTACTTCTACTTGAGCTGAAGCTTGTGCTGCCTTTGCATTAGATTCAGTTTGAGCTTGTATATTTTGCAATTGCATTTGTCTATCTCGCTCTTGTTTTTTCTTTCTACGTATTTTTAAAACTTGATTAGCTAGTTTTAAATTTTTAATTTCACGTATATCAATAGCATCTTCTAAATCTATACTTTTTTGTTGTATAGCCATTTGAATATTATTTTCAAGCTTTGCTTTTTCTTCTTCGTCTGGTTGTAGCTCTATAAATATACCAAAATCATACAAATGTAAATTAGACATTTCTTCTAGCGTAGCGACATTATGACTACCTAAAGTTTCTATAAAAGCTTCTTTTGTTGGTGAGTATTCTATAATGTCAGATATTCTAAGTGATAGTAACTCTGCTATTTCTGATGTTAAAAACAAACCACTTTGTAGTATGTGTCTTGTAGCTGTGTTACTATTTGCTGCGGCTAGTTTTTGTACGCCAACCAAAGCGTTTTTGTCTGGCATGCTACCGTCTCTAGCTTCATTAAGACCGGTAGTATCTCTTATCATTTGTAGGTAGTAATTATAGTTTGCTATTAGAGCTTGCATTTTATTACCACCACTACCACTAGTTATTTCTTTAATAGGTACTTTACCAGGATTCATATCTCCATCTTGTGTAAATGATCTACCAATAACACTACCTGTTTGGAAGAACATATTTAAAGCTTCTTGTGGATTATAGTTTGTACCATTACCTAAATCTATTTCAGCTAAACCATCTGCATCTAAATAAACACCATCAGGTATCATACGTGACATTACTTGTTGTAGTTTTAAATGTGTAAGCTGTATCATATCAGCAAAACCTGTTACTCGTTTTACTATAGAGTCAATACGACCGTTATACATACGAGGAGCTACTATAGCGTAATTCATTTTTACTTTTGTAAAATTACTTTTTGGCCTCATCATGTTTTTAGCCATTTCCCATTTAAGTAATCTTTCTGTACCTAATATTAACGCACCTTCATATAAAACTTCTATAGATCTTAATAGTTTACTAAAACCACCTTCCATGTTTTCTGGCGGGTTAAACTGATCATCTTTAGGTATTATTTTTTCTGCACCACTACCTGTTTCTTTTATTTTATACACTTCGTTCATATAAGTTTTATAGTTAAAATATAAAACTTGTATTGTATTGTTATCTTTTCTATCGTAGCTATATTTGTCTCTTCCTGATGTTTTATGATAAGATTTGTTTTCAACTATATCTTGTAATTCTTCTTGCTCTAAAAAAGGAAACTGTTTAGCTAGTTCATTTATAGGTATATCTTTGACTTCACCAACATAATATATATCGTCAAAATAAGGTGAATCAGTATGAGAATAAACTAAGTCTGCTGGATCAACATATTTTATAGTTACACCTTCTGAAGTATTAAAATCAGTTTTAACAGCACCTATGCCTAATACTGCTAAATCATAATAAAATCTTTTTTGTATTAAATCATAGTTATTACCTTCAAACAAAGTTGTTATAGCTTGTTCTTCTGCTAACTCTACAGACTGTTTATAGTTAAGTTGCATATGTACTTGAAGCTCTTCTGTAGACTCAGGCAAAGCTATGTCTGTTGAAGTTTTTCTAGTATTAATACCAAATTTTTCAGCTGTTAATTCATCAAACTCTTTAAGCTTCATATCTGATAATAAAGACTCCATATAATTAGTTCTTTTTTCAACACCGTTAGGTGATTGAGAATAAGCTTTTACATCATACATTCTTTGAGTCATACCATTTACCAATATATCTACAAACTTAGGTATTATAGGTACAGGTGTCCAGTCTAAATTTAAATAAGACAGATCACCATTAATAGATAACTCATCTTTATATTTTTGTATACCTTGTTCACCTCTAGCATAAAGTCTTAACGAGTGAAAGTCATTATAGTTATTTCTATATCTACTATTATAATTTCTACTAGCGTCATTAGAAAACCACTCTGCTTCTATAGCTTTTGCTATTTTTAAACCGTAATCATAGCTTAATTTTTCAGCATCACTTACTGTTTGATTAGGAAAATAACTACTAGAATATGCCATATTTATTTTATTATTTGTGAATTATTACCAGTATTTTTATATCTAGCAATATTTATATTTAACTTCTGTTTTTCTATTTTAGCGTTAGGCGCGTATAAATGTTTGTTATTTGCCATTATTGCTAAACCACTACTTATAGTAGCGTCAAATTTAGTTCTTTTATTTATATCAAACTTAGCCCAATCGTTTAACAAACTGTTAAAATACAAGTTTCCAAACGAACCGTCTTGTTTCATACCTACATGATCTTGTATATACATTTCAATAGCTGCTGCATGAGCTTGCTTTATGTCTTCACTAGAGTTTGGTATACCACCTATTTCTTTTTCAGCAACAGATAATTTATTCCAAACTTTATCTGGCCTGTTCATACTAAAACCTCTGTAACCTCTACGCCTTAAATAGTATAATAATCTAGGTTTATTATTTTCTGCTAACAAAGGCATACTATAAAATACCAAAGCCATTAACACGTCTTCAAAAAATATTTCAGCCGTAGGTGGTCTTGATAAGTATTCTAAAAAGAAGCTATTAGCAGGAGCGTCCTCCATGCTGAACTTAGTAAGTCCGTGAAGTGCTCCTTTTGAACCTTCACCATCTACGGTCCCGGATATATCATATGAGTCACATCCAAACGCACCCATATGCTCATTACCAGGATATTTAATACCGTTTTTAAGTACCACTCTGTTTTGTAATTGTTGAGGTGGAACCCAACTAATTTTAAATCTACCTTTTGGATCTGGATAAAATATAACTTGTGTATCTTTTATACCATTAACCCATTGAAAATTACCTTGAGTTATACCTATACTGTTTGACAACTCTTCGTTATAATCTATTTGTTCGTATATTTTCACTAAGTTAAATATACTATTTTTTGTTTCATCTCTAAACGCGTGTTCTTCAGTACGTGGAAACTGACGATAAAATTCATTTAAAGCATCTTGATCATCTTTTAAACCATCAGCTTCGTTTTGCCAATTATCTATTACGCCTATATCTATTAGTTCACCGTCTGGGGCGAAGACATCTGTGTCAGGTGTAGTAAATACTGGAACTCCGTACTCGTCAATAAATCCTTCGTAGTTCCATTCCATTGGGATAAACAAAGAGTATAAACCAGACTTTGTTTGGCCATTTCTATTTCTCTTAGTGACATTGGATGCGTTATATAATTTTTTAAAATTGTCTCCACCTTTATCTAATGAGTTTGAGGTCGAGCCCATCATACATTTACCAACTATTCTACTACCTAATCGTAAACATGTTTTTGTTACTCGCCAGTTATTTAATATGTTGTCAGGTCTTTCCCACTTACCGCTTTCATCGTGTACTAGCAAGTTTAGCTTTTCACCATCGTAACTATTATCACCTGTATTTTTCCAGTCAATAGTTGTATCTAAACCTTCTAAGTGTTCAACTTGTTCGTTAGCTGTTATCTTTTTTCTTGTAAACTTACTAGCTGGCACTCTATACGCAAGCTCTGATTTTGGCCTGTCCATACCATCTTGTATTGGTTTAAAGAAAAACGGGTAATTAATACTAATTGGTACTACTTTGTCTGTAAACATTTTTTTAGCATCAGCACCTGTTTTAGAAAGTATACCAAATCTACTATCACTCGCTAATGTAGCTAAATTAACTGTTTCAGCAGATGACATAAAGCTAAAACCACTACGACGATTTTTAAGATAACACATACCATAACATCGTTTATCTGCTTTGCAAGCCTCCCAGAATATATAAAATAATCTATTAGCTTCTCTAAAGTCTGGTGCACCTACATCTATTTTGCTCCATTGTAAATACATATAGTGCGCACCTGTTATGTATGTTGGTTTGTTATTGTTTATAAACCAAAAGCCTTCTTCTCTACGTTTAAACTCTTTGTCTATATAATCAAACCATTTGTCTTTTTGTTCTTCTGGGTATGCTCTCCAGTCAAATATATTTTTAAGTCTTGATAATTCTTTTGGTTGTTCTTGTTTTACCCACTTATTTAGCTTGTGTGCTTGCAATTGCACTGGTCGTTTTGGCAACGCAATTCGCAAATTTTGTATCTCAAGTATTTCACCGATTCTACCAGTTTTTGATATAACGATAATATCGTGTTCTTTATTATATCCATATTTCCATTTTTTAGATTTATTAAGTCTACTAATTGTAGTTTTTTTTATAGGCTCTATAACCTTAACTAAACTTTGCTCGTACATTACTTAGATCTACCTTCTGCGAATCCTTTAAAGACTTTTTCCTTTCTCTCTTCAGGTGCTTTGCCCTCA
>Ga0208919_1001515_pt1 | contig 13310 bp, 25 predicted proteins | sample 4_EtaG_FD_184076 | JGI IMG/M metagenome (GOLD analysis project Ga0208919, IMG submission 184076) | Marine viral communities from the Subarctic Pacific Ocean - 4_ETSP_OMZ_AT15127 metaG (SPAdes) (version 3) | ecosystem: Environmental > Aquatic > Marine > Oceanic | place: Pacific Ocean | collected...
CATGTTGTGGTAAGTCCTTCATAATTAAATACTCTATAGCTCGTTCTTCTGTCATTGCCTCAATAGGCTTTGTGTTGTGAAGCAAATACCCTCTTGTATGTTTAACAAAATCTGGTTTTGCCTCATCCTTTGCTAACTCCCAGTATGCCTCAACTGGAGGTAAAATACCACCCTGCATTGCACAAGCCATCCAATTAGGGTCAGGATGTGTAACCTTTGCAGGTTCATCTGGTGTCTCTGGGTCTTCCCATACAACACAATATTCTGTTCTGTAAGGCTCTAGCTTTTCTTTTGCCCAACACAGTCTATCCCAAAGATGTGTGCCTTGAAATTCTGGTGTTTCTATTGTCATGCTAAGTCTCCAAATATTTGTGTAGATATGCTGTTTGCATCTGCACTACTATTAACAGAAGCTGTATTACTACAAAAAAACTGCCCAGAGCTAGAGGTTGAACGAGCATGACTTCCTGCTATTTCTGTACCTGTTAGCAGTCCAAATGTAGTTTCATCAATTATTGCAGCACCACCAAAAGAAAAGTTTGCATTACCCATATTGTTAGTAAATGCGTATTTGTAACTTCCTGTTCCATTATCCGTTAGTGTGCTTGAATTAAAACTATCTGCATACGCAATAGTTCCTGCTGACCCATCAAAAAAATTCCAAGCCTTCGCACTACCATTCACAACATAATCTGTATCTAAAGACTTAGCTGTGCCTGTTATCTGTCCACTTGTCTGTAATGTATCAAATGCTATTGTTCCGTTTGCCATTATGCTAAGTCTCCAAATCCACCTACATGAACTCTTGAGGTGTCTACTTTTGAATGACTGCTATTACCAGCAGCTAAATTAATTGTACTTGCTGAACCCCCAGTATCATCCCAAGCATGATACTGGCTTGAACTATGAAATGTGGCAAAAGTTGCTCCTGAAAAGGCGTTTGTAAGATTGCAAGTTCCCGTTCCTGTACCAGCATCTGTTATAGAACCTACATTAAAACTATCTATAGCAGCAGATTGGTCAGATAAGCTCCATTTACACCATGCTTTAGTCAACCCTTGCTGAATACTTGTCTGTGCTGAACCCTCACCTCTAATAGTCATAGAGTTTGCACTTGCACTAACTACAGGTGTTGAGCCAATGGTTATGGTTGTTGCAGTGGACTTGCCTGTGATTGTGTCTAATACTACTGTACTCATGTCTAGCCTCCTATTTCTTGTGCTATGAGTATAGAAATACCTCGTTCATTATCTCCACCATCAGAAGCATTTACTGTTTGATTAAGATATGCTATGGCTCCTGATGTTTGATGATTAAAAGAACAAGCATAAGTTATAGCAGAAGTTGTACTAGGACTGTCATAATAATGATAATTAACACAATCAGGTGTGCTTGAAGCATCAGCAGCATGATAACCCATAGCTGTCATTGCAATACCAGAACGTCTATTACTCCCTGCGATTGGTGCTGCAAGTTTTGTACTATCTCTGTAAAAACTCCATAAATAAACATAATTGTCTTGGTCACCCTCAAAAAAGATACTTGCAGTAAGTAATATTTTAGAACTTGTTGACTTTGGTGTAATACTCAATGATAAATGACTAGTTGAATCTGCTGCGCCTGATGCAAGTAATATTTTATCACTTGTGCCACTTGCTGTAAAAGTTGTAGCACCTGTTTCTTGATGCACTACTGTTTGCAACACAGCACCCTTCATATAAGGAATACTGTTCCCACTTGTATCTGTAAGTGTATCTACTTTAATTGTACTCACGATACCACCAACCTTCCACCACTATTTATAGTCAATGTAACGCTATCTGCTATTGTAAATGTACCAGTGACCTGTGCATTTTCTGTGGCAAGTATTGTTGTATTAGCAGTCAAACTCTGTGCATTAGTTCTAAACAAACCACCTGCCTTAAAGTTGCCTTTGTTCTCTGCGGCTGGTGTAACTGTACCAGTCTGTGGTGCTAGATAGTTTACAAAGATATTGCCCGTTCCAGAACTAGGTGCCGCTGAAAATGTTAATGTTGTGCCGTCTGGAATAGTATAGGCAGCGGTGTCTTGAACAACACCATCTACAGAAACCAAAACATCTTGTACTGAACTAACAGCAGTCGTTAAGGTAAATGTGGTATCCGATCCATCGCCATTGAATCTTTGTACGGCAGTAGTCGTTTCAAAGTTTGTAACTGGTGATACACCAATAAAAGCCATTATGTTATCTCCATAATACTCAATGTTCCTGATAGCTTATCCGCTACACTACAGTCCACAGTAATTTGGTCTGTTGTTTCTAATACAACCTTATTACCCGCCATCAGTTCTAATGCAGACCCAACGGGTATGGGTGCATCTTGAACAATTATGCTCGTTCCATTTGTTACGTTGTTTGAGCCACCTCTACTACCTGTGTCACTTACTAATCTAACTGTAGCTGTAACTTGAGAAGTATGTATGTTCGATAATACCAATCCAAGAACGATTGTCGTTGTACTACCTGCTGCCGTATATACTACATACGGAGTTCCGCTTGAAGCAGGCTCGGCTGCAAAAGTAACCACTTTAAATGTATTTGCCATGTTATTATCCTAACGCTATTGCTAATGCTGTTGCCTCGTTTGCGGCATCTGTTGCACTTGTTCCACCTATATCAGACAGTGTTTCAGAAGCACTTCTACCCTCTAATCCATTTGCAGTAAATCTTGCAAAGTCATCATCTGCTACACTCGCATGATCTATCTTAACTGCGTTTGTGTTTGATATGCCAAATGTTAAACTAGCTTGACCACCAATATCACTTAATACTTCAGCAGCACTTCTGCCTTCAACAGATGTTCCATCTATTCTTAAAAAATCATCATCTGCAACACCACTAGTAAAAATAGGAATGTTAGTATTTGATATTCCAAAGGTTAAGGCTGCTTGACCACCTATGTCAGATAAAACTTCACTTGATGATCTTCCCTCTATTGATGTTCCATCAACACGCAAAAAATCATCATCAGCTACACTAGATGTAAATTTTGGTATGTTTGTATTAGATATACCAGTATCTAATGTTGCAGCTGTACCTAAACCTAAAGATGTTCTAACTGTTGCACCTGTTTCTAAAACAAAATTTGATCCATCGCCTACGATAAACCCACTATCTGTTACAGCCAATCCAGCAACATCTTGTAGTTGTGCATCTAATCTTGCATTTGCAACTGTACCACTTGCTAAATTAGAAGCATTTAATGCTGTTAAATTACTGCCGTTTGCAGCAACTATGTTCCCACTAGCATCTAAAAATACTGTTTTTGATGCAGGTAAAGTACAAAATAAAGTTCTTGTACCAGCACTCCAACTAACTGCACTATTAGAATTAGAACTAGATATAACTGTCGTTCTAGCTAAAGTAGTTCCAGAAGATGTAAATGTACCCAAACCAACTTCAAAGTTTGTACCATCGGTACAACAATAGTATGTAGTATCTGCGTTACTTAAATTAGCTGTAAAAGTTTCAAAACCTGCAACTGCACCGCCTAAAGTATATGTGCCAGTACCCGTTGTAGTTGTGGTTTCCTTTACTCTGTCTGATATTACTAAGGCCATTATTTCAACTCTATAGTAAGATTCCCTGCATTAATTCTAAAAATATCTCCAGAAGCTATAACCTTACTAGCATCCAAAGCTCCTACAAATAATATATTGCCACTACTTGAAGCGTCCGCAACAATCACATGTGTTATTGTATTGTTTGTTCCACCTGATGCTGGGAACTCAATATTCGCTGCATTAGTTGCAGTTTGTGTATCTGTTGAGTCTGCACCTATGGTTGTCCAACCAGATGCTGCTACTTGTTGTCTTGCGTAGTTTGTAAAGTTTGCCTCTGTGACAGAACCTGTTTCTGCGGCACTTACTGCTGTTGCAAGTCCTACATAGATACTATCTCCAGGGGATGAAAAACTTAGAGAGTTATTCTTGAATATATAATGTAATATTCTTCTCTCAAGATAATTGGTTGACGCATTTGCTGTTGCCATTTTATACTCCTATGTTCTCGGTCTTGATGGTAGACCAACTCTGTTTGCATCCGTATTTTCTCTTGCTTCTCCTAAATCTTTTAATCTTTCCATATATTGTAAATATGTATTAGTATAATTTTGAAGAACATCAGCTTCTCCCTTCATAAAAGTATACGCTTCAATTAAACAACCATATAATAAAGCGAACGGAGCATTCGTGCTAATCCAAGTTGTACCACTGTCAGCACCTGCGGTCAAACTAGCTGGTCTATAATAATAATGTAACTCTAATGTATAATTACTGTTTGGGGTAGGCGCTACCATAAAATTGTTTTCATCAAATCGTGCATAATATTTTGGTACTCCAGTTGTAGAAGAAGCTGGAGTATACTCTCTTAAAAAATTTACATCTTTTTGCAATAAAAAACTTTCTGACCCAGAGGTTGTTATTTGAAGTGAAAACGATGCTAAATAATCCGAAGGCACGGTAAGAAAAGCATCTGATGAAGTAAAAGCACTTGTTACATTTTTTCTAAAATAATCAAGATCTACACTTTTAAATATTTTTTCTTCTGCGGCCTTTATAAAATTATTTATATTGTTTACAAAAGTAGTTTCACTATTATCTGAATAATCTTGTATAGCTGTTTTTAATTGTGTTAAAGTAAAACTCATATTATGCACTCACCGTGGTTGGTCCTGCTGTAGCTCGACTACCGCCTCCTACAATACCTCCTATTGTAGCGGTTTCTCCATTAGCTGTAAATGTATATGTGTCGGAGGTGACAACTGTAATGCTGTAGCCCGTAGCCTGTTCCAAAACAGTTTTAGTAAATCCGTCAAACCCATACACACTTCTAAACCTTACAGTATCACTTGTAGATCGGCCGTGACCGCCTTCCTGAACTGTAATAACGCCTGAACCTGCCGTGTTAGATGTAAAAGGGTTTAAGTTTAAAAGAACTTCTACAGGGTTTTCTGTTCTACTAGGCCTTGCATCCCTAATTGCTTCAGGATCGGCCACTGTTCTAAAAGGCCCTAACTGAGGGTGCTTGGCCTCAAATTCATCAGGACCAACTAAAGAACCGTTCCATTCTTTTTTTAAATCACGATATCTATATTTCATACCTGATCTGTCAGATATGCCGTAGGCGTGTTTACCTGTGGCAAACCTACTCATTAGTTAGACCTTAAATAAGCGTATTGTGGACTTACAGTAAAGCTAGACCTGTCTCTGTCCTCTCCCATAGCTCGTTCAAACTCTTCTTCATATATAGCTTTTAACATTTGAGTTCTTTGCGGAGCTTTTTTTAAAGATAGATAATAAGCTAATCCTGCAGACAAACACGGGTAAAATCTAAAAGGAACGTCCATCGTGTTTACTTGAGAATCTATGTCCTCCACTCTGGTCAAAGCATCATAATGAATGACATCTGTGCTATTCTCAGGAGTAGGCCATACTTTTAAATTAGGTGTAATTTGTCTGTCAAGAAAAAATTGTGTAGGTCGGCCTGTAGTAGCTTTGTTTGGGATGGCTAAATCATCCGATCTACTAACTCTTGTCATAGAAAAATCGGTGCCAGAACGCCTTACAACAAGATTAAGTATGTCAATTACATCTGCACCTAAATCATACTCACGGTCTCCAGACGTAACCGCTTGTGTTCTTTGAGTAATTGTCCATTGATTTAATCCCCTGTTTGCCCATTCTGCAAACATTAAATTTAAAGACCGTCTAGCTGTTGTTAAATCGTAACCTGTTCTTACTTCTAAACCGCACCTTTCATAAGCTTCTTCTATGTATTCTGCGGCATCTGGCTCAAAATTTGTAGAATTAGATGTTGCCATATCAAGTCCTTACTTTTGTTTGTTTACGTCTGTTTGGCATAACAATACCACAACCTCTTGCAACTATAGATCCTTTTTTAGTTTTACCATTAAAAGGTCTTTTAGCCTTAGTAGAAGGTACTTCTCCACCAAACCCCATTTTTGTAACTTTTGCTGATTTAGTGTTTGCAACAAATGTTTTGCCCTTTGCGCCTTCTTTTTTCTTTTTCTTAGCTGTAGAAGCTCTTTCAGATTGAGATAGACTGTTTGCTTTAGATCTAGGTAAACATCTATCAGGATTTTTTTTATCTTTAGAGGTACCACATTTACCTTTAATCTTACCGTCTGTGCCGATTCGCACCCAATCTTGTTTTACCCAATCTTTAAGAGCACCCATTATTTTTTGCCTTTCGCACCCTTTGCATAGTTAGGGTCTTTACAATATTTTGAAGCGGCCATGTTTGCATAAGCGCTTGGATATGTGTCAAAAGTTCTTTTAGCCCATGCCTTACCCGCGGGACATATCTTACTGCCTTTTGATTTTTTAGAAGCAGCTCCACCTCTCTTAAAGTAAGTTACGTTTAGTTTAGAGGGTTTAGGCCCTGTTTTTACTTTACTTGTCATCATAATAATTTCTGCACTGCTGCAGCCCCTATAATTAAAACAGCTAACCCCCACATGCGAACATCGAGGCCTTTTAATTGCGTTTTTTGATCTTCAAGTATTTCTTCTATTCTTTTGTATCGAAGAGTACACTCAGCTTCATGTTTGGCCAGCTCGTGCATAACTTCTTCTACAGAAAGCTTTTCTTTTTTAGGTCTACCTCTAGGCATTAGCACTTCCACCTTCTTCTAGCTTGTCGTAAACGACTGTTTGGATCTTTAGCTGCTTTAGGAAATTTTTTCATTTGACCAGCACTTCTAGCACAATATGATTTTCTTCTTTTAGCGGCTGCACTTCCTTTTTTAACTTTACCTGTTACAGCTGTCTTTAACTTACTTCCAGGGTTATCTCTCCTATACTTTTCCACACCTTTTTTAGTCATACCTGCTCCAGATTTAGTTGGACGCTTGTGACCTCCTTTTATGGTGTGGCCTTTCATGGTACCTTTAGAAGACAATATTACCTCTTACGCAAAGAAAACTGTTATATTATCAGCAACATCTACTGTATATTTTACAGAACCACCATTGTTAAAAAGAATGCCTTCAGACGGTATGGTTCTATCCACAGTTGTGTTTGCAGTGCCTATAGTTCTTGATTTAAACAAGGTTGTACCACTTTCTGGTGTACCATTAATAAACTCTACATCACCTGCAGTACCTCCTGACACTACGGACATACCTTTTATTCTAACTCTTAAAGAACTTGTAACGGCCTGAGCACATAAAGAACCTGACCCTACTTTTATGTTCGCTGCGTATTGTGCTGAACATTCAACTGCGGTAACAGTTAAAAATAACTTTGTACCTGCGACAGCTTCTGCACTACCTGTTGATGTTATAACTTCTGTCATAGCATCACCAAAAACATCTGTACCAGTAATGGTACAAGTCTTTGCGTTATCACCTGTGCCTGTAGTTGTAACTGTAACATTCCTAGCTGCACCACCAGCAAACGTAGTGTTTGCCATCGTTGCAGAAGTGTTTGGTCTGGCCGCAGTAACTAATCTATCATCGTCTGCAGCATTCTCATCACTGATGGTCAAAGCTCGTACATCTGATAAACCTGCCATATTAATCTCCTTATAAAAGTGGGGGATTAATCTCCCCCATTATAGTTTATTCAAATATAGTTCTGCTTATGCATTGATAATGTACGTCCACTGCTTCAGCTGCGGCTGCACCTGCTTCAATACCAATATAAGGTATTAAATCAATATCATCTGTCATAGCACCTGACTTAGTTGTACCACTTGTAACAGCTGTACCACCAGTTGATCCAGATGTAGAGGTAATATTATACTGTATACCATCAACAAAAATAGATAACTTTCTTTCTGAATCTATTTCAATTTTAAAATGATAAATAGTATTTGCTGCGACTGTGATAGGCAACTGACTTATAAAATCTGTGCCACCTATACTGTGTACAAAATGCCACTTAGTAAAGTCCGTAAATGCTTCAGAGTTTGTTGCATCAGTTTGAAACTTAAAAAATGCTTGGTTCGCATCGGTTGCTACCAACTGGTCATTAGTAAGCTTTAAACCTGCCCATAATTTTTGGTTATCAATAGCATTTGTGTTTATAGAACATTCCCAAATTGTTTGGTTTTCTGTTCCCCACTTTGTGCCTGTCCATGCAGTTTGATTACTGTCTAAATGAGGAAGAACAATCGCTTGGTCTTGATCTGCACCCGCTGTGGTTAATGTTATACCTGCTGCTGTGGCATTTCTAGTAGACAATGCACTTGTCATATTAGTACCTAAAACTTCAAAATTTTTGTTTGCTAAAACATGAAGTGCTAATGCTGAAGCATCATCTGCATCAGGATCAATAATATTAACTGCATTTAATTTAGGAAGTTGTACAAAATACTCCTCTAAGTAATATCTACGAGTATCTTTAAGACCACTTGCTTTAGTTCTGTCTTGGATTAAGCCAGTAGTTGTGTTTTTACTTACTAACTTAAAATTGTCTTCTGATCGGACTGAGCCCGAAAAAGTTGTATTAGCCATTTAAATCTCCTTGTCTTGGCAAATGTCAGTTACACCATGTAACTGTCAAGGTTTCTTTTATTATACACAAAAAAAGAAGGGCGGCAAGTGCCGCCCTCAAAACTGGTGCAATAATTTGCTTGGAGGCTAGGCCGCACCAGGTGTTCCAAATAAACATCTCCAGTCTGAAAAACCGAAGCTGTATCTTTCTCTTGCCTTAAAACGCATATTTCCAGTGTCAAAGTCACCTTCCATAGCAGTCTTAATAGCAGCTCTATTAAAGTACTTTAAGCCGTTAGGAGCATCTGTCTTAATAAAGAATGCATCTGTATCTGTTAAGAAATGGTTTACAACGGCACCTTCAGGTATCATTCCCATATTCTTAATAGCATTTGCATCGTTATCTGCAGTTCCTACTCTTAAATTACTATTTAACACTCTTTCAGCAATGAATTGTAATTCTTTTGGAATTATCAACTTAGTGCCTCTTACAGCGATTTTTAAGCCTCTCTCATCCTGTAAACCAGCAATGTCAATTAAAGCTTGCTCTAGCGAAGTCTCGTTTAAGTCTGCCGCTGTTGACAATATATTACTTTGATTTCCACTGATAGTCGGATGAGCATTACTTAATAAAGCAACTCCGTCACCACCTGCAGTAGCTCCTGCAGTAAAAGCATTATTTAACACAGCTGCAGCTTTAATTTGCTTTGTCTGTGCCATTGATCTTGCCAATGCTTTTGTGTAACGACCCGCAAGACGATCATAAAGATTATCCTCAATAGCTTCTTCAGTAATAGAGAAAGCCAATGCGATAGTCTCATGGGTGTATCTTGAGGTAAAAGTTTCTTGTGCGTCATCAAAACTAATCGATCCACCCTCTGACTTAGACGGTGCAGTCGAGAAGCCTGCTAACATCACTTCTTCTTCAAACGCTCTATCTGATGATTCCTCATCAAATATCTCCGAATGCTCGTTCTCATAACGATCATACTCTAGACCAAACAGGGCGTTAAGTCCAGGTTCTAGCTCTTTTGCTAGTTGTGCTCTTGAAATAGCCATTTTCTAACCCCTTCCTATATGCCTGTTGTAGCGTAAGTACCTACTGCAACAGTAGTACCGCTATTAAAGTGACCATTTAACCTTACGATGTATTGATGCCCAGCAGCAGAATAATCTGCGTTTGCTGCATCTTCGTAAAGACCTACAATCCTCACATCAAGTGTGTTTGTTGTAGCGGCTGTACTGATATCTAACATGTCGCTAGATCTACCAGTAGCTGTGCTACCGTTGTTTACACTTGCCATGTCACAGTTGATAAAAGTATCTGCAAGAGCTGTTGCTCTGTCAGTATTTGTACCATCTGCTACTACAACATAAAGTTGCATAGGATCGTCATGTACGAATGCTTTCACAGGATGATTTGTGTCCACACTTACTGCGTTAGATCCAGGCCAATAGTTCTTAAAAGTAGTTTTTCCAGTGACTGAGTCTACAAACTCTACACCTGCTAATACACCTAATGGGGCAATTGCTTGATCAGAAATAATGATTGTTCCTGAAGAAGCAGGAACAACAATTCCGCCATTGTATATAGCTGTTGTATAGTCGTTTGCAATCTCATACTGAGTTGTGGCCATATTACTTGGGTTGCCACCTACCTTACCTATCGGACGAAGACCAAAACCAGCTGATAGTTGATTTGCCATTTATTTTACTCCAATAATGGGGCCATCCTATTGTTTTTTAGGACCGCCAAAGGTTACACGAGATTGACGATCTGGTCGATTGATCGTCATAGTTGAATGTGCGTTTTCTCTCATCATATCTGAATCCACTGCTTGCATTTGATCTGCTTTCCTTTGATTAAAGTATGCAGTTCTTTCTGCTATAGTTTCTACAGGCATACGAGCTAAAACTAACCCACCTACTCCGAAAACACCTTCATATTTACCCGAATCTACTACTGGGGCTTCAAAATCTGGGTATTCATCTGCTCTTACGAGCTCCCAACCTTCTCTAAGTTTTGCTGAAACATTCTTGGTATCATTGAAACCACGAGTTTCTGCTCTTACCCATCGATGTTTAAAGCCATCTGGTGCGGGTGGTGCATCCAGCATGGATGGTGGAGCCCACGGCTTACGCGCTGCCGCCTTCTCCCTTGTCTGTGTTGCGCGAGGAGTTCTTTCAATAGAACCTTCAAACATATCGTCTTGTTGTGCCATTTATTTTACTCCTTAACGTATTTTGCGTATTGTTCTAGAGTTACCCCAAGTTTTTTAGCCATAGCTACTTGTCGTTGGGTTAACCTAACCTTATTCCCACTACTGCGCCCAGTTCCAGAGGATCTATTTACAGAGGCAACCGTCTGGGCGGGTCGTTTGCTCTGAGATCCTTCCTTAAACTTATGAGGAAATTCTTCCTTCATACGTCTATCCAATGTATCATAGTACTCATCGCTCTTCGGGTCAATACCTTCTGATTCGACAAGTTCTTTATGAATACCAAATGCTGCATAGGTCATGGCACTATCATCGCCAAACCAATCATTCCGTTGTGCCCAGCTTTCTGCTTTAGGATCAGGCCTTGCAGGAGCTTGGACAGGTGTTTGTTGAGCCACAGGCTGCTCCTGAGCTTGCTTTTGTCTTCTCTCGTTAGCAGACTTAGCTTGAGCCGCTCTATCCGCGTCTACGGCGAGCTGTGTCATTTTTCTCTGCGCAGCTACCACCGCTTCTGTATCACCAATTTCCATGGCATTTCTTAAAGCAGTTTCTGTCTGGGCTAATTCAGATTCTACGCGACCACTATATTGATCAACGTAGCTGTTATCCATCTGATTAAGTCTTTGAGCTAATTCTTGGTTTTCTTTTGCTTTTTGCTGTGCAAACCTAGTCGCTTCATCAGCGCTTTTCTCAGCTTCTCGCATTTTTTTAGTAAGACGATTAATTCTTTTTTGAGTTTGATTTTCACTTTTTTGAAACTCATCCTCAGACGCTGCAACTTCAGGTTCAGCTGCAACCTCTTCATTTTCAACTGGTTGCTCGACAGTGACTTCCACATCTGGACCATCATCTTCACCTAAATCTAAATCTAGTTCTGCTTGTGCTTCTTTTCCACTCATATCTACCTCTTAATAATGTAAAATGTCTTCAGGGTCCATTATTTTTGCTAAAATCTCGTCATCATTTAAAATTCTGACCTCTCCGCCATCTATTTTAAAGCGAGATCCTGCATATCGGGCAAACATTACCCAATCCTTTTCTGCGCACCAAGGGCCCGCTGGAAACTTTTCTGTATCTTTGTATGCTAATGGTCCTGTTTTTAAAACATAACCCACTTGAGTGGATACTTGTCCCTCTTCTACAATTTTATCTGGTAATAAAATACCGCCTTCTGTTTTACCCTTACCTCTATACGGTAAGATAAGTATCCTCCAACCTGTTGGCTGCGGCATTCTTTCTATTAAGCTCTGTTCAATAAGACTAGGGTCTAATACTCTGTCTTTCGGATCTACATAAGCTCCATTTAATTCTGTTGATGACGGTTCCATCTAAACTTCCTCTTGTTCCTGCTTATCCAAAAGATTTTTTATTTCACCCTCTAGATAATCTAAAGATTTTAACTCACCCATTAGACCTTTGTAATGCTCCATGTCTTTCACGTTATCAAATTCCAAAGTCTCTCGAATAAGTTCTCTTCTTTCTTTTATAAGCCTAAATACAGCTTGTGCAAGATAAATCTCATTCATTTATATAAAAACCTCATATTGTTCTATTCTATCGTATATTCTTCTATACGTTCAGGCTTACTTTGACACAAAGGGCATTTATATTCAACAAATTTTATAATTCCTGCAAAAGGCACAGGTTCTTCTATGACATGTTTTTGGAAAACTATCTCGTGAATGTAGCAAATTTTATCGTCCTTGGGCACGTCTCAAACCTGTCACATGTTTTTTGTAAAAGTAATTACCAATCTTGTTAAAAACTTTAAATAATTCTAAATTAAGTCTAATCATACCTTCATTTTCTTCATTGGTTTTTTAGCGGTCTTCTTAGCTTGCGCAAAGTTTTTAGCTGTCGGGGCTCCTTTTGCACCTTTCTTTTTCATCTTCTCGCCGCTGCCTGCAGCTATTCTTTTTTTCTTGGCATTTATGTTGGCATACAAACTCATTTTTTATTTCCTTTTTTTAGCACAGTTTTTAATGTTTTTGCTTGCTTCGCATGTAGTTTACTAGCTTTATCCAAACCTTTAATAACTTTTTTAATTTTCTTCTTCATTTGGTTAGTCCTTTCTGTTTTTCATATGTCCTCAAGCCTCCCAATCCGAGCATCCCCATCAAAACTGTCATAAGTGAACCCATGTCAAAAGTTGGCAATTCAGGTATCTGCACAGACAAATAAGCACACACAAACATAGTAAAAGGCGCCAATACGAAATGCCAACATAGGGCAATACCGCATGTCCAGCCAACAAAGGGTCGCCAGCCGCTTACAAAGATAGATCTATGTGTCGCTTCTGCTTTGTTAATTTCCAGCTGACCCTTTGCAAGCTCCTGCGCGTGATTCTCTGCCATAGTTGCCACCTCGTGTGCCAACTTGTTCTTCATGTCTTTGTCCTCTATAAACTTACCGAGTAAGTTACTTACTGGACCTATCAGTGCTGTTAACATTACTTTCTCCCTTGTGTTCGTGTCCCATCCATATTCCAAAGATACCTGTCATTACGCCCATAACCACAGATACAAAAGCTGATTGTTGCATCGTAGGTTCAGATAAATCCATAAACCATTCGGCACATCTCCAAGACATTATAG
>Ga0208919_1001516_pt1 | contig 13301 bp, 12 predicted proteins | sample 4_EtaG_FD_184076 | JGI IMG/M metagenome (GOLD analysis project Ga0208919, IMG submission 184076) | Marine viral communities from the Subarctic Pacific Ocean - 4_ETSP_OMZ_AT15127 metaG (SPAdes) (version 3) | ecosystem: Environmental > Aquatic > Marine > Oceanic | place: Pacific Ocean | collected...
ACAATCACCTTAATAGCTGGACAGCAAACGCGGAGTTATAAATGGACATTACATCAGCTAAATATCAAAACAATTTGAAAGGCAAAGCTGTTTGTATTCATGTTGTAGTCAATGGCGTGACTATGTTTGTGCCGATTGACCCAGATAACACAGACTACGCAGAAATAGAGAAGCAGAGGCTGGCTGGCACTCTAACCATTGCGGACGCTGACTGATGTTCGGTGAGTTGGCATTATCCGAAAGAGCTATTGCGGACCAAGGTATTCTAGCCTTTGGTTCTGCAACTGCTGATGCCAACTTCACTGTAGACGGCGCACCTATGTTTATAGCAAGCGCTTCCGAAGAGATGTCCGCAATTGGCGTTAAGGTTACGATTGGCGTAGGTGTACTTGCAGGTATCTTTGAGGCTTCTGCTTCGTTTCTACAAGGCACAGAGCTTACTCGCTTTGGAACAGTTATCTCGGACATGAGTTTTAGCACTGTGCAGACTGCGAACGGTACGTTTGTAGCTTCAGCAATATCTGAACAAGACGCTGCCTTTATACAAAGCACAGACTCCGTTATGACTTTAAGTGGAGTCTCTGAGCAGAGTGCTAACTTTACACAGACATCTGCGGCGGGTGTGCTATACTCCGCCTCGCAAGAAATGACGGCTGAATTTATACAGTCAGTCACGCCTACATTTATAATAAACTCTCGTCCTTTGGATATTGAGTCTGTCTTTATACAGACTTCTCTTGGAACCAAAGTTATTCTTATGGACGAGTTAGAGATCAATGCGGTGTTTGTTGTTTCCGCCGAAGGTAGGTTCTATTGGGAGCGTATAGATGCGGACACTCCATCAGAAAACTGGGTGCAAGTTGTGCCAAGTGGTGGGACATGGACAGAAATCAACGCGGGTGGTACAATAGAAACGTGGACAGATAAGGTGGTATAAATGCCTAGTACATATACTTCAAACACTGGTATTGAAAAACCCGGTTCTGGCGAACAGGCAGGCACTTGGGGAACAACAACTAACAGAAACTTTGACATAATTGATCAGGCTCTGCATGGTCAGGCTCAGATAACTATTACTGGTAGTCAGGATCTGACTACCAATGATGGATCTACTAGTGACGGCGCGAACACCGTTCTTGTTCTTAGCGGATCTCCGGGTTCTACTTTTGAGCTAAGAGTTACTCCGACAGATCAGGAAAAATTTTATACTATCAGAAACGATACAAACGCTGCATGTCGCGTCATATACAAGGGTGTAACGTACTCTACATCTAACGGCGTAGAAATCGCATCAGGTGCATCAGCCGCTGTAACAGGCGACGGTGGTGGTGGTTCTGGTGTTTTCAAAAGCCTGACACCAACTACCGATCTGGTTAACGACACGAGTCCCGAGCTTGGAGGCAACCTTGATGTCGTAACGCACAGTATTGTAACCACAGCAAGCAATAGAGATATTGCAATTACCCCGCATGGCACAGGTTCTGTCATACTTGACGGTTTGTCTTATCCACAAGCAGATGGAACCGCAGGTCAGCTACTAAAGACAGACGGATCTGGACAGCTTTCGTTTGTTAGCGCGGGTTCCAGCCTTGGAAACACATTAAACCTCACAGGTGGTAGCGGCTGGACAATTTCTGTTGATGGAAGTAACCAACTAGTGTTTTCTTACGGTGGCTCGGCGGTGGCTAAAATAGCTTCTAACGGCGCAATAACTTCTGTTGACGATGTAACCGCATTTGGATCAATCTAATGACGCTGCCATCTTCTGGAACACTGTCACTTTCTGATCTTCAGACAGAGTTTACTGGCTCACACCCTATTTCTATGAGCGAGTACTACAAGAGTGGCGGCAATGGATATGTCCCAACCACTGTTCCAGAACTTGTTACTGCATCTAATCTTGCTGGCTCTAATTCTACTAATGAAAGAGGCGCTCAATTTGGGGGCTATAATCCAGCTATAAATACTACGACTCCGTCAGGCATATACACTCATCAGTTGTGGGCTGATAATGGTAGAACTGGTTCAGTAAACAGAACATTCACCGTTAATAAAACTGGCACATATAATGTTTATTTTGGTTGGTATCAAAACTATAGAACTGCACCATTAACTATTACAGTGAACGGGTCCACTGTTTTATCTCTGTCTTTAACAGCGGGTGCCTCAACCACTGTTTCTACTACTGGTAGTTTCACTGCTAGTTCAGGAGATACAATTGGAGTGGTTACTAGTTTTCCTTCGGCTGGCTGGGCTGGTCATTACACATATATTGGAGGTAATAGTACTACTAGCAGAAACATTGACCAACCTGTTAACTCAGGCATTCCTGTATCTGGTAATGCGTTGGCTATATCTGATTTTTATGGCGGGAGAAAAACATAATGCCGCTAACAAAACTACAATTCAGACCCGGGCTTGTACAGGATCTTACAGCGTATTCCAACGAAGGTGGATGGAGAGATGGTGACAAAGTACGCTTTCGTCTGGGTTATCCAGAGAAAATAGGTGGTTGGGCAAAGTACAGTAGCTCAACTTTTCTAGGCACCTGCCGTGCTTTACACAACTGGATCTCTCTTGATGGATCTAACTTTCTTGGATTGGGCACAAACTTAAAATATTACATAGAAGAAGGCGGCACATTCAACGATATAACTCCGATTCGCACTGGTTCTCCTACAAGTGCAGGTGTTATTACCTTTGCCGCAACAACGTCGGCACCTTTTTCTAGTACGATTACAGTAACCCACGTTAACCACGGTGCGGTAACTGGGGACTTTGTTACTTTCTCCAGCGCCGCAAGTCTTGGCGGAAACATAACTGCCACCGTACTAAATCAGGAATATAGTATTAATCAGGTTCTTTCCGGCAGTACCTATGAAATTACAGCTAAAGATCTTCTCGGAGTTGCTGTAACATCTAACGGCTCTGACACGAGTAATGGCGGCGGTAGCACAGTAGGTAACTATCAGATTAACGTAGGTCTTAATACCACGGTGGGCGGCACAGGTTGGGGCGCAGGTCTGTATGGTGGTAGAACTTCAGCACCGTTACAGACAACAGTCAACGAGGGCGGCACCCTTTCGGCGAGTGATACTACAATTACTGTAACCAGCACTACAGGCATTGTAGCTACTGACATTATAATGATCGACAATGAGTTGATCCTTGTAGGTGGTATCTCAAGCAATGATCTGACGGGCTGTACTCGTGGACATTCTGGCACAACTGCGGCTACTCATGTGGATGGAAGTTTAGTTCTTTTAGCCAAGGGTAACGCTGATCCAGCGGATGATTTCTCCGGGTGGGGTGTTGCAGCTTCTGGCGGTCTATCAACCACCACACAGATACGTCTGTGGTCGCATGATAATTTCGGGGAGGATCTCCTCATAAACCCTCGAGACTCTGGTGTATTTTACTGGGACAAGTCCACTGGCACAGGAGCCAGAGCAGTAGAACTGTCTACCCGAACAGGCACAAAAAGAAGCGTACCCACCATTTGTAAGCAGATCATGGTGTCGGACAGAGATCGTCACGTTCTTGCTTTTGGGGCTGATGGTCTTGGTGGCGCGACCGACGCACAGGGAGACGGGGTCCAAGATCCATTGTTGATACGCTTCTCTAGTCAGGAAAACCCAATTGACTGGTATCCTGTAACAACCAACACTGCCGGGGACTTACGTCTTGGTTCTGGTTCTACTTTTGTAAAAGCTATTGAAACCAAACGTGAAATTCTGGTGTGGACTGACACTGCGTTGACATCCATGAGATTTATCGGACCTCCCTTTACCTTTGGTTTACAGCAGCTTGCATCCAACATAACTATCGCCGGACCAAATGCCGCTGTTGCCACAGAAGATTTTGTGTTCTGGATGGGTGACGATAACTTCTATGTCTATGCTGGTCAGACAGCCCAGCTACCATGCACTGTCAAAGACAAAGTATTTAACGATATCAATCTGGAACAGAGTGACAAGATATATGGTGGAGTAAACTCTGAGTTCAGTGAAGTGTTCTGGTTTTACCCGGCATCTGGATCAACAGAGAATGACCGCTATGTGGTCTACAACTACCTAGAAAAGCTATGGTATTTTGGTACGTTAGCAAGAAGTGCGTGGTTGGATCGCGGTACTAGGCCCTTTCCCTTGGCTACAGAGGATGGGTATGTATACAATCAAGAGTTCGGACATGATGATGATGGCAACGCAATGACATCATTTATAGAGTCAGCCGTAATGGATATAGGAGATGGAGATCACTTTACTTACGTTAGAAGGGTCATACCGGATCTAAGTTTCTCTGGTTCCACTGCTATATCTACCCCGCAAGCCACGTTCACTATCAAATCAAGAGATTTTCCCGGTGAAGATTTTGGAAACACAGCAGCATCCACGACAACAAGAACACAAACTAATCCTGTAGAAGAGTATACAAAACAGTTGTTTGTCCGTGCTCGTGGTCGATCTTTTGCATTGAGAGTCGAGTCAACTGCACTTGGTGCTAAGTGGCGACTTGGCAGTCCTAGAGTTGACTTACGTCAGGATGGGAGGCGCTAGTGTCTAGCAATCAGGTCCCACCACCAAGACTGCCGGAGGCTCCACAAGAGTATACTGTAAGCTACATGTCTGACCTTGTTCGGGCACTGGAGATATTCATTGAGCAGGAGCGTAACCCGGGTGACCTACGAGCATCGACTATAACAATAACAGACTTGCCCACAAGCGCCACTGGACTTGAGACGGGGACGCTGTATAATGATTCCGGTACTGTGAAGGTAGCATAATGGCAATATTTGGTGATCTTGGAAAAGCATTAGGACTAGGCAGTGCAAAAGACGTGCTGCCCGTTATCGGTACGGCTGCTGGTTTTTACTTTGGCGGACCTTTAGGTGCATCCATAGGTTCCGGGATTGGTAGTTTAGCTGGGGGTAAGTCAGTTAACGACGCACTTACTAATGCTGCACTGGCCTACGGTGTAACTTCTTTTGTGTCACCTAACTTAATGCAAAACCCTCAAGCTACCGGAGCCTTTGGCTCCAATGCTTTGCAGAGTAGCTTGTATTCGGGTGGTGCCGGAGTTCCTACTACACTAGCTGGTCCTGAGAATTTTCTGTCAGAAGGAATGACTACTGGAAGCACCTCGGGTGGAGGTAGCAGTATGTTCGGTGGAGTAATGGACTTTGTTAAAGAAAATCCGATGACCTCTCTCGGTCTTGGGTCCTTGGCCCTCGGAGCTTTGTCAAGCCCAGAAGAGGAAGAAACACGCAACCCTGACTATGGTAGACCCGGTGAAGCGTGGGATGTAGAGTATCGAGGCATTCGATACGATCTTGATGATCCAGAAGAACGTGACGCATACAAGGCTAGAAAGGCCGCAGATCGTCAAGAGTACAGCGAAAGAGAGCCTGTTTCAGCAGCGCATGGCGGGGCTATGTACGGACACGACAAAATGAGTTATGATACCCCGATAACGGGTGAGGTCAGCGGACCGGGGACAGGGACATCTGATTCCGTTCCTGCTAGGCTGTCAGATGGAGAGTTTGTTTTAACAGCGAAGTCTGTTCGTGGAGCAGGTGGTGGAGATAGAGATATCGGAGCCGCACGTTTATATGATATGATGGCGGAGTTGGAGGCCACAGCGTAATGCCAGTACAAGAACAAACAGTTACCCAACGGTTAGCTCCGTTTCAGGAAGACTTCCTAAAAGATATCTTTGCCCAAGCCACCGCTCTAAAGGGCGATATGGGGTATACAGACCAGAAAATGGCTGGTCTATCCCCGCAGCAGAGACGAGCTATTCTATTGGCTGGGCAGGGTGTGGGTGCCTACAAGCCATTTATGCAGGGCGCTCAAACAGCATTGACTCAAGCTGGAGCTTTTGCACAACCCGGTGCAGCCCAACAGTTTATGAACCCTTATGAGGATCAGGTTGTTCAGCAGACAATGGCTGATATTAGAAAGGCTGGGCAGGAACAACAAAATCAGCTTAGTTCTCAAGCAGTCAACGCCGGAGCTTTTGGCGGATCGCGCTTTGGAGTTGGTCAGGCAGCGCTTGGTGAGGCTAACATACAGGAACAATCTCGAGCAGCAGCCAATCTTAGGCAGCAAGGGTTTCAACAAGCACAGCAAGCCGCACAAAATGCAGCGCAGTTGCAGGCGCAGCAAGCCGGAATGTTTGGAAATTTGGGCGGTCAGGCTCAAGCAATGGGTGTGCAGGATGTGAATAGCCTTCTTGGTATTGGTGGGCTTACACAGCAGTTTGGAGATGGCGCTGGTTTCAGAGGTCAGGCGGCGTTGGACCTAGAACGTGCTAACCTAATGGGTCAGCAGAATGCTCCTTTTCAGGAGATAGGTTTCTTATCTGATCTGTTCCGTGGTGTTCCTTCGTTGCAACAGACAACAAGTCAGACAGCTACTCCTAATCCTAGCTTGTTCTCACAGATTGCGGGTCTTGGGATCGCGGGTCTCGGTGCTGCTGGTAAAGCTGGTAGTTTTGGTGAATTGTTTAATTTTGGAGCTGGATAAACATGAACCCATTAAATCGCAGAATGTTCCGTCAGCCCGGTGCGTCACGACGACCAACCGGGATCCTCGCATCTTCGCCGCAGCTTGCTAACACCGTAGCCAACCGTCAGCCTGTGCAGAAGGCACATGGTGGATATCATGCACCCGGTAGCCGTGATGCTAATGAACGTAAGTTTCGGGAAGGACTTAACAGAGGTCTAATACCTGACTTATTTTCTGGCACAGGAGATTTATTGTCAAAGTACGCCAAGATGCTCCCAAGGTCTGGTTTTGCCAGACCAATGCTTGATAGGACTGTTTCAGGTATTTTAACAGCGGTTCCTAAAGCAGGAGACATACTTAAAGAAAGAAGAGCGATACAAAGCGGAGTTCTGCCGGGTAGAGAACCTGACTTTGAACTACCTAGTAGAGTAGTATCTGAGGAAGATTCACCCACCGAAAGGTTACTTGCTAGTGAGATTCTTGGTGGGAGGCGTGATGCACAATTTATGGGAGAGAAAAGAGATCCGAATCTTGATGTAGATATTGGTCTTGGTGATCAAGGCGGTGTTGAGATTAAAGATGAAATCCTTGACTTCGAGATTAACCCAGACAAAAAAGCTGCGGCTGACGACGAAGACGGAATGCCAGTGCCAACATCAAAGCCAAAACGAAAAGAAAGCACCGAGATTAAAGTCAAAAAACTTGACAAGTTAGTTGATGCAGAAGTTATGGGGGAAAAACTAGATAAAATGTTTGTGGGAGAAGTTGGTTCGATTTTGAACTCGGATGTTTCTGAAGAGGAAAAGAACGATAGTATTTTAGAAGTTATGGGTGAGAAAGACCCAAAGAAAAAACTTACTATGGAAGAACGTGTAAAGAAAAACATTGCACTATACGAGAAATATTTTCCAGAAGACGATGCAGATAAGTTTGACATGAATGACTTTGCCATTAGCTTTGGTCTTGCTTTGGCTACTGGAGAAAGTCCCGATCTAATTACTAATGCGGCTAATGCTGCTAAGACCGCCCTTGGTGAAAAAGCTGAAAGTGATAAAACTCGGAAAGCTAGAAAAGATAAACTTAGAATGCTCGGTCTAACCAAAGCTTTTGATGATGAAAAAGATGAGAGGCAGTGGGGCAGAGAACTTGAAAAAATAAGTATAAACGAAAAGTATGATTGGAAAAAAACTCTTTTCAAAAATAGGAAAGATGCAGAACGGTTTGATGCTAAAATGGCATTTGACAAGACATCTTTGTACGCAAAACTAAATACTCAGATAGATATAGCGAACAACAACGCTGAAAATGCTGCTAATAGAGAAAAAGCTAGTCAAGCTGCTGCGTTAATTAGAGCTAAGATAGGCGCATTTTCAGATGCACATGCCGCAGCTTATGTTGAGTTTGAAGGAAAAGATTTTACTAAGCCAGAGGTTGCCGCAGCTTTCCACAAAAGGGCTGATGAAATAGCAGATAGCCTAGCTAAAACTTCAAGCACTATGCAAAAGGATTACGGCCCGAAAAGAATTGAATTTGAAATAGCTGAAGCAGTTGCTGAAAGAATTAAGGCAGAAATAGCGGGAGGGAACCCTAATCCTGATGTGGCTAAAATAACTGAAGAGACTAGGAAAATCTATGATAGAGCGCTGCAAGGAGCACAAGGAATTAGTGGTAATATCCCATCGTATGATACAGCCCCTGATGCTGATACACTGCAAATATTAGGTGATGCAGGTATTACACAGATCAGAGTTGGTGGTAAGTTGTACCCAATCAATAAAAACTAATAGCGGGGCGATGAATGGCTACTTATACACTTGGGGATCCCGTCGAAGAAGATCAACAGGTTTCTTCTCAGGTAACACCCACGACCGGGGGCTACACACTTGGGGATCCCGTCGAAGAAAAAGGTTTCTTTGAAACAGTTGGGGATGTTGCGGTAAACACTGCCGGGAACATTGGTTCTAACATTACAGACATTTCCAAAGGTGTTTTTTCTGGTCTCATTAACGTTCCTACCGGGATCTTGCAACTCGGAACTCTAGGCATTGACGCTGCCTTTGACACCAATACTACAAGAGCAGTAACAGAAGCTTCCAACTATGTTAAGGATGTAACAGGTCTCAGACCGACCGGAACTGCGGGGCAAGTTGCAGAAGGCATAACTACTTTTGCCTCTGCTTTTATACCTGTGGTTGGTTGGCTTGGTCGTGCTTCAACGGTTGCCCGTGGCGGAACATTACTACCGAGCGCAGGAGCTTCAACTCTTTCCAAATTTGGACAGTCAGCCGTTGACTTTGGTACCTCTGGACTTGGTAAAACTTTATTAAAAACTAGAACAAGACAAGCTGTAACCACAACTCTTGCTTCCGGTTCTGCGGATATTTTTGTGGCTCCTGACGGTACAAAGACAATGTCTGATTCCTTCGATGGATTGCCTGAGATGTTACAAACAGAAAGTGACACAGGGCTTCTAGGAAGAGATGAAGCTGGGCGAGTTTTTCGCAATAAACTCCGTGTTGGGGCCGAGGGCACTGTGTTTGCTGGGGCTTTCGAGGCTGCATTCCCTGTTATAAAAGGAGTTACCTACGGCGCTGGACAGGTTATGGGAGCCACGGGTGCCGCTTCCGCTTTGAGTAAAGGCTTTGATAAATTGGGTGATACTTTGGTTAAAGTACCAAAGCTACAACAATGGTTTACCACCGCCGGGTCTACCCCAAAAGATTTTGCTGAAGATATTCTTTCTGCGGAGGGCATTAGAGATCAGCTAACAGACACTGCCGCCAAAAACTTTGTAGCGTTTGAAACCGCAGTGAAGAAAACTGTAAAGGGACAAGGTCTTTTTGGCAGGGGTAAAGAGGGCATTCAAAAAGCTATGACTGATCTTAACGTATTCCTTGAGGGGGATATAAAAGCCCTTGATGGATACGATTCCTCTGTCAAAGCTGCTGCTCAAACCATGAGGGGGCAGATAGATGGACTGTCAGATCTTTTATCTGTTCAATTAAAATCAGCTAAAGATGCCGGAGAGATATCAGCTAAAAAAGCAGAATCCATCCTTCAAGAATTTGAAACCAATCAATTGAAATATATACGTCGTGTATATGAACTGCACTTAGATCCGAACAAAATAATAGATCCTAAAATTTTAAAGTCCAAGCAATACATGAAAGCGGTTGACGAAGTAGCTAAGTTTTACAAAAACTCTCAAAACGCAAAGATAGATAAAAAAGTTAAGGGATATGTTAAGGGTGATGAAGGTAAGATAAAAACGGATGAAGAACTAACTCAATTAGCTAAACTGTTTACTGCTAAACAGCTTGGCTTAGACATGATTGAAAACGGGTTAACTCCCGAAGCCGCAGCCAAACTTGCCGCAAAAAGTGCAGAGCAGGGGAAGGACATGGTCAAGGGAAGGGTTCCTTTGTATAAGTTGTCCGAGAGTTTGTTTAAGAAAAGAATAGGTGTTCTAGATGCTGCTCCTACTCTTAGAAAAATAATGGGTGAGATCACCGATCCAAGACAACGATATCTCAGAACAGTAGGAGACATGAGTTCCTCCTTTGCTTCTCTTGGACTTTATAGAGCACTTGCGAACAACCCTAGCTACACAAAAACTTTATCTGATGTTGTAGAAGCACAAAATGCTGGCAGTTCTTTAAGACCTTTAATTGTTGACGCTGGGGAACAATCCGGGAAAGAGTTGGAAAAATTTGCAGCACAGACTGGCTATAAGATGCTACCACTGGATGCTAAATCTGTGTTTGGCGGAGAGTTTGGAGCATTAAGTGGTAAGGCAGTAGCCCCAGAAATATACAACGCTCTTACTGTAGTTGGTAAAAATAAAAATTTTTTTAACGAAGTGTTAGCTGCATCACTGGTCGCAAAAGGTTTATCCCAAGTTGCTAAGACCGTGTTAAACCCATTAGCACAGATTCGTAACTTTAACTCCGGTTCTTTTATGATTATGGCTAACGGTAACGTACCGCGTAACCTAGAACTTGGAGAGTCAATGCGTCTTACTTTAGGTAAGGGAGCTAACTTAGATCAAAAAGAATTTAAGCAGGTGTATGATTTTCTAGGTCGCGCAGGTATCCGTGATCAAAATATCGTTGTTAATGAGTTTCGTCAGCTTTTAAATGAGGGGTCAAATGTAGCGACAGGCAGTAGGCAAGCTGGTGCCGTACAATCATTTATGGATAAAGCTCCTATTATATCCGGCTTGCAAAAAATATACTCCGGTACTGATACTTTTTGGAAAGTTGCAGGGTACTTTGCAGAAAAAGGAAAGTATGCAGCAGCATTTAAAAAGGCTGGCTTAAACGCATCTTTGAAAGATGAAGTTGGATCCGTTGTTCAGAAGCAACTTGTAGATCAGAAAATTGCACCTCGATCCTCGGCTCTTGATATGGAAGGGCTAGACAAAATAGATTTTGTAGATGTCATGTCTACTGACATAGTCAAGAAAACTATGCCTACATATTCTAGGGTTCCAGCAGCCGTGAAAGCTGTTCGCAGAATTCCGATTGCAGGAAACTTTGTTGCATTCCCCGCTGAAATAATTAGAAACACGGCTAACATAACAAGTCAAAGTCTTAAAGAAATGAGCTTTAAGGTAACTGATGAGTTGGTAGGTGCTATGGCTAAGAAGATAGCCACAGAGGCCGGGACTGAAGTCACAGAAGAAGTAACAAAACAGGCTATGAAAAAAGCTAATAGTATGGCCCGTGAAATAAGAGCCATCGGTGCTAGAAGAATGTCTGGATACGTTGCTTCAGCATACGCGATCCCAGTGGGCGCTGGCGCTGCTGCGAATAGTGTTCTTGAAATAACTCCCGAGCAGTCTGCTGCGCTGCAAAGAAGTCTTCCCAGTTTTTTAAGGGGTCATACCATTGTTGCCATGTCTAAACCTGAAGATGGTAAACTAGAGTATATAGATTTTAGTTACATGAACCCTTATGACTTTATGCTTGCTCCAGCAAGAAAAGCTTTGGAAGTATACTCAGAAAAATCTGAACTAGGTAAGTCAGATGTTGATGCCATTACCTCGGGTATGTGGGAAGGATTTAAATCAATTGCTGAACCATTTGCAGGACAGTCTTTAGCCTTTGAAAGAGTTCAAGATGTTATACCTTTTAGTGCAGGTGGACGAGGTGGAAGAACACCATCAGGAGCAGAGATTTATGACGAGTCAGACCTAGAAGCAGGTTTCCCTTGGGAAAAAAGCGTTAACCATGTCCTTGGAGGATTTAACCCGGGATTAGTGGAGATGTTTTACAAAGAAAACAGAGGGAGACTTGGACCCGGAAGAGTTACTAAAGCCCTAACTGGAGAACCGGGGCCATACGGTGAACAGTATTTTACAGAAGATGAAGCTTTGGCTTTAGTAACTGGCTTTAGAAAAATGGAACACAACAGTCGCAAGTCTTTAGGCTTTTTAGGCAACAGGTACTCTAAGCTACGCAACCAAGCTTCAGGTAACTTTTCCTCAGTAGCTAAAAGAAACGACGCTACCGAAGCAGAAATAATAGATAAATATGTGGATCAAAATAACACCTTGAAAGTAATACAAGGTAAGTTAAAACAGCAAATAGATGACGCTATCGCTTTAGGTATGTCTGAGAGCGATGTGCGTCGAACTTTAATCAAGGATGGTAAGGTTAGCGCCAAAGAACTTAGTGCTATAATGAGAGGTGAGTTTGCTCCTTTTAGAATTACTCCAAGTTTAATTCGTTCAATCAACATCGAAACCAACATTAAAGAAGAAAAAAGACTTACACCTGTGTTACCGAGAGAAAAACTGTTTGATATTTTCGACTCATTAAGAGGATCCCCACTGTTAGTTCCTGACGAAGAGGAAGCTATAGATGAGCTTCAAGGATCTAAAACAAACAATAACAGACCGACGTATAGTCTTGGGCCTGTGTCACAAGCACAACCAGTACAACAACCACAACAAGTTGCCGCAGTCACGGCTCCTCCCGTGGCAGCGCAAGCGGGGGTTGGTGACCCCTTGTCAACCTCCGCACCTAATACAACCACTGACCCAGCTACGTTAGCAGCTATAATACCTAATCCAAGAGATCAGGTATTAGCTGCACGATTGAGAGGCACAGGATGAACAAAGATCAACTAAGACAAGAGCTTGCAGACGACGAGGGCTGTAAGTATTCCGTGTATTTAGATCACCTTAATTTACCAACTTTCGGAATCGGTCACCTCATTACCGAGTCCGACCCAGAGTTCGGTCAGCCTATTGGCACAGAGGTATCTGAAGAACGAGTGCGTAAGGCATTCAACTTAGATGTGGCTGTAACCATAGACGAGTGCAAAGTATTGTACGATGACTTCGATGACCTGCCAGAAGAGTGCCAGCACGTCATAGCTAACATGATGTTTAACATGGGTCGGCCTCGCCTATCCAAGTTCAAAGGCATGAAGGCCGGAGTTGATGCCCGGGACTGGAATAAGGCCGCAGACGAGATGGTCGATTCGAGGTGGCATGATCAGGTTCCAAACCGAGCCAAGCGTTTGGTTAAGCGGATGCGTGATCTAGCCAACGACTGATGGCTTTGAGAGAATACATTTTGGTAATCTCCATGTGGGGGAATGATGGAGCCACTGATCATTACATTGGACAGATGAGTCTCCAGCAACCCATGAGTCGAAAACAGTGCCACTGGATGTTGCAAGATGATCGATGGTCAGCGGCTTATGATAATAAACATTATAAAATGGCTATGCACTGTTTTCCAAAAGACTGTGCGGGGAAGTCAAAGTGTGAGTGATGGCTACCAA
>Ga0208919_1001517_pt1 | contig 13293 bp, 11 predicted proteins | sample 4_EtaG_FD_184076 | JGI IMG/M metagenome (GOLD analysis project Ga0208919, IMG submission 184076) | Marine viral communities from the Subarctic Pacific Ocean - 4_ETSP_OMZ_AT15127 metaG (SPAdes) (version 3) | ecosystem: Environmental > Aquatic > Marine > Oceanic | place: Pacific Ocean | collected...
CATCAGAAACGGTGAGCAGTCAGGTACATGGGGTACAACCACCAACAATAATCTTAACATAGTTGACCGTCTTACCAACGGCGTTGGAACTATAAACTTGGGATCTTCTGGGGCAGCGCATACCCTTACAACAAGTGATGGAGCATTGTCAGATGGTCAGTTTAAAACACTTGTACTATCTGGAGCAACTCAAGCTTGTACGATTACGATAGCTCCTAATGACGGTCAGCATATATACTTTGTAGTAAACGGATCAGGACAAGCTTGTACGTTTAGCCAAGGCTCTGGTGCAAACGTGACTGTAGCAAACGGCGACAACGCTATAATCTATGCCGATGGTGCAGGTTCAGGTGCAGCAGTTGTAGACATTACAGCCAACCTTGGCATGAGCAGCGTAAAAATTACAGGTGGTTCTATAACAGGAATTACGGACCTAGCTATCGCAGATGGAGGCACGGGTGGAGGCACAGAATCTGATGCTCGAACGAACCTTGGTGTCGCTATAGGATCAGACGTTCTTGCCTATGATGCAAACTTACAAGCTTTTGTTACTGCTCTTACTTTACCGACCTCAGACGGTAGTGCGAATAGAGCTTTGACTACAAACGGGTCAGGGACTATAGGGTTCTCTAACCTTGCACCTAACACATCAATAGCCCTCAGTATTATTCTGGGATAGGAGATAGACATGGCAGAGCCAAACATTGCAGCATTAACCACGATGACAGGTAAGGTTAACGTAACTAGCCTAACAACAACATCAGCAACATCAATTCTTAACAATGCCGGATCTAATAATAAGGTTCTTAAAGTTAATCTTGTGCGGTTGGTCAATGTAGATGGTAGTGCAGCAAGAACTTGTACTGTTAGTTATCACAACGCTACTAACGCGGGGGGCACAGCTACAGAACTTGTTCAGCTTAAATCAGTAAACAATAATGATTTTTTTGATGTGGTGACAAAAGACGCTCCTATTTATTTAGAAGAGAATGGAAGTACAGGAACTTCGTTGAGTGCTACAGCGGGAACAGCAAACGATTTTAAAGTTATAGTGTCTTATGAAGAGATCAGTTAATGCCTCTGTCCAAATTACAATTCAAACCAGGAGTAAATCGAGAGATAACATCCTACTCTAATGAGGGTGGTTGGTTTGATATTGATAACGTTAGATTCCAAAAGGGCTATCCTGAGAAAATAGGTGGTTGGCAAAAGAGATCATCTAACTCGTTTCTTGGCAGTTGCCGTGCGTTACATCCTTGGGTTTCTTTGGATAGGGATCAGTATGTTGGTGTGGGAACAAACCTTAAATACTATATAGACGAGGGTGGTTTTTACAATGATGTAACCCCTTTAAGACTCACAACATCAGCGGGTGCTGTTACCTTTGCCGCAACTAACGGATCATCTGAACTAACTGTTAGTCATTCCAGTCACGGTGCAGTTGTAAATGATTTTGTAACATACTCTGGAGCAGCTAGTCTGGGCGGTTTGATTACGGCTGATGTTTTAAACCAAGAGTATTACGTTACAGAAGTTATAGATACAGGAAGTTATAAGATCAAAGCCAGAGCAGCGGGTACTTCTATCTCTTATATTACTTATGAGGGACAGCTTAATCCAAGCCTTGTTGCAGCTAATGGATCTGATACGGGCAACGGCGGCGGTTCTGTTGTTGGTAAATATCAAATAAACACAGGACTAGATATAGGTGTATCAGGTGCAGGTTGGGGTGCAGGAACTTGGTCACGAGGAACTTGGGGATCTGCTTCTTCAGATGCAATTGTAACAAACACTCTTCGTCTTTGGTCACATGATAACTTTGGTGAAGACCTTATTATGAACGTGCGAGATGGCGGTATATACTACTGGGATGAGACAAACACATTGTCTACCAGAGGTGTTGATATTACGTCTCTAGCAGGGTCAGACAGTGCGCCTACTGTTGCAAAACAAGTATTAGTATCAGACCGAGATCGACACATCATAGCGTTTGGTTGTGACACGGAGGCTAATCCGGGTGTCCAAGATCCGTTGGCTATACGGTTCTCCTCCCAAGAATCTTTAACCGACTGGGCATCCACAGCGACCAACACAGCGGGTGAGTTGCGTCTCGGTTCTGGTTCAGAGATTGTTACTGCTCTTGAAACCAGACAACAAATCCTAGTTTTCACCGATACAACACTGTATTCGATGCAGTTCCTTGGGCCGCCATTTACATTCGGCATCAACTCTTTGTCCGAAAACATTACGATTGCTAGTCCGAATGCAGCTATTGCTGTTGACGACAATGTATACTGGATGGGTCGAGCAGAGTTTTATGTGTACAGTGGTGCCGTTCAAAGGCTCCCTTGCATGGTCAGAGATTTTGTTTTCTCTGATATAAACGAGGAGCAGTTAGATAAGATTAACGCAGCTTTAAACACGGAGCACTCAGAGATATGGTGGTATTATCCATCTGAGAACAGCACTGAAGTAAACAGATATGTTGTTTATAATTACCTAGAACAGGTTTGGTACTATGGATCTTTTGGTAGAACTGCATGGATTGACAGGGGCATTTTTGATTTCCCTTTTGCAGCAAACGCTGACGGTTATATTTATGAGCATGAAATCGGATTTGACGATGGTACAACTAATCCAACCACACCAATTAATGCTTACATTCAATCCAGTCCTATAGACATAGGAGATGGTGAGCAGTTTATGCTGCTTCGTAAGATGATTCCAGACGTAGACTTTAGGGACTCTACGGCTATACTTCCTGATGTGAACATAACACTAGATGTAAAAAACGCCCCAGATGGCACTTATTCTAAAACAGAAACGGATGCGTTTGTAAAAACACAAGCTGCTGCTGTAGATGCAAGAACAGAACAACTATACTTTCGACTTCGTGGTAGACAGATGCGTTTTAAAATTGCATCTGATGACCTTGGTGTAACGTGGCGTTTGGGTTCTCCTCGCCTTGATATACGATCAGATGGGAGGCGCTAATGTCTAGGCGTTTATCCCGTCCATACTTTCCTATTCCACCAGATCAATATCAAAGAACTTATTTTGCCGAAGTCATTCGGGCGTTTTCTGTGTTCTTAGAACAGATTCAAAACCCAGGTGACGTAAGGGCAACAGACATAACCATAACTAATTTACAAACAGATGACAGTGGATTAGAACCTGGGGCTTTATTTCAGCATGATGGTTATGTTAGAGTACCTTTAACCCATTCTGCTTTTCTTCGTGGATCTCAAGGCACAGGGACAGTAGGAACAGTAACAGTGAGTACAACATGAGTGATGAACATATTATAGTAATAGGAGATGGATCTAGGTTTAGACCTTCAACTTCAGTAGATAAGTTACAGTGCCATCATTGTAATAATATGGTAGACACACCAGAAGAAGTTGCATCATATCCAGACGGAACTTGTCCTGACTGTGGAAAGTCTTGGACAGCAGAGACAAAACGGCATACTGCAATTACAGTGACCGCACCCGAAGCAATTTCAGGAGAGGCATGATGGCAGAAGAAGCAGAAACAGAAAAGAAAAAAGGTGACCTATTCTCCTCAATAGGTGCACTTGTTGGCATGGTTGCCAGTGGAGGTAATCCACTAGGCGCGGCCCTTGGTTCTGGACTTGGTAGTTTACTTAGCGGTGGATCTTTAGAAGATGCACTCCAAGCCGGAGTAGGTTCTTCTTTTCAAGGGGCGACTATAGGTGTTCCAGGTTTGGCTTTGAATGCTTTGGGTAATCGCGGTGGTTCACGGTCAACTGCGGGTGGTATTGCTAATCTAGTAAAGAGTCCTCAAGCCCTACAATTCGCGGCTATGGCTAGTGGGGGTAATCCCGCGCTCAGAGCTTTGGCGTTGGGTTTAGGACAACAAGGTGAAGGTGGCAATAAAAATGTCATGAACTCTTTACTGCAAGGTATAATGGAAGAAGAATTGTACAAGCAACGTCGTCCACGTTTTGAAAACTTAATGTCAGAAACAGAGTTAGCTCAGTATAATACTGGAGAGAGAAGACCAGACTATAAGGGCACACCTGTGATGGCAGCAACGGGGGGCATGATTGCAGGCCCAGGGACAGGAACCAGTGATTCAATACCCGCAGCGATTTATCAAGATGGTGGCAGGGTCCAAGAAGCACGGCTCTCGGACGGGGAGTTTGTCATGACTGCTGATGCAGTCAAAGGTGCAGGGGGCGGCAATCGAGCGAAGGGGGCCGCTGAGATGTACAAGATGATGAATAGGTTTGAGAGGAGAGCATAATGGCTGAGTCTACCGTCAAAAGTATGACGCTTCTCCCAGAGTATCAGGAGAAGTTTTTAAAAGATCTACTATCCAACATCTACAGAGTTGATGAAGACACAGGAGAAGTGGGTGGTATCGCGTCCAGATCTCCGTTGTATGGCACTCCAGTCATGGATGCAGATGGCAATCAGTTGTATGAAACAGACGACGGTACGTTTACTTCTGACATAAACCTAGCGAAAAAAGATCAGTATGGCTCTGCTATCCAAGCAGTAGAGGGTGGCGTAGCTGCACCAGACGTAATTAGATTTACCGACCCTCAAACAGAAGCCATACGTTTGGCGCAAGAAGGTGTTGGATCCTTTGAGCCATTTTTAACAGATGCACGAGGTGCATACGACGAAGGGCTAGATTCTGTTCGTCCTACACTCGGAGCATATGATCCTACCTCCTACAAACAATTTTACGATCCGTTTGTAGAACAGGTTATAGACACAACTCTTTCAGATATTCGTCGTCAAGCGGACATGGAACGAAACAGAATTGGTGCAGAATCTGTGGGTGCCGGAGCATTCGGTGGATCACGTCAGGCTGTAGCGGAGCAAGAACTTGCACGTAACGCAGCAGATCAGATGGCACGAACAGGTGCACAACTACGTTCAGCTGCGTACACTGGTGCGCAACAACAAGCTCAGTCTGCTTTTGAAAACCAGATGAAACGTGGACAGACTGGTGCTCAATTATTCCAGACTCTTGGCACGGGACTCGGTGCTCTTGGAGAGGCATCACAGCAATTAGGTCAACGAGATGTAAACGCCCTGTTTAATGTGGGTCAGTTGGAACAAGGACAATTACAAAGAGAGTTTGATGTACAACGAGAAGGTCAGCTTGAAGAAGCTTACGAACCGTTTGCTCGATTCTCTTTCATGAGAGACATACTAAAAGGTCAGCCAGGTGCCTCTACGGGTTTAGTTGCCACGGGTGTACCGCAACGTGGTTCTCTTGGTAACATATTGGCAGGGGCTAACACTGCTTCTTCTGCGGCGGGGCAAGGAAACTTATTTGGTTTGGGTAGTTTAATGAATGTAAGCGGGGCTTAATATGAATGGGGTTTATAATCGTAAGTTGTTTATAGATACGGCTAGACCTGCACGTCAGAAACTAGCAAAGATGGGTGGTATCATGGCTTCTTCATCCGACCTCATGCAAGCATCGATGCCCCCTGTTCAGCCCATGGCCCCCGCTCCTATGTCCATGCCGCAGCAAATGCCGCAACCAATGATGATGGCACCAGTTATGCCTGCACAACCTATGTCCATGGCTGCTCCGGCACCTATGCCTGCACAACCTATGGTTCAACAGACCCCGCCCCCCGCTCCTATGCCCCCTGTAATGATGAACAATGGCGGTGCAATAAACGAACAGCTTAGAGCGTACTCTCAGATGGGAGAAAGAATGGGACGGGAGGCTAGAAAACCCGTGGATGTTTCTAAGGCTCCTACTGTTGAGCAAACAGAAGGAACTAGAGGTGCTCTTGGTATTCTAGCAGAGATGGATTCTGGTGCAGCGGATGCTGCAATAGCAAGATATGGATCACTAGAGGCAGCAGAAAAAGCTCTCAGTGAAAAGGGTCAGAAGATTGATGATTTAGCAGAAGAGGACACAGAAACTGCGGTCAAAGGTACTCTTGATGCAGCAGAGGTTCCAGACACTCCAGAAGGAAAACAGGAGTTTGCCCGTCAGGTCTTTGGTATGGAAGATGTCAGTGACATAGCAGAGATAGATCGTCGGATTGTTGACGTGCTCCAAGGGAATGCTGTGGGTAAAGGTGCTGATGCATTTGCAATTGCTACCTTGGCAGGACTTGATGAGTTAAAGAAGACAGCGGAAACCAAAGCAGCATTGAAATCAGGATCTAAGATGTCTCCACTTGAGGCAGAAGCAGATGCAGTTCGAGATGTGCTTGGTAAATTACTTGCGCAAGGCATCCCATTTAACGAAGCTATGGCACAGGCACAACAATTTGCCGCGCAGTACTACGCGACAGGAACTCCTGCACAAGGACAGCCTACAGGAACTCCTGAATCTAGGTTAGAGATGGTAAAGGATGCTTTAAAACAGAAACCCGAACAGAGAGAATTAATTCTTAAACAAGCGGCAAAAGATGGTGTTAACATTGAGGGTCTGTAATGGTTGATAATCCATACCTTAATCTAGACAAAAAACCTGATTCTATTAGCAACCCATATCTAAACCTTTCCGAAACTCCAGAAGAAACTGGACGTAATCGCAAACAGTTTTTAGAGGGTTCCATTTCCCGTGAGCTTGTAGAAGGTATAGGATCTGGTGTTATAGGCATTGGAGAAGGTATCCTTGGTGCCGCTGCTATCGTACCCGATTATTTTACAGGTTCAGATTATGGAGACAAGGTAACAGCAGGAGCGGAGGCTCTTCGTGATGCCGCAGGTTTTGACCCTGAAGGAATTGTTGGAAAGGGCGCAGAAGTAATTACCCAGTATGTTGTACCTGGCGTAGGTGTAGCATCTAAGGTTGGTAAAGCGGCTATGAAGGGTAAGAAATTAATAGAAATGACCAAGGCAGAAAAAAGAAACCTTGCCTTCAAAGAATTAGCTGCGGTTACAGGCACAGAAATGGCTGTATCTGGAGACAATACCACTACAATTGGCGACTGGGTTGAAGCAGGGCCAACTCAATCTTCAGATCTTGTGGGTCTAGATAACTCTGAAAAAGCAGCCGCTCGATTTGCCAATAGATTTAAAGTTGGTTTGGAGGCGGGGGTCGTAGGCGGAGTTTTGCAGGCAGGTTTAGGGGCAGCAGGAAAAACAATTGGTGACGCACAGATCACAAAGAATATTGCAGCAGGAGCAAAACAAAAGATAGATCAAGCTGCTGACTTTATAGATAATGAATTAGTAAACAAAAGAACTTTTGCGGAACCAGGAGAAGAACTGGGAACATTTAAAGATGGCATAGCACAAGCAATTGCTTTTTCTAGGTATCGTGGATCTACTCCGGCGCAAGTGGCTGAAAGGAGATTAACTTTAGATGGAGAAATTAAACCTCAATTAGATTTTGCTGAACGTGTTTTTAATAACATTGAGGAACAGCTTAATAAAACTTTTGATAAATTACCTGACGATGTTGGTTCAGTTAAGAAAGCTGATGCTTTAAATAATATGTTAGAATACATGACTACTAAGAGTGTTGATGAAAAAGCAGCCGCTCTTAAAAAAATCCCTGTTAGTATTCACAACAACACGAAACTCCTTAGAAATCAAATAGATGTGTTAAGTAAAGAGGTTGTAGACGGAGATTTTTTAACAAATAATAACTTTGTCACTAAAGATGGTAGAAACATTAAAGAAGTTATTAATGACGGTATTGGTAGCTACGTTAAACGTAGTTATAAAATACACGAAGATGCAAAGTATGTCCCTGATGCTCAAGTAATTAAAGACGCTGATGAGTTTTTCATGTCTCGACCTAATCTTGTTGAAGAAGAACTTACGGACTTAGCTCGTAAAGATGTAGATGATGTATTCAATCAAGAGTTTATGAATGCAAATGGTCTAAGTCGCGTTGGTACGGGAGATGAGATGAAAATTGTACTTGGTTCCAAAGTCACCCCTGCTTTGGCGCAAAAAGTACGAGAGTCTTTTTTAGGTAGACACGCCATAAAAAAGAAAAAAGGAAAAACAGAAGGTGGTCGTAGTGCAAGAGAACGTCTGCAAACTTCTATGTTTCTTAAAAGAACAAACATAGAGCCAGAGCTTCGTGCTTTATTGGGTGAGATAAAAGATCCTCGTGCCTCGGTTCTCGGTACTGTTACAGACCTATCTCAGTTCGTTGCCGTAGATAAGTATTACGGGGACATTGCTAAGATGGCTAAAACAAATACTGGTATTGGAAAGTTTTTTAAAGACGGAAATAAAATGACTCCTTTGCAACAAAAAGGTTTGGTTGAAAAAGGTTATGTTAAACTGGGAGGCACTGATGGTTTAAGTAGTACCATCCCTGGTAAAGCTGTTGATGACGCAGCCGAAGAAGCTATTGGAAGAGCAGGATGGGGAAGTCTTGACGGATTTTATGTTCCTGATGCTATCTATAAAGATCTTACAAATTATAATATGGGTAGTGGTACCTTTGGAACTAATCTTCTTAGAGGAACTTTAAACACTCTTTTAAAAGGCAAAGGTATTTCTCAGTACAGTAAGACAGTACTGTCCCCAATCACACAAGTAAGAAACTTTACAACAGCGGTTACGTTTGCATTAGCAAATGGCAACATGCCCGTGTTTGGAAGAGGGAGCAATTTCTTAGATTCTTTAACAGCGGTTACTGCTAACGTCCGTAACAAAGGTGACGAAGCTGTGTTTGCAGACTTGTCGGATGCTTTGCGTAGAGGTGTTCTCGGTACAAACGCAGAGTTAAGAGAGATTCAAGACCAATTAAATAAAGGCATAGGTTATGCCACTTCGGGAGAAGCTCAACCTAAAAATTTTATTGAGGCTATAAAAGGAAAACCAGTTACATCTAAAGCCGCCAAAGGCGTGGGATCAGTAGCCAAGGGAATGGAAAATCTTTATCAAGCTTCAGACGACATCTGGAAATACTTTAGTTATAACTCAGAGCAAGCCAAACTACGTCATGCTTTAGACAGCATAACATTAGACAGTGCCCGTAAAGCCGGATACGATAGTATCGCAGATCAACAAATTGCGTACCTAACAAAGAACGGACAAGATTTATCCATAGAAGCCTCTGAAGCTATAAGGCGTGGTCAACCTGATATGGATGATTTAATTAAGACTCGCGCCGCGCAGATTGTAAGAGACACCGTACCAAACTATAATAAAGGTGCCTCTGAATTAATTCAACTTGGACGTAAGTTACCCTTTGGAAACTTTATCACTTTCCCTGCGGAGATATACAGAAACAGTTTTAACATCGTCAGGCAAGGGCTTGATGACATGGCTTCAGACATACCCGCCGTGCAAGCTAGAGGTCGGCAACGCATATTAGGGTTTGTGACCACAACTGCGGTGCTTCCTGCGGCTGCTCTTGAGGCAGGTTATCAATTTTCTGGTGTTTCGCGGGAAGAGATGGAAGCTTTCAAACGATCCTTTGGGGCACCATGGATGATGGGTTCTACTCTTATACCTACGGGTCGCACAGAAGATGGTAAGATAAAGTACGTTAACTACAGTGTTCAAAATCCTTACGATGTTCTTTCTCGTTTTGCTAATCGAGCAATTACTGAGATGGACGCAGCCATAAAAGAGGGCAAGGATGTTGATCAAGTGTTTGTCGATGTAGGTATAGGAACATTAGGAGAAGCATTTGCCCCTTTTCTTGATGAAGCTATGTTGACTGATGCACTTTTGGATATCTCGTATCGAGGTGGACAAACAAGCACTGGAGCACAAGTATATAATCCAAAAGATCCAGGTCATGTTAAATTAATTAAAATGGCGGGTCACGTTGCTGACACAATGATTCCAAATGTTTTGAGGGCCGCAGATATATCTGGCGGTAAAATAGAAGCTAGTCGTTTCTTGCGTGGTGTAGCGGGAGATGGGCTTGGAATTGACGCAATATCTGAACAAGACAAAATGGGTCGTGAACGGACGTGGAAGAAAGAACTAGCACGGTTAACCACAGGAATTTCTGAACAAGAGTTTGACCCTAAACAAGGCCTACGTTTTGCTGCTTATGGTTTTCAGCAAGGACAAACAGATGCCAAACGAATGTTTAATAAACTTACCGATGACTTCAATGTAAATTCTAACCAATTGTTAGATGGATTTACCAAAGCAAATGAAGCTAAGTTCCGTAATGATCGGGGCTACTATCGTATGATTCAAGATCTTAGAACTATGGGTGTAACTGACGCAGAAATTCGGCAAATTCTCAAGCAAAATAATATCGGTGGAATTAAGGGTATCATGCGCGGTAAGTTTGAGCCGTTTAAATTATCTCCTGAAGCCTCTAAGAAGTTGCGCAAAGTAGGTCGTCTTGATCAGCTTCCTAGGGCAGAGATTCAAAGAGTACGAGAAAGCATGAGAGATTTGCCTTTAGATCCTAAAGTAGAAGACACAAGAACTCGGACTCCAGTGCCTATTCAATTACCTCCTGCAACTAACCCATATCTTAATCTACAGAACCCTGCTCCTGCAACTAACCCATATCTTAATCTACAGAATGACAGCAGTCTACAAGTACCACAGATCCAACCAACCCAGGCTCGTGCACCTGGGCCAGTAGATCCTTCGTTGTTAGGTGATAACCCGGTAACCGCTGCGCTTAATGCACAGATTGCGAACCGTCGTGGTTAATATCTGGATCTTCTTCGACAGATAGTTGTACTCCAACCCCACCGAATAACTTAATCATCTCGTCACAAAGATGCTCGGCATCTTCTAGGATCTCATCATCACCCGTTTCGGAGGCAAGATGCAATGTCATGCCCACAAGTTCCATGAGATGTTTGACCTGCACAGGATGCATTTCTCTAAGACCGACTGTTTTAATCTTTTCTGGTTTCATTCGATTTCTCCCCAATTATCTTTGAGTTCATCGTCTACTTTAGAGGGGACTCTCAAGACATCCGACAACCCGTTTTCCATTATGTGCTTGATGTTGTGCGCTTGATCGTCGCCCTCTACTGAGAAGCATAACTCATCATGCACCGTTAGCATAGGCAAAAGTCCTTCTTTGTAGCAATCTGCCATAGCTTTTTTAGTTTGATCCGCAGCTGAACCTTGGATCAATTTGTTTAACGCCTTGTAAGTAAAGGCTCTTCTTAGAGGTTGACCGTATGTTTTCATGGCCTCCTCGTATGGTAATGGTTTCTTATACCCAAAGGTTCGAGGCTCCCAAAGATGGAAGCGGCACCGCCTACCCAACAGGGTTCTAATATGTCCAAACTTATCTGCCTGTCTACTCGCAATGTCCGCAAGGTTCTTAACAAACGGAACCTTCTCTCTGTGTGTATCCAGTAAATCCCCTGCTTCTTCTGGTGATATATCTAACTGCGCTGCCAGTTTACCTTTGCCCATGCCATACATGATTCCCAGGTTTACAACCTTGGCTTCCTTACGCTTGATCCCTGCAATGTCTGCCACCATCTGGTGTAGATCCACATCACCTGTGTTGTATTCGTCAACAATCTTATCGACAATCGGGTGCTTGTACTCACCCTTCAGGCTTGCCGCAAAGTGCACCAGTAACCTCGGCTCTTGGCTTGAGTAATCAAACGATCCCCACTTGCACCCTTGCTCTGGTATAAACAGACCACGAATTAGTTTCTTGATCTCGGGATCTCGTGCCGGAATCTGCTGAAGGTTTGGGTTTGAACTAGAGAACCTACCCGTCACCGTGCCCCCGTCATCGGATCGTAGCTGATGGAACTCGCAGTTGATCCTACCGTTGTGCGAGTGCTTGATGATTGTATCTATGAACGTGCTATCCGCCTTGTCAAATTCACGTAGCTTGACGATCATTTGTGCAATTGGGTGGGCATGTGTATTGAGATACTGTTTGGTGAATGACGGTGCCCCTGCTTCAGTCTCAGGGTACTTCAGTCCTAGCTCCTCGAACACCGCAGCTACAGATGCAGCCGCCCATGGTTCTATCTTGATCTTTGTCTGTCGGTGGATCTCTTCCCTCAGTTCTTTGCCCTTGGCTTTGAGTAGAGTCTTGGCTTGATCTGCCTTGTCCAAGTCCACACGCACACCTAGCTGACGCATGTCACACATCATAGGTATCAGGCTAGTCTCCAAATCCCAGATGTTCCATAGGTCTTGCTTCTCCAGTTCTATCTTCAGTCGCTCCCACAAACGCAGGGTCATGCCTGCATCCTGTTCAGCGTACCGTCCAACAAACTCAGGGGGCAGCTTGTACATCTCAGCCTTGGGATCAAAGCCCCACTCTGCTGCTGCAACACGTAGAAGTTTCTCATCCTTGCGCTCATCGAGGTAGTCTCTGCCAAGATTGTTCAGGCTGTATGACCAACGGTTCTCGTCCACCACCGCACCAGTAATCATGGTATCGATGATCCGACCCTCTACCTTTATGCCCTCGGCACGTAACCAACCCAGATCATACGTGGCGTTGTGCATGATCTTGTCTATATCTGGTGTTGCCATCTGTTTCTGTAGCCATCGGAGTGCAATCTTTGCATCCATGTTGTGACCGTTCTCATGTCGGATAGGAAAGTATCCTTCCCAGTCTCCTGCTGCTACGGCTATGCCTACGATGTACCCGTCCTTACGCACCCATCCAGGGCCAAGCTTAATTAGATTCGGGTCACATGTCTCAAGGTCAACGGCTATCTGTTTGTAGCCCGTCAGGTCTGGAAACTCTGATGGTATATTCCATGTCAGTTCCTTACCTTGGTTCATCTGCTTGGCAATGATGTAGTCTTTCTCAAACATCTCAGTCTGTTTCATTGTCAAACTCCGCACCCAGTGCACTGTATCCGCACTTGTCGATCCAAGAATCCTTGTGGTCTATCGTTTCTAACAATCGACAGGTCTTCACCCAGTCCATCATCAGAGCAACGTGCTTGGCTGTAATCTTACCATGGGTGCTCAATGCATCAGTGACTATGACATTCCATCCCGTTGCTATCCTGTCGAAGTTATCCTTGGCATCACCGTAGTCCTTGGCTCTGTTACCATTGATCAACTGCTTCGCCGTATCCAAGTAATCGTTACGTTTCATATTTCGTACCTATATTTTTTATCTGACTCAATTAGGTAGAGGTTTTGTTTTGTTCTTGTAACGGCAACATAAAATATTCTGTGCTCGTCCTCGGGATGTTTACCCTCTACGCAGTTCTTGGTGGATCCCAAATACACCGCTACGTTATCGTCTTCCCCTCCTTTCATAGCGTGGATCGTTGATAACTTGATCCTCGGTTGCTTGTATATACTCTCTCCTCTACGCTCGATGGCGCGGATGTATATCTGTTCCTCCTCTGACAGACGCACCACGTCCATCGGGTGTGTGTTCTTCGGG
>Ga0208919_1001518_pt1 | contig 13289 bp, 17 predicted proteins | sample 4_EtaG_FD_184076 | JGI IMG/M metagenome (GOLD analysis project Ga0208919, IMG submission 184076) | Marine viral communities from the Subarctic Pacific Ocean - 4_ETSP_OMZ_AT15127 metaG (SPAdes) (version 3) | ecosystem: Environmental > Aquatic > Marine > Oceanic | place: Pacific Ocean | collected...
CACTATTCTCAGCTGTAGGTGTATAGTCGTTTATGTTTTCTTGAGATGAGAATCTAATAAACATATCATCTTGTGTGCTTTTATCTCCAATAGTTGTTTCAGTTCCAAAAAATACTAAGTGACGATCGGGAGTTGAAACCAACATATCTCTAGATGCAGTTGGTGCACCTGTTATAATTGTGGCTCTTGTTGTTACAGCATTTGTTAAATCTGAATTCCATTCAAAACATTCACCATTAAATATTAAAGCAATAGCTGTGCTTCCTAAATTATCAATAGACCACATACCAGGCTCTGCTACTTTATCTGTAGATGTTGCTGCTTGGCCCCATCCAGAAAAACCACTGTAATTAGTAACAGTAGCTCCGTTACTGTGAGAAGCGTTAGTTGTGCCTCGAACATTTCTAGTTATTCCTGTAAAGCTAGTGGCTGTAACACCCGTGTAAGAAATTTCTTCATTATCTACTTTAATAAAATTAGTTCCTGTAGTTGGAAATCCTGTAGTGCTGGCTACATTAATTGTAGTTCCTGATCCACCAGTTCCAGCCGAGTCAGCATTTAATGCTCCATTTAAAGTTGTTGTTTGTGGATTAGTAACTGAACCACCCCACTGAGATATACCATAACCAAAAACTCCAACCTGGTCTGGTGGTCCTACGTGATAGTATTGAAAATAAGTTATGCCTCCAGAAGTAGTTGCTCCTGCTCCTCCTTCGTTTCCAGGCATTGTAATAGTTAATGTAGTTCCTGTTGGTGTTGATGTTACCATAAATTTTTTATCACAAAAATCTGCAGCACCAAAATTTGAACCTGTAATAGCACTAAATGTAGAGGTATCTCCAAACAAAATTATATCACCAGCTTCAAAATTATGCGCTGATGAAAAAGTAATAGTTACTATTGGTGATCCATTGGACGTGCTGAATGCACTTGTAATAGCTGTTCCAGATGGATTAGTTAAAGGATGTATATCGTAGTATACTCCCCCTGTGTAAACATATAAAATTCTATTAGTACCAATAAGAGAATATTTAATACCTATTTTATTAACCATGTGATGCAAACCTCTAGCTGCACCAGTTAATTTACTGTCTCCTAATTGAGACCAACCACCTATTTTTTCAGGTGTACCATATCTAAAACGTACATTTTCACCACCTGTCCATTGAGACTCGGCTCCGGTAGATGTAACTTGTTTATTGAATCCTGGTAAAAAACCTAGTTTTTGTAACATATAAAATCCTGTTTACTAGCTATTATATTAGATTAGGAGGTAATTCAATCTGTTTTTATCTTAAGAAATATACTCTAAATGTTGGCCTGAAGCATAATATAAATTAAAAACTATAGCATGTTTCGGTTTGTCTTCAAGATTAGGTTTAGATTCATGTCTTAATAAACTGTCCCAAAATAAAATCCTACCTGGTTCAGGTTTAACATGGAGTTTAAGTTCAGGAAAAAATAATTTTTGATTGCTACTAGTTAAATAAAGTATGCCTGAAACATCGGCCTGTCCATGCCTGTGATTTGCAGTCCAATCTCCGCGATCAAGTCTAATGCCGTACGCATCTGCTAATGTATACTCTGGATTTAATAAACCTGTAAATGCAGACAAATAATTTTTACTAGCTGCCATAATAGCTTTAAAACTAATGTCTTCTAAAAAAATATTTTCTGTTCTTTTTCCTTTAACATTGCTATTGTAATTCCATTTATTATTATTTTTTAATACATCATCTATTATGGCTATAAAATCTGTTCCGTCAAAATTATCAAAGTCAAAGCCATAGAGACAGGTCGATCTTTTTATTTCTTTTTCAATTCTTAATGCAAATTTCATACTTTATAATCCTCATCAAGTTTATCAAAATCTAGATTAAAAGATATAATAATTTTTTCTATATCTTCAGTTATCTTAGGAGACCTATGAACTACAAAACTAGGAAAAATAACTATGTCCCCTTCTTTAGCATCTATTTCTAATATTTTTTGTTTGTTAACTAATTGTGTTTTCGTAGCACCTTTTGGAAATTGTAAATAATATACTCCTGTATAATTGTTACTATGTATATGCCAGTTATGCACTCCATGTTTTTTATATTTTTGAAACCATAGATCTCTAATATGTACTTTATTAAACTTTAAATTTTTAATGCAGTTTAAAAAATGCTTTTCTAATAAAGGTTTAATAAACTTTACCCATTCTCTTTCCATATTTGTACTTTTTTGCCAATCTAAATAATCAATTTTATCACTAGGATGACCATCAAAATCATTATCAGCTTTATTTAAAAGCTGTATTAAATGATCTTTAACCATATCATGAGATTTAAACAAATCTTGAAAACCATAAGACTCTAATATTATTCTTTTCATTAATAACACCAAGATACAAATGAGTATCTTGTTCCTTTTTTTACAGGTTTAATTAAATGCGGGTACATAAAAATTGATGGAAATATAATTAAATCCCCAGCTTTAAGTTTTATTTTATAGTCATTAAACATAATCAAATCTCCCCCTGTATAATTATCATTTAAAACTCCTATGATACTTAGTATGGGGATACCTCTAATTTCTCCTGTAAACAAACTATGTATATGGTCACAATGCTTAGACATTATTTGGTTTTTTTTATATCTATTAAATCTAATTTTACTAAAACCATTCCAACCATTAAAAATTTCTCCTCCTATTTTATCAATAAGAATATATTTTTCTAAAGCTTTCCAAGTTAAATGATGTAAATCTTTAAGATGCGTTAAACTATTTCCATTACAAACATCTAATTCTTTATTACCATTTTTAGATTGTTTTTTAAATTTTTTTGAATAAGACCACTTATGTTGTTCCCAATTTTTTTCTTTTGTTAACTCTTCAATAGTAACATTTAAAATATTTTTAGGGATCCATTTATTTAAATGGAGTATATAACTTTTTAAATTTTTCATATTATTTTAAAATTAGCTGACACAGATATTCTTTCTCCTTTGCTTTTAAAAGGACATACATAATGTCTTAAGTTATAAGGAAATATAAAAAAATCTCCTTTGTTAGGTAAAAATGTTTTTTCATCAATGGCGTAATTTCTATTTTCTCCGTACGTAAAAATTATAGATCCTGGACCCGAAGATTTTCCTATGTACTTGTTGTTTTCTTTTTTTAATCCAGGAGGTATTTGTAAATATAGAACACTAGATAGATCACAATTTACATGGTAATGTGGGGGATTAGATTCATCTTTTTTCATATAGTTTACCCATGCTGAATTACATTTTAAATTTGATAATTGCATTTTGTACCAGGAATGAAATCTTTTTTGAAAAGGTTGAAAGTAAGGTTCAACAATTTTTGCATATTTTTTTTTATTAATATGATATTCATCATTAATAATTCCAGCTAAAGTATCTCTAGCATCTTTGTTTTTTTTACTACAAAGTTTTTTTACTTTAAATAAATCTTGTGTGCTTAGTTGTGTCTTATACAACAAGGGACCAAACATATGTTGTTCATCAATTATCATAAATAATTAAAGTTTATTACAATTCTTCTATCTGTATCTGTTGCAGTTACTGCAGCATGATATGTTTTTGTATCTAAAATTAATAGTTTATTTTCTTCTACTGTAATTTTAGTTTTATCTTTTAATAAAGTATAACCGTTATTTTTATTTATGTAAAATATAGCTGTATTACAAAAAAACTCTTTGTCTACATGAAACTCGGATTGTATATGTTTTTTAGTTTTAAATAATAAATTAGCTCTTATTTCATTTATCATGTTAACTTTAAGTTTTTTAATTATAGGTGTTATGATTGTGTCGTAATAAATAGAATTTTTTTGATGGTTATGATAAAAGTTATGTCCCATAAAAAAACTATCATTTTTACCTGAAGTTTGAGATTCATTAAAAAACCAAGGAAAAGTATTAGATAATATTATTTCTTTAATTTTGTTAAAGGTTTCTTGATCAAGAAAATTTTTTATTTGTTTATATTTATATTCCATTCCAAAGCATCAATAATTTCATCCAGATTAACTTCTTTTAACCTGTGTGTAATAATAAAACCATGCAACTCTACTGCTTCAACAATCACCCATTTATCTTGTTGTTCAAAAACAATTTTATCTGCTTTAGATTTACTAGTTAGTGGTTTTACATCTCGACCTATTTCATCTGTATGATATGGCCTAAGATCATATTTTAATTTTTTATTTAACCTGTTTTTTAATATACCCGCTACATCCCAAAGTTCTTTTTCTTTTTCTTTTTTAGTAGCGTGTTTAATATTAGTTAAATGTTTTTTTATAAAATCTTTCATACTTTAAAGTCAAAATTTATAACAGTTCTTTTATTAAAATCAACAGGACAATTTCCTGAGTGATATATATCACCATCAAAATATATAGCTCTCCCTTTTTTAGGAGATATTTTTTTATTTACCACAGCATCGGCATCTAATAATATTTCGTCAGATATTTTATTTTTAAAAAAAACACTGTCGCCATCAGAATCATCTACATAGTATAATAAAGTTTTGTAAGGCAAATGATCTTTAACATCTATATGGGGTACGTTGTATTTTTCTTTAGAATGGTTTTTAATTCTAAAAGTTCTTCTTATTCTAACTCTTATTAAATCTTTAATTTTAACTTTTTCTTTAATAACAAAAAAATTTAATATTGTTGAAAACAAATTATAGTAATCAGAGTTTATTCCTTTTTCATCATATAGAGTATGAATAAGAGCAAATGTTTTAGTTATGTTTGAGTTAATAAATTTTTTATCTTCTTCTTGGTAAATAATATTGTCGGTATAAAACCAGGCAATTTCTTTGCTGTTTAATAATTTAATATATCTATTTTGTATATTTAAAGGTACAAAATTATCTAAAATTTTTATCATCTTTTAAATGGAAATCCTAAATGAGGTCTGTTATCAAAAAGATTTTTGTCCCATCCTTTGGTTGCTTTGTTATTATAGTGTAAAAATACTTGCCCACACATATAACCTTTAAAAGGTTTTCTCCAATGAGGTAAGATAGTTCCAGAATATAATAATGCATCTCCTGCATTTAACTCAACTTTAATTGTTTTTCCTTTAGTATCTTCTAGATATATGGGCCACATGTCACCACCTAAATTTAAAGTACCAGAGATTTCACAGCTAAATCTATCTTTGTGTTTTTTTAAAATGTCTCCATTTTTATATAACCTAGTATATGTGTAGGTAGGAGATAACTTAAGTTTTGTTTTTTTTTCTAGTGTTTCATTAGTAGCTGCTAATAATGTTTCCATAGCAATATCTGAATAACAAGAATAGCTTCCCGGTGCTTGCTCGTCACCATCAGAACCCAACAGTTTATTATTTATGTTTAATCTTTTTAAAGAATAAAATGTTTGTTTTTTTATTCTTAAATAATTAAATAAAAAACTAGCTAGTTCTTCACTAATTATATTTCTACATATCTGATATTTATTTTTATTAAACATATGGTTTCCCTATTGTCCACATTACTAAACTATATCTTGTTCCTTTAGTCACGGGAGTTACACGGTGCCATATGAATCCAGGAAAAAAAATAATAGAACCTTGTCCTAAATTGTATTTACTTAAATTTAATTTATTTTTGTTTAAACTAGTTTCAAAATTATTTGTATGTCCTATTTCTAAATCACCTCCACTGTATTCTTTAGGGTCATTTAATATAACACTGCACGATATTTTTCTTATCTTTCCTTCATACTGTGGAAACCGATGTTTAGTATAAGGTTGAGGAAACATATCCATATGCCAATTATAGTATTGGCCTTTTGAGTATTTAGTAAACTGCATTTCTTCATACCAACTAACTTCAAAATTCCAACCTGAATTTTTATTTGCTGTATGAACATAAGGATCTATTTTTTGATAAATTTCTTTATCACCGACCCATGCTATAGAAGAATTTCTACGTTTTTTATTTTCAGAGGCTTTTAGTTTTGAGCCGTCTCCACCAATCTTACCTTTTTTTACAGCGTAAGTTTTATATTTTTTTATTACATTATCACACCATGTCTTATCTAAAACATTTCTAAAAAACCATACATTATGTTTTAAATTCATTATTGATAAATCCTTTCTATGTCTGCAAAATATATGTAATCTATATCTGATTTGTTAAAAGTATTAATTGCGTCTTCTGGAGTTTCTATTAATGGTTCCCCTGCTAAATTAAAAGAAGTGTTCATTAATATAGGCACCCCTGTTTTTTCATTAAATAATTTTAATAATTTATATAATACCGGGTTTTGTTTTTCATTAACTGTTTGTATTCTACAAGTATTATCAACATGTACAACTGCAGGGATTTTATCTTTAACGCCTTTTTTAGCTTCAACAGCATACAACATATACGGAGATTCTTTTAATCCTGCCATGTCAAACCACTTGTCTGCTTCTTCCTCTAGAATTGATGCACCAAAAGGTCTAAACCATTCTCTGTTTTTAACTTTGTTCATTATATCTTTACCATCTTTAATCCTAGGATCTAGTAACAAAGATCTATTTCCTAAAGCCCTGGGCCCCGCTTCAGCTCTACCTTGATATAAACCAACAATTTTTTTATTTATTAAATGTTTTACAACATTTTTTATTTTATCATTTCCTTTTTCCATATTGTAAACAGGTTCAGGTCCTAAATAAATGTTATCAAAATTATTTCGTGTCCCACAGTATTTACCAAATGTTATGGCTGCACCTATGCTATTGCCTTCATCACCACATAAAGGATCGATATATAAATTAATATCTTTAGGCAATGCTTTTCTAAGTCTATAGTTAAACACTACGTTCAAACCACAACCTCCCGTAATAATTATATTTTTTTGATTGGTTATACATTTGTCTAATGTTTCAACCATTTGTTTTTCAAATTGTTTTTGAGCTTCGTATGCTATGTCGTAATGAATTTGTTTAAAACCTAATTTTTTATGGTAGTAAAGTTCTGGATATTTTTCAAGGTTTAGAACAAAATTAACTTGTTTATTTCTTTCATGTTTATTATTAAATAAATTATCTTGTGACAATATATTCTGTATTTTCTTGTTTGGCTTTCCATAAGATTGTAAACCCATTAATTTTCCTTCATCATTTGTTTTGAAACCTAGATGATTAGTCATTCTACTATAAAAAGCACCTGACACAGGTCTATGATCTACATCAAAGTTTTTAAAATAATTAAGTGTAACAGCGGGCCTAACAAAATCAAAACCATATATTTCTTCTGGTTTTACTTTAGCTCCATGGCCTTCTAAAGTTGTTTGTAATCTTTTATATAAACAATCGAACCCGTGTTTTATACTAGCGTTATAAACAGAAAAAACTTCATGACCTTGTTTTCCATTATCTAATAAATAAGTAGATCCCCTTCCATCTGCCACTAATATTAATGCTTTTTCCATATTAGAGGAGTACATTGCTTTTACAGCATGGACTAAATGATGTGATTTATAAAAATGAAAGGTGTTGTCATAGACTGAATCAATTAAACCTATTTTATACATGTACCCATAAATAGTATGGGCATCAATAGTATTATATCCTGTAGCAACTACTTTATCTATTTTAATATTTAATTTTTTTATTTCATTTAAAATGTGTAATGGAAAAAAACTGTCGTTTTTTATTTTAGATAATCTTTCTTCTTGATTATAATAAACCAATTTAAAATCACAAAATAAAGCAACAGATGAGTTATGATTTTTTTGTAGTCCTAATATGTTCATATCCGTAATTCAGTTAAAGTTTCTTTTGAGCCTAAGTCTCCTTTTACAAAAACATTAAAAGCTAAACTCACTCTTTTACCATGAGTTTTTTCAACATTACCAACTTCATGCATTAAAGAAGAAGGAAACAAAATAAGTTTATTTGTAGCTGCAGGTAGCCACCAAGTATCAGAATTATGTATACTAAATTCTGAAGGATATATTTTTATTTGATCATAAACATTTTTTTTAAATAAAATAAAATCTAATTTTGGATCTGCATTTATATAATAAACTCCAGATATAACAGAATTAGGGTGAAAATGTGGGTAGTGTATTTGTTTTTTACCGGTGTAATTTAACCAAGATTGAGTTATATAAAATTTTAAATTTTTACTTGGTTTTATTATTTCACTAACATATTCCTGAATAAAAGAATCAATTTGTTTTTTTAAATCTTTAAGAAATTTTTCTTCTAAGATATATGTGTTTTTACTTTTTAAAACATTAAACTGCCAATCATGTTTTGTTTCATGTTTAAAAATTTTTTGTAAAACTAATTTAGATAAAGGTTCTAAGTACTTAACACATACTGGTGTTGGAAATAAATTTATTATATTCATAATCTTTCTTATGAATATATATTTAACTGATAATAACTAAAAAGTAAAGACTAACTAATTTCCCAAGTATTGGTGTTTGTATCCCAGTGATAAGCAGTCATTGGGTCTTCTAAAACATTCTCGCTTTGCCATCTGTAATTTTCTTCATTCCAAAAAGGCCATCTTAATATTACAGTATCACTTACCACTAAACTTTCATCTGTTGGTTTTGTTACTGGAGCTTGCCAATCATCATTAGAATCTAGTGTCCATGAAGGATGTGGTTGAGGTCTAATAAATTTATCTTTAACCGAATCATAAGTATCACCTATTCCTGCATTTTGTTTTCTAAATGCTCCTGTTGATGAACATTGTTTCCATATGCCGCCAAGAAGATTAGTGCAATAAGTTTCTCCATCAGGGTGCATGTCATTTTCACCTAAAGGACCGTCCGATGTTGGTACATCATTACCAATTTTAACAGTTCTAAGAACTACATTATTACTTGGTTTTAATTCTGCAAAAGTTGCCATTACGCTACTGTAAGTGTCCCCGACACTGTAAAGGTAGCTATTTTTTGTCCGCCTGGAGCAGTTGATGTCGTGTTTGTTCCTGGTGAAACAGATAAAGTTGCGTCTGCTGGAGCGCTAACGATTACAACACCTGAACCGCCTTGTCCGTTTGGAGGAGAGCCATCAAAGCCCATTCCGCCGCCTCCGCCGCCTTTTCCGTTGGTTCCATTAGATCCTCCGCCTGTTCTTCCGGCTCCAGATCCACCGCCATCTTGTGCCGGTCCTGGGGCTGGGTTTGGAATGTAGCCTCCGCCACCTCCACCGCCAGCGTATTCTACTGCAGATCCTGATACAGAACTGTCTCTTCCAACTCCACCGGCTCCTCCACCTGGAGAAGATGTTCCTCCACCGCCACCGGCTCCGCCGCCACCGGATTGAATTTGTGCTCCGCCATCATTTCCTTGAGGTGGACTTACAGGAGGAGTGTTTCCTAGTCCATTTTGGACTCCACCACTTCCACCATCCTCTTCTGGGTTACCATATCCTGATCCACCGCCGCCTGTTGACGTGATAGTATTAAAAACTGAATTGCCAGCTCTTGGTGAACTGTCGTTTCCTGGAACAGGTCCTGAGCCATTACCAACTGTAATTGTATAATCGCCTGCTTCTACTTCCATAAGAGCAGAATCTTCAGAAGTTCTAAATCCTCCCGCTCCTCCGCCGCCGCCGGCTCCTGCGCCCGCGCCCCCGGCAACCACTAAATAATTAACGTCGTAGACAGTGGAACCACCGCCTGATCCAAATCCTAAAACTTGATATCCAAAAGCCATATTTTATTCTCCTTATGCGTCGTTAGCTGCGTCAGTAGTATAAAATAGTTTAATACCTAGAACTCTTGCTTCTCCAGTAAAAGTATCTCCACCGGCTGCCGCATCTCTATATAATTGAAAATAAGTTTGTTCACCTGCTGCAGGAGAACCCGCAATTGTTATTGCACTACTTTCAGCTGAAACTTGTTGGTCTTCAACTGTTCCTATGCCTGCATCTGTAATATCTATTGCTGTTCCGTATGCAACATCAATAGTGTCACCATCTGCACATGCAACACCTTGCAAACCAAAAATACAGTTACCTGTATTAGTTGTGCTTGGAGACCAGTAAACTTGATAAGTTACTGTTCCTTCATTCCATGATTTTGGCATTCCTATTGTAAATTGAGTATATTGTTTTGTACCAGCATCAAAATCAAATACGTTTAAATCTGGTCTTGTAGCTGTTGTTTCAACTAAAGCTGCGTCTGCAGGGTTAGTTGTTGGTCCATACATAGCTGTAGCTGGAACCCATATAGTTTCTTTACCAGCAATTTTAACCGCTGATCCTCCTGAGTTAAGAACTCCTGAGCCTTTAGGGTTAATGTTAATACCAACATTAGTTTCACCTGTTGCTGAAATAACTGGTCCAGTAACTCCTGTAGCTGCGTTAGCTATAGTAAGTTCGTTAACTGCTGAACCTGTTGCAGTAAAATTAATTAATTCGTTTCCGCTAGTATCTAAAATATTAGTACCAATTTTAGGTGAAGTTAAAGTTTTGTTTGTTAAAGTTTGTGTGCCAGTTAATGTTACATCACCATCACCAAACGCTAAAGTTGCGATATCAGGATTAACTCCATGATTAGCTGTTGCAAAAACTAATTGATCGCCTTTGTCTGTAGCTCCAAAAGTATATGAGTCTCCAGAACCAGAAACATATTTAAATTGAAGTGTGTATCCACCTGAAGTTGAGTTTCTTAAAATATAAAAAGTTTGAACATCGAGAGGAATTGTTACAACCCTAGCTCCAGTAATAGAGCCTGTAAATTCAATCATTCTGTGTGCAAGAGCTGCACCAGTTCCACCATCAGTAACTGTAAGAGCTGTTGGTGTTCCAGAATCTGTAACAGCTTGTTGTATAAAACCACCTGAAATTTGTTCAATAATTTGTAAATTAGTATTTGTGATGTCTCCCCATTGGCCGGCTTTTTCGCCAGTTACCATAAGTTCTACACCAAGACCAGTATATGTTGATGACATAATTTTTTTTCTCCTATTACGATGCTATAGTTACGTCTGTATAAGATGTATTTCCTGTAATGTCAACATCAGAAAAAGATGTGTTTCCTGTAATGTCAACATCTAGGTACCCTATTACTCCAAATCCTACAGTATTTAAACTAGCAGTAAATGTTTGTCCAGTCAATCCTATACTCATGTCTGTAGGGCTAATTGATCCTACTGTAGCGGCAAATGTCTGTGTAGTTAATCCTATAGACATTTCCGTAGGAGTTATAGCCCCTACACTCGCTGCAAAACTAACACCTGAAATATCTATTAATTCTACTGAAGCAACAGTGAGACTTTGAACATCCGCCGCAAATGTTACACCACTTATTCCTACGACGTCAGCAGGTAAAATAGAACCTATTGCAGCTGTGGTTGTTAAACTTGCTAAACCTTGTGTATGATCAGCCCCATTATTTATACTTAGGGTCCCTAATCCAGTGCCCATGGTCACACCACTGACATCAAAATTCATGTCGTAATTTATGGTTGGTGTACCTAGTACAGCAGTAGTTGTTAAACCACTAATTCCAATTATACTTTCTGGTTGGAAAGTAAATATTCCGCCCCATTGACCTTCACCATAAGAATGAACACCCCATCCGTTTGGACCAAGTTCCATTGACATTGATAAACCATCAATTGAAACGGTAGTAGTATTTTCACCCCAGTTACCAATACCATATTCATCTCTACCCCAACCTGAGATTGATTGAGCGTAAGCTAGTGTACCTAATGCCGCACTCATACTAACTGAAGAAATTGCTACAGTAGGACTATAACTATCACCCCAAGGCTCATTACCATAGGTGTCTCTACCCCAACCCTGTTCGGAAGCCCCAATAAGTGAACCTACATCTGATGCAAACGTAACACTAGATAGAGTTAGTGTGTAATTATTTTGATTACCCCAATCACCCTGGGACCAGGTGCTACCGGATTCGTTCCAAGTATTAGCCATAAGGATTTACTCCTTATGCCGTCAATCTCAAGATAGCGGAAGTTGCGTCGTTAGTTGGAAATTGAATAGTAAACGTTCCAGAAGAAACTGTTTTGTCTCCTCCAAAAGCTACCACACAAACTGCATCTGTAGTAGACGTACCAGTTCCAGTAGTAGTGTTATAAATCATACAACCATTTGCTGTGAACGATGCAGAAGTCCAAGATATGTCAGAGAAATCTGTAAATGCTGTTGTAGAAGTTAAACCTACACCTGTGTTTGTTAAAGCTTTTCCACCTGCTGCATAAGCAGTTCCTGATGTGTTTGTAATTTCGTTTGAAGTTGAATAGTCAGTTGTAGTTGCATCTAAAGATGCTGAACTTGTAAATAATGCTATTTTAAAAGAGTCTCCTGCAGGTGAAGCTCCTGAAGTGTCAAAGTTGTGTTTACCTTGTAATAGTTCTTGTTTGAAACTAGAACAAACTGCTGAAGTTATTGCCATAATTTTTCTCCTTGTTATGGAGACGGTGACTTAACTTGTAATCTAACTGTTCCGTCAGTATAATCGTCTCGTCTTCGTCTTCCAAGTTGCATTCCTGCAAACTGTTGTATAGCATTTTTATACTTTTGTTCGTACAATGTCAACATATCCATTGGACCTTTTAAGAATCCATATGCTTCCACCAGGCAGGCGTATAATAAGCCCTGAGGGAAGTAAGTACTTAAATAAGTGTTGTTATTATAACCAGTCCCAGACCCAAGTCCATTTGGAAATTTGTTGTAATAGACCCTAAATTTGTAGTTAGCATCAGGAGTTGGAGCAAAATACATACCTCCAGATGAAGTATCTGTAGTATTGTCGGCACCCCCAAACATCGCATAATATTTAGGAAATCCTGTTACTGAATTAGTAGTATCTGTAGGTGATTGAATGGTTCCGTCAGGACCATATTTTCTATCTACAAATTCTGATAAATAAGTTTGGTCTTTTTTCTCAAGCCATTTTCCATTACCTTCAGTATTAGCTGTTGATTCAAATACTTCAATACCTCTTACAAAAAGACATCCTGCTGGTGCATTAAGAGTATTGTCATTTGCAACTAATGTCCCTTCTTGAACATATCTCTCAGAGTCCATAGGAAGCTCTTGATATATTCTCATTTCAGCAGCCATGATAATTCCATCAACAATTGTTGTTGTCAAAACATCGGACCCAACTTCAGTATAATCCCTTATCGCGGTAGTTAATGTACTGTAATCGTATTTTTTAACTCCTGACATTATAAACTCTCTATATTAAGAGGACTAATAACACAATTAAATCCTCCCCCTGTTGCAGTGCCTGTTGCAGCACTAGGTAGTGTTAATGTAAAACTATTATAATCTGTTACCG
>Ga0208919_1001519_pt1 | contig 13283 bp, 13 predicted proteins | sample 4_EtaG_FD_184076 | JGI IMG/M metagenome (GOLD analysis project Ga0208919, IMG submission 184076) | Marine viral communities from the Subarctic Pacific Ocean - 4_ETSP_OMZ_AT15127 metaG (SPAdes) (version 3) | ecosystem: Environmental > Aquatic > Marine > Oceanic | place: Pacific Ocean | collected...
TTCAGTCAGGCTGGAACTAACTGTGGACTAGCAGGACCACATGCAAGTATAGATTATAATGGTGTAACCTATTGGATGGGATATGATAACTTCTATTCTAATAGTGGTCAAGTGCAGGTGTTAGATTGTTCAGTACGTAAGTATGTATTTGATGATCTAAATACTACGTACTATGATAAAGTATATACTGGTATTAACTCAGAGTTTAGAGAGATTGTCTGGTTATATGTAGGTGGTACTGCAACTGAATGTAATAAGTATGTGATCTACTCACCAGAGCAAGGATACTGGGTATATGGAGATACATTCTTTACTACCTTTAGGGATAGAGAAATATTTAATAATACACTAACTACTGGTGCTACAACTACAGGTAACTACTTATATGATAATGAACCTGATAATACATATACTGGTGATGGTTCTACGTTAACATCATTCATAGAGTCTGCTGACTTTGATATTGATGATGGTAATCAGTTAATGTTTATGAATAGGATTATACCTGATTTTGAATTGAATGATAATAAAGAGTTAATTATTAAGGTTAGTCCTAAACAGTTTCCTGAGAGTAGTGTTTTAACAACAGTTTCAAAAGCAATAGATAATACAACTAAGAAAATAGATTTTAGAGCAAGAGGAAGGCAAGCGAAGATTAGGGTATCTTGTAGTTCAAATGGTGCTGATTGGGAATGGGGATCAATCCGACTAGCATTTCAACCTGATGGTGGAAGATAATGGCAAGATATCCTAGTTTACCAATATATCAAGGTAGAGACTACCAGACGAATGGTGAGTTCAGTGTGGAGGATCTACGTAAGATGTATGACCAAATACAACAATGGGGTTCTGTCTTAATAGATGAGATAGATAGTAAAGATATAGAAGTAGATGCTCAACCAAGTACAAAGATATATACAGTTGTTACGATAACAGATATTGGTAGACCATCTAAGGGTGACATAGCATACTCTAAGAACACAGGTAAGTTTAAGGGATATGTTAGTCTAGGTGCAGAAACATCATGGCAGGATTTAAACTAATGAGCATTATGTCAGATCATTTTAATTTAGTTAATAACAGTACTATGTTTGGGAACTACAATAGTGGTAAAGTTATTGATGAAAGCAGATATAATTCTATGCAAAAAGTACCAGAACAATTTGCGAAATCAAAGAAGATAAGGTATAATTATAATAACAAAAATAACTTTGATACTCAAAGTGATACTAATAACTTTGCAGCTAATCAGTTACAGCAGGTAGGGTATAATTATGGTAGGTAAATTACATGATTTATTAGCAAAAGATCCAGATTTAGAAATCACTGTTGCTGATTTTAAAGAGTCAGGTACAAGTCCAGAAGCTTTAAGGGGTATGGATCAATTAGCTGAAAGAATTAATAATTCTTTACAACCTGTTGAATCTGGATTACCTATGATGGCTGCACCTGCATTAGCTTTTGCTAGAGAAAATCCAAAAAGGGCTGCTCGGAGTGGTGGATTAATGAGTATAGCAGCAAGAGAAGATGATGCTCCTAGTGTTAAAGATCTACAAGATACACAAAGAGCAACTGAAACTGTAAGTCTTATAGATGATATGAAATTAATGAAACCACAACAACCTATGCCTATGCAACAAGCAGCAATAGGTGGTGGTGTTCGTAACTTTGAAGGACAAGTTCCCGGCCAAGGACATGGTATGGAAGATAATGTATTCATGCCTATAGTAGAAAGAAATAGAGGTCAACAAGTAGCAACACTAGCTGTTAGCCCTGATGAGTATGTTGTAGATGCACATACTATGTCAGCACTAGGAAATGGTAGTGCAGATGCAGGAGCTAAAGTAATGGATCGTGTTGTTAAAAGTGTTAGAGAAAAAGCATATGGTACTGATCAGCAACCAAATGAAATTAGTGGTCTTGCTGCATTACGTCCAATGATAGAAAGGGTTTAATAAAATGGGTTTTTTATCTTCGTTATTTGGTAGCAGTAAAAGCAAACCAGCAACTACTACAAATATTGTTCAACAAAAACTTGCTCCTGAGATAGCACCGTTTGCTACAGAAGTTCTTAAGGATGCTCAAGCCTTATATAAATCACAGATGGAAAAAGGTTATGATCCATATACAGGACAAACGATTGCTCCGTTGACTCCTGAACAAGAACAATCTATGGCTGGTATAGCAGGTTTAGTAGGTACATCTAAACCTCTGCAAGAAGAAGCTTTAGAAACTTATAGAAGAGGTGGAGATCAGTTTACTCCTGAAGTAGCTGAACAATTTATGTCACCTTATCAAAGAGCCGTTACTGACATAGAAAAAAGACAAGCACAAGAAAACTTTGAAGCTAATGTTATGCCACGATTTGAAGCACAAGCTGTGGGTGCTGGTGGTATGAGTGGATTAGGTAGTAGGGCTGGTATTGAAGCAGCAGAACTACAACGTGGACAATCACAGTTATTATCTGATATAGAAGCTAGAGGACAACAAAAAGCTTTTGAAGATGCACGTAAAGGTTTTGAACAACAACAAGCTAGAGAACGTCAAATGGCTGGAGATATATCTAAATTAGCTCCAGCTATGTTAGCATCTGGATTACAAGAGCAAGGAGCATTAGGAGCAGTTGGTGAACAAAAGCAACAACTAGGTCAGTCTGCAATGGATGAAGCTTATTTTAAATTTTTAGAGGAACAACAGTTTCCACAGCAACAGCTTGCTAATTACTCTGGTTTTGTCTATGGTAATCCTGCTGCTGGTTTAGTTAATCAAACAGGATCAGGTACAAAAACTCCATACCAACCTTCATTTGGTCAAACTCTTTTAGGTCTTGGTTCTGGTCTTGCTAGTTCTTTCTTAGGAAGTCCTACTGGTGCTAATAGATTTGCTGATTTTGCATTTGGTAAAGGAAAAACTGGTGGTGGTATAGCTGGATTAGTTGAGAGACAAACTGGTGATCAGGTAGGTGAGGGTGATCAACCACGTACTCTTATGGGAGATATAAAAAAATATATTGTACCTACTGCTGAAAAAATTAATAGAGCAGGATTACAAACTATAGGTGATGTATTTACTGGAGAAGCTTTTGGTATACCTGCTGCTATTGATTATATAACAGGAGATTTTAGTCAGAGTGATTCTGAAAAAGCTGTAAAAAAATATATTCCTAGTTATAGAACTAGAGAAGATGCTAGAAAACTAGAGTTAGCTAGAGCTAGAGAAACTTTAAAAAACTTAGCTTCTAAAAAAGAACCTCCTAAGTCTGTAGATACAAAGACACCTGCTGTTCCTAAAGTTGAAAAACCTAAACCTAAAACTACTAAAAAATTAACAGTAGCAGATTATAAACGTGAAGGACTAAGAACTGAAGAAGATATTCTTAAAAGAGCAGAAGATATAGCTAAACAAAAAGAAGAATTAATTGGAGATAGAACACGTTATGGTGTTGCGGAAGGATTATCAGATGTTCTTGGTTATATAGCTCAAAGAGCTTTAACAGGAGAATCTAAAATGGATTTCTTTACTAAACGTCAAGAATCTCAAAAAGAAGCAGAAAAATTATTAACTAAAACTAAACTTCAGAATATAGATGCAAAAGCTATTGCAGAAGATTTAGGATATAAAGCAGAATCAGATTTAAAGAAAACTATTATTTCTCGTATACAAAAAGTACAAACTGCAAAATTAACTAAAACTAAAATGCTTGCTGAAATAAAGAAAATAATAGAAGAAACAAGAAAATTAGGGTCTGGAACTAGTGGATTTTCATTCTCTAAACTTCCTGAAAAGAAAAGAGTAGATGCTGCTAAAGATATGATTAAAAATATATGGTCAAAAGGAAGAGGAACTAAAGAACAAAAATTAAAGCTTAAACAAAGCATAGAAAAAATAGATGATGATCTACTAGACAGTTTAGCTGAACAATTAGTTATTACTGAAGCAAAGGGGGGTAACCCTGATCAAGTTATTAAAGAATTACTCATGCCTATTATCAAACAGCAAGGTAAATAATGGTTGAACAAGTTTCTACAGATATTAATAATATTATTGAAGAAGATATAATCAAACCTTTTACTCCAGAAGAAATAGATAACTTATTAACTGAACCTTCTGATTTAGGATATACTGAAGAAGAAATAAATAAGTTACTAGGTTTAACACCATCTAAAAGTTCTTTTGATATTAGTGAGTTTGGAATAACTGGCGAAGGTTTTAGTTTATCAGGAGAAGGTGATGCTTTCTTTAATAAGTTAGCTATTGGAACAGATAATGCTTTAAGCGGTTTATCTGAAGGTGTTGGCTTGCTTCTTAATCAAATGGGTTTTGAAGATAGTGCTAAAAGTTGGAGAGATACTGCTGAAGAATATAGAATATCAGCATCAGTCAGACCACAGCCTACTCAGAGTGCTTCTATAACTGAAGAGTTTCCTGAGATAGCTGAGAAGTTTTCTCAAGGACAAGTAGGAGAAGCTATCAGTAAAACATTGGGTCAGATGGAAACATTGACTGCAACTGCTTTACCTTCACTTGCTCCTGCTGCTGGTGGTTATGCTCTTGCGTCTACCTTACTAGCATTTATTCCCGGCATAGGAACTGGAGCAGCTTTAGCAATAAGATTAGCTAGTATATTAGCTCCTAGTTATTTAACAAGTTCTGGAGAAATTTATAAAAAATCTAAAGACTTAGGAGCAGCAGAAGATGATGCTTCTAAAGCTGCTATTGTTGGTGGTCTTGCTTCAGGAGCAGTTGAATCTTTTGGTGCAGGACTTTTAATTAACTCTGTTTCAAAAGCAGTAGGTAAGAAAGGTCTTACAGATTATTTTTCTGAATACCTTGGTAAGGATGTAGCTGAAGAATTAGTAGAAAATGGTATAAAAGCTGGTAGTGTAGAAACTTTAAAGAAAACTGCTAAGAACTTAGGTAAAGGTTTTGGTAAAGGTGCAGTTACTGAAGGGGGTACAGAAGCAGTACAACAAGCTATTACAATAGGTGCTGCTAATGAAGCTGCTGATACATTTGATAAGTTAGATTCTGCTGAAGTAACAAACGAAATAATAGATGCTGCTGCTCTAGGTATATTTGGTGGTGGTCCTGTTAGAGGATTAACAGAAGCACTAGCTCCTCTTACAAAACGACAAGCAGTAATAAAAGCTGAAGAGTTAGATAAAGAAATAGATGATTTTCCTACACTAGCTAATGAGCAAGAGACTGACTTAGATACTAGACTACAATCAGGTTTTACGACAGCAGCGCAAGACAGAAAGTCTAATAGAATTATTGATGAACTATCTAAAATGGTTTCTAGATCTGTAAGTTATCTACAACCTCTTGCAAATAGATCTGAAATAGGAGCTAGACTTGTAAATGATGTATCAAATTTTTTTCTTGATACAAACCCAGAAATAGGAAATGCTACTCGTCAAGTTCAAGATATATTATATGATGTAAAAAAAGATTTTAGGATTCCTTTTACATCTTTATTACCTAAAGAAATTAATGATGCAATAGCTAAACAATTAAGGTACGGTGAGAGAGCTTCTAATCCTAAAGTTGCAGAAGTAGCAGACAAGTTAAGAGAAGTCTTAGGAGATGTTCAAAGAGATAGTCAAGGTAATATAATATTAGATGAAAATAATAAGCCTATAGCTACAGGTGGGTTATATAAAGATTTAGTAGATTCAGGAGTTGATATAGGATTTATTGATAACTACTTAACACAATTATATAAGATACCTATGACAGGTTTAGGAAGAAGTAAAGCTAAAAAAGAATTTATACGTATCCTACAAAAGAATAACTATAAAAATCCCAATGAAATACTAGAGAATATTATTAATCATAATGGAGTTTATACTCCTGATGAAGGTGTTACTTTATTTGAAGACTTTAAAACTGAGAGTGATATACCTATAGTTGAACAATCATTTGAAAAACCAAGAGGACTAGATCCTCAAACAGTTAGAGAATTAGATGAAGCAGGACTAGTTGAAAGAAATGTAATAGGTCTTATGGGAAAAGCTATAATAGGAGCTAAGAAAAGGGCTAAATTACAACAATTAAAAAATAGGTATGGAGATAAAGCAGGAGAAATGGGAGCTACTCCTGATGAAATAGATAGAGTAAGAGATATATTCAAATCTCTACAAAATAATTATAAACCATTTAGTTCTAAGTCTCATGGTAAAATACTAGGTCCAGTATATCAGTTTCTTAATACAGCAGGTTATTTAGTTACTCTTCCTTTAGCTGGTATTACTTCTTTATCTGAACCACTTATTATGTTAAGTCGAGTCAGTCCAAAGAATGCTTTATGGGGTGCTATTCAAGGAGTTAAATTAGGAGGAATAAAAACAGCAAGATCTTGGTTTCCTAAGATGAAGACTGAAGGAATGACTGCTCAATTAGAAAGATCTATGAATGGTTTACTTCAAACAGCAGACCTTGCACTAAATGATGCTGTTAGAGATATTGGTGATCTGTCTATTAATAAAAAAATAACAGATACTTTCTTTAGAGCTAATATGTTAGCACAAGTTACACAAGTTAGTCGATATATGGCATTTGCTGCTACCCAAAAACAAATTCAAGAAGATATACAAACACTTCAGAAAGCAGAGATTAAAGGTGGAAAACCTACAACTACAATTACAAATGCTAAACGTAGATTAAAGGAACAGGGTTTAGGTAATATATTTAAGAATAAAGCTAGTGTAACTGATAAGAATGTAAATGCAAAGATAGATGAATTAGAAAAGCTTAGAGAAGAATATGATAATATAAAAAATATTAAAGGTAAGAATAGATTTCATACAGCAAATAAACAAAAGAAAATTAGAAAAGAATTTAGATCTTCTAATCAAGGTAGAAGACTAAGACAACTTACAAGAGAACTAGGATCTAAGAAAAAAGTTGAAGAGATGTCTAATAGAGATGAGATCTTAGATTGGGCAGATAAGTTTGGTCAAGAAGGTGTTGAAGTAACTGAACCACCTATTATAACTAAAGCAATAGGTAAGACAGTTGATGAAATTATCATGACACCTAATGTAGTAAACAGACCTTTGTGGATGTCTAATCCTTGGTTGTCTCCAGTAGCACAGCTTAAAGGATTTATGATGGTCTTTGGTAATACTGTAGGAACTAGATTTTTTAGAGAAGTTTTTAAACCGTTAGCTGGTTACTTACCCGGAAGTAAGCAAGAAGAAGGACGCATACCTTTAGAAGAAGCTATGAAATATGCAATGACATTTACTCTACTTCTGTCTGCAATCTATGGAGCAACTGTTATTAAAGATGCTATTAAGTATGGTGATGAAGACAGCCCAACTGATGAGCTTGAAGGGTATGATTTATTGGCTTATCTTATAAAGAGTACAAACATACTAGGGTTTGGTAATGTTGTTATTGATGCTCTTAATTCTAAACAATATGGAATACCTTTTCCATTTAGTGTTGCAGGTCCAGTTCCAGTTAAGATGATACAGTTAAGTGAATCATTAATAAAACTAACAGAAGGAAACCCTTCATCAATAGCTAATTTTATATCAAAAAACACACCTATAGTAGGAGTATTTCCTTATGAAGGAGAAAGTTTTAGAGGTATAAGAGAAGGAACTAGAGAAGCTATTGAAGAATCTTTAGAACCAGTAGCAGAGTTTTTTGAGTAATGTTAGAGCTAGGCCCAAGAGAACTACTCACACTAGGAACTGTATTAGCAGGATTAGCAGCTACATGGGGTGTACTCAAGGCTACTATCAAGTCTATCGTAGGTCAGCTTAATGACATCAAGAGTGACGTAACTAAGATCTATCAGCAGGTAGACAATCAAGAAGCTAATCAAGCAGTCCTTCAAAACAGTATTAAAATTATCAGTCAGGATATCTTATCACCACAGATTCTGAAGGCTCAGAGTGAACGTGACGGTAGAAATGAAGAGCGTATAAGAATATTAGAAGAGCGTATGAACCGTATAGTATCTATGCATAATGGAATACATCCACCAACAACAACAAAGGAACATGATTAATGTGGGAATACTTCACAGTAGACGAACTTAAATGTAAAGGAACAGATGAATGTCATATGGACGAACAGTTCATGATACAGTTAGAAGTTCTTAGACAGGAGTTCAATGAGCCAATGATTATATCTTCTGGCTATAGAGATCTATCATACAATCAGGTTATAGGGGGAGCTAAGAACTCTCCACATTTATTTGGTAAAGCAGTTGATGTAGTCGTAAGTGGTAAGAAAGCTTATCGTCTGATTAAGTTAGCCATACAACATAACTTCACTGGCATAGGAGTGTCCCAAAGAGGGCCACATGAGAGAAGGTTTATACACCTTGATACTATGGAAAACAGTGAAGTACACCCAAGACCTTGGATATGGAGCTATAAATAGCTAAATGCTCTGTGTGCTATTCTAAGCTTGTTACAGAAGAATCAGTATCTTCAGGGTAGGTAGGGTCCAGAGTACCCTCTGTAATGCTCTCTATGACTCTCTCTGGAGGGATATTTTCTAATTCTTCCTCTGAAAACAGGTTATCTGCGAAGTCACACTTAGATAACAGACCTAATACGACTTCTTCACCTAAAACATTAAGACATCCTACGATAGCACCTTCAAGTGTATCAGAATCTAGATTAGGATTAACATCAGAGTTAGCACCACGTACTCTAGATAGCAACTCAAGTGCTTTGATTGCACTATTAGTATGTCCATTTTGTTTAGCAAATGCGTATTGACTTTCGAGTTCATCGATAACATCTACATTAGTCTCCAATTCAAGTTCAAGTATACGTACTCTTTCTACAATCTCATCTATCTGAAGAAGTCTATAGCCTTGGTTAGCTGCTGAAGCTGCTGCATAACCTGCTGCCTTGGCTGCTTCAGTTGCATTATTGTGCAGCACATAAGCTTGTGCAAACTTCTCTTGCTTTTCATTTAACATAATAAGATACCAATCCATTAATGAGAAGGGCTAATGATACAGCATTAACAACAAGCAATGCTCTGTCATTCCATAAGATAGAAACAATAAGCCATCCAAGCATACCACCAGCATGAAAGAATAAGTTTAGAGGAAAGATATTATTACTGGTTAAGATGACACCAGCTACCAGTAATACTGAAGCTACCCATTTAAGATACCAATCAAAGGTATGGGTTGGTGACATCTTCTCAATTAGGTTTGTCATGATACTTGAAAGCTCTCCCCACAACCACACATAGATTTAACATTAGGATTATCTATCATTAATCTATGACCAAAGATATCTTTCTTATAGTCTATAGTCATACCTTCTAGGTATAGTATAGAAACACTGTCTATAAAAAGCTTACCTGAATCAAGATCAATAACATAATCTCCCTTCTCTTCAGAACTAGTCAACTGCCAATCATAAGTAAAGCCAGAACAACCACCACTATTAACAGCTAGTCTAATAAATGGACCATCATTTTCGTTTATAATAGATGATAGGTGTATGTCAGCACTGTCAGTCAGGTTGATCATCGTCTATTCATATTGTTCCTTTGAACACCTTTGGACTTCTCAAAGCTACGCATACCACCTAGTCCTAATAGAGCCATCACTAAAGATGTAAGCTCTGCTGTCTGTAGACTAGGTAATGTAACTACTGGATACCAGATCACCAAACCCCATGAGATAATAGGAGCAAAGATAAACTGCCAACCTAAAGCAAAAGCACATATCCACATGATAGCTGGCCTACTCCCGGCTACAAAGATGGAAGGATGTTTCGCTTGTTCTATATTTGCTTGTGCTTGAGCTAGATCTAGTGACACCATCTGTGTCTTTAGTTCTGCTTCTAATTTAGTCTTCAGGTCTTTGTCCTCTACAAACTTATCAAGGACTTTACCTGCTACGCCAATAACTGACTCAGCTATACCTAACATTATTTCTCCTCCTTCTGCTCTTGTAGTTGTATTATTCTAGGTTCATGACTTACCTTAAAACCTTCTAAGGTAACTGTCTTATGGTTAACAGACATTACATCAAAGAAGATATAGATTGATAGATCTTTATGTCCTCTGATCTTCTCCTTGAAAAACTGTAACCAATCATTAGGATCAAAGATAGAAACATGTACGTTAGTTCCATCAGTGAATGTTTTAAGTGCAGGATAACAAGCTATGTTAAAGAACACCATCTTGTTTGCACGTTCTATAATCTCATCTACCACCCATCCTATGTCAGTATCAGGTATATGTTCAAGAACATCAGTACATACGACTGCATCATACTTCTTATCAGGTAAGACATTACACTCAGGTAATGCAGGTTCATAGAGATCTACTTCATCAAGTCTCCAATAGTCCTTGAGAGGTTCATTTAATTCTTTAAGCATACTCTTAAAGTCTTTACCATAGAGAGTACCTTTTCCAGCACCATAGTCTAGCAATGTCTTGCAGTCATTAGTCCTTAGAAAGTTATCAATAATATAGATAAACTTTATTAAACTCTTACCATCAAACATACCTGCACCAGATTGATGCATTGTTACGTACTCTTCAAGTAACTCTTTATACTTAGCAGAGGGGTTATCCCTGCTTAGTTCTGGATCGTAGGGTATAGAACTCATTTGTAATATCCTTCAAACTCTGGTCTTGTTTTCTTACCTTGGGAAATATCCCACAAATCTGCTACCATAGTATCTTTACCATGAAATGTCAGGGCATTTTCAAGGCCATCATCTTGGAATACTTTCTCACAGTCCTGTGCCATAGCTAGTAGTTCACCTGTAGTCCAGTACTCTTTCTCATTTACAGTCACCTGCATATACTTAGGCTTGGGTATTTCACCACCTTCTATGTCACCTGTAGTCTCAGTAAGCTCTTCTTTACTAGGCTCATCTCTGCAACAGTCAAAGCCAAAGAGATGTATATCTCTGAAGCCCATCGTATGCAGCATACCAATACCTCTCATAGCAGCACAAGTACCACCTGTAATCATGGTAGCACCTTGAGGTATACCTAGATCTTCAGCTATCTTAACTTGTTGGTTCTGTATCTGCTGACCTTGCTCACTTTCTTCTCTAAGAGAATCAGTGAAGGCATGCCATCCATACAACTTAACTCCTTTATCAATCATGAAGTTAGTAACAGAAGGATCAGTCATAGAAGCAAGAAAGAAATTAGTATTTAAATCTATGTTCTTGAAGAGATCCTTACGTACTATGTTGTGGGTAGATTTACCAGTGATAGGTCTAGGGTCTAGTAAGATACAACCCCAAGGTGTTATGCCATGCTCCATCAGATGAGGGTAAGCATGTTTAACTGCCAACATCTTAGCTTCTGGATTATCAATGACAAACTTCTTAAGCTCACCGTAGTCAAGATAAGGACCAGCAGACACCATGATAGCAGTCTGTCGATGTGCATCATGCTTTGTCACCCACTTCTTAGGATCAATCAATGTCATGTTAGTCTTGATGTTGTTGTTAATATAATCTCTAGGTACACAATCTCTAGGGTGTACTATAATAGGTACACTCTTTAACTCTTTAGGTATATTATCTAAATTGGTATCGTGAAGAAAAACCACAAGGTGAGTATGACCACCACCAGCCACCTTGTCTTGGGAGGGTAGTATGTACTTGCGTACACTATCTTCTTCTTCAAAGACTGTCCAGCCTTCCGTATCCTCCTCTTTCGTATCAACCATCTTTGTTTTGACGCTATCAAATACATTCTTAGCTCCATGATATTTCTCAGGTGGCATTGTTTCATCTTCATCACTTTCTTTAGTGAAGTAATGATCAATCACCACCACTGGTATATTCTTAAATGCTTCGTATTCTATTTGAGTAGTTTCAATACTGTTGCCACTACCCATCAAAGCAAAGTCTACTTCATCAAGTACTTCAGTCTTGACAAACTTATCAAGAGTTTCTCTGACATTACCCTTGGTTAGTTCATAGGTGAAAGTCTTATCTTCTTTCTCCTTCATATGTTCAGCAAACTCAGCAAACCTTTTCTCTACAGCTTCCATTGTATTGTGAGGTTTAACATTAAACTCAGCATGATCTGTATGGATAGTCGCATCTTCAAAAAGATCAAAGCCTATGTAGTGTACACTATCTTGATTCTTGAAGGATGCAAGTGCCATCTCTATAGCTCTACCACCATTCCATGTACCTGTCTCTAGTATTATCTTAGGTTTATAGAAACGTATGAGGTCAGCAAGTTGCTTATATCTATTGGGAAGTATATCTCCTGATGTCTGTGTTTCTGACAACTCAAAGATACGTTTACCATCCTTAGTTCTGAGAGCATGGTTCTTCTTGTCTCCCATGTTTACAATAAGCTCAGTAACTGGAGAGTTATCTTCAGTGAACTCATAGCTATTCATACCATGAGCAGTATAGATAGTCCTTAGTCTATTAAGGACAAAGATATCATGCCACTCCCTGTAGTTTAAAAACTCTCCTGATGTGTAAGCACCACGTAAATCACCTAGCAATTCAACAGGTGTTGTCCTAGCTAAATTGAAAGCCATGAAGTAGTGGTCATCTTTGAGAGTTATCAAGTCAATCTTATCAGAATGTTCTGGGAATAAACTATCTAAAGTTTTAAATGATATATCTTTAGTGTTCATTGCCAGAGGATCAAGCCAGATCAACCAGCTATCTGCATTCTCAAAGGCACATTCAGTAAGTGCTATAACTTTAGGCATAAACTTTTGTGCATCTAAGATCTCATTGTACTGTATAGCTCCCCCTTCAGTACCGTTATGTTGGGTAAAGTTTTTTCTAAAGCTTGTGACTTCTTCCATCTCTAAAAGATTGTGATAGAATATGTTCTTAGCTTTAGGTAGGGAATAGTTAGCTAGATCAACATCATAATAGTAACAATGAAATTCTATGTTAGGTTCCCAGTTTTCTTTGAACTCATTTAATAAATGAAAGGTACTATGTTGTAGATAACTTTCATTGAAGGCTGTTACTATTTTATAATTCATCTACTTTTCCATGTAATACTAAATAAGAATAATCACCATTCCACTCTGTTGCCATCAGTCCATCCTTCTCCCTCTGACATTTCCATTCAGGGAACCAAGGTCCACCCGTTGTAAAGTGTACCATCTTAGGATCAATAGCAATATCAGAGTGACCATCAAGCCAGTTCCAATCCTCAGACATGCCACCAATAGCACTGTTCTTGTTAGGTAACCAACCAAATGTATGTAGGTAGTTACCCGTCTTGTTGTTAACCATGAATGGTGTTAGTTGTTTGTTTAACTCATGACCACAATTCCATAG
>Ga0208919_1001520_pt1 | contig 13268 bp, 20 predicted proteins | sample 4_EtaG_FD_184076 | JGI IMG/M metagenome (GOLD analysis project Ga0208919, IMG submission 184076) | Marine viral communities from the Subarctic Pacific Ocean - 4_ETSP_OMZ_AT15127 metaG (SPAdes) (version 3) | ecosystem: Environmental > Aquatic > Marine > Oceanic | place: Pacific Ocean | collected...
GAAAAAAAAAGGTGAATAAAAATGAATGATGAAATAAAGAATGAGATAAACAAAGCCGCCGAACTACTCGGCATGAGCGAAGAGGAGGCGTTGACTAAGTTCAACGATATCTGCGCTCAGAATAACCTGAATGCTAACGAGGAGCCTCTGTTAGCAAAGGGACTATGGAGACAATACTTTAGCAGTGCGAGACTAGCACAACAGAGACCAGCATCATCCGCAGGTGACAATGACCTGTTGAAGACTGCATTTGGTTTCTTCATATCCCTTGACGAAGCGAGGGACATGATGGCAATTCAGCGGGATAGGATTGTAGCAGACTACCATAGGGATGCAGACACTACGTTTGACATGGGTAAGGTTGCTATCTTCACACCCATGAATAACGGTAAGTATGATGGTACTATGGTAAAGGACGGGGAGGTAGTGAATCGAGTATTTCCCAAACTACCTGAGAACCACATTGAGTTGGACAGTGGGGAGTTCCTAGTACCTCTTGATGCGACTGAGAAGTACGGCACGTATGTCAACAAAAACTACGGCAAGCCACTACCGAAGTCCGAGTTCAGGAGAGGAGGAGTGTTCATTGGAGAGGTTGCTGGCAATCTAGGCAAGTTCTTCTTCAACTACAAGGGTCCACACTCGGTCAACTTCAATCCAAAGACGTTTGAGTTCGTGCAGTTCACGTGCATCGTCAACTCAAGCAGGGCAGAGAGGATACACGGTGTCACAGACACAACTGCTTCTTCGCTAGTCTACAACAGTGACCTACCTGATGCAATGGATGTGTCTGACATATCGATACAGGACTCCCTCATGGAACAGTCAGAAGGCAATTTCAGCCCACTGATTGACTTGGAGAGGTTCCACAGCACCGTCGGACAGAAGGAATACAATGACAGGTTCGTTTTCACTGATGGTAGTGTTACGAGTATCAACATGACCCCTACCAAGAATGGTAACAGGATTCTGACGCTTGATGACCTGAACACTGACTTCGATTTCGACAGCGATGGTTGGAGTGGAACCACGTGTTGGATACCACCACACATGGAGATTGAGTTCGGTATAGGTTCCAACGTGGTTGTAGTAGGTAGAACCTCACAGTCAACAGACATGGAAGGCAACCTACAGAACGTAACGATAAACGTGACAGGACTTCATGTTCTCAAGTCAAGAGGCGGAAGCCCTGACGCTATTGAGTTCAATGAGGAAGAAGAAACGGATTGGTTTTTCTCATGAGCAAGGGATATTACAAGTCGTATCACATCAGCAACTATCGTGATGATGACCATGTGATACATGGGGGTAGTTATTCTATTCCTGCGAGTAACGTCGATTTTGTTACATGGAAGAAGAACCATGAGACAGGTGAGTTTTGGGTTAAACTACATACCATGTCTGGTAAAGAAGTGAGATTGAAGGTTTCATACGAAGACCTCAACAGGATACTAACAACCTGTGGAAACAGTATGGTACATTATGATGAGAATGGTGATGAGAATGGCATGGAGTACAAGTAAAACCGAAGCAATAACAACGACTGAAAAAGAGAAAGGTTCCTTTGCATTGGGAAGGGAAGCATATCTCGCTAAGAGAAAGGAAGCAGAGGATAGGAACAAGAACTTCCTTTGTGTTGGTATTTGGGGTGAGGCTAAATCAGCCAAGTCCGGAGTAGCGGCAGACATCCTCACGGAAGAGGATATAGCGAATGGTATGCATGTTTTCGTGTGGGATTATGACAACAGGTTCATTGACGTAAAGAGGAATCATTACGCCAACATCGAGAACCTCGTTGTGTTCAATCCCATCGAGAGACATCCTGACACATTGGTAGACATCGATGCCACCAAGCACAATGCACAGATGCATTATGAAGAGGCTATGTCATATCTGAAAGATGGAAAATTGAAAGCAGTGATAGTCGATGGAGCCGACAAGTTCCTGACTGATGTGTGTGAGACATACATGAGAGTTAAGCACAACCTAGATGCTGACACTGTAATCAAGCAGATGCCTTTCGTGTGGGGAGATAGGAACACTCCTTACAAGAACTTCTTGCACAAGAAGATACTAGAGATGAACTGTCACAGAATAGTGATAGCACACTCAAAGGAGAAGTATGTGGATTCCAATCCTGTTGGGGTAATCGCCAACTGGCATGACTCCACTGAGGACATCTTTACATCTACGATTCGGATGGAGCGTAAGATAAAGAAGAACGGACCTACCACATATGTTGCATTGATTGAGGCGAGTGCTAGTAGACCCGAACTGATTGGTACTAGACATACTGTTCTGTCTATAGAGAACGGTAAGGTTGATTGGTCTGGTATTCCCTTCCTCAAGGAAGGGGAACTATGAGAGAGTACACATATCAGTTCTTACCCGAGAACTACGATAACCCGGAATCCCCAGTTTTGAAGATAACGAAGTCTTCTTTTGGTACTTACCAGTGGTGTCCTAAGAAGTACGAGTTCAATTACATCGAGAAATTACCTCAAGACCAGACCGAGGCAATGGCAAAGGGAACTATTGTTCACAATGCTAGGGAAGATTTCTTCAATGTCTTCGACATAAAGAAGGCGGAGAATCTCTCCTACTCGGAACTCGTAAACTACAACATGAGCCTACATCCCATAGATGACTACAGTGAGATGTATGAGACTATATCCATCTTTGAGGCCAATAGGTTTCTAGAGTCTAAGGAAGAAGGCACTACGGATAACTTCGTACCTGTCGTCAATGAGATTCTGTTCGATGCAGAGATTACCATAGACGCAGGTACGACAGACAAATATCCGTTGTCTAGGGATTATGTGGTTCATTTACAAGGAATCGTAGACCGTATGTTCTACGAAGAGGGGTCTTACATTCCAATGGAATTGAAGACTGGTGTTTGGAAGGACTACAAGAAAACGATGATGAGGAAGGAGATGGCATTCTATCAATTGTTGTTTGAGAACTGCCCAAGAGAACTATTGGAAACTCATGGTCTTGACCGTGATGTACCAATTACACACTGGGGTTGGTTCTATCCTGCATCAAACTACGTGTATGTGGAAAAGGCGAAGAAAAGTAGTTACACATCAGTCATCAAGGGTATCGCACAGATGCTACACTCGTATGAGCAAGGCATCTTCCCTACGAAATACTTCGCAAGAACGTGCGCGAGTTGCAGTTTCTACGGAATCTGTGACGCGGCTAACGAGGAGAGTTGGTTATGAAAATAGAAATAGAAGCAAAGAGATTGAAGAATTACTTAGAAGACGTATACCTAAAGGGTAAGTATTACGATGGCACATCATCGAAAAACAGCATACTTTCTGATTATGCGATGGTGTCTGTAGAGGATACAGGTGAATTGAGGATTGCTAATGCAAGCCCGTCTGTTGCCTGTAGGATAGACCATCATTTTACAGATGAGCAGGATGTGAGCCAAGGAGCATGTGTCATTGACATTGCTAATGTACTCAAGCATCTGAAGGTGTTCAGCGGTGAAATGACATTCACATGCAACGACCACATCGTAATGACTGACAGCACGAAGAAGGCATCACTGTCCAAGATACTGACACATCCGCATATGGATATGATAAACAGGATATTGGATTATGACCTTGGCCCACTGTCGAGGTCACAGACAACGGGTCAGTTGGGCATAGTGCAGTTTGGTAAGACTCAGTTCGATAGCATGGTTACTCTCCTTGAGGATGATGCTGTTGATGCGGCAAAGGCATGTGATGTCCTTAACTTGGCTAGATACAAGTTTGACTTCACATCTGTCAATGGGATTCCAACAGGACCGCAAAACAAACTTACGATATCTTCTCAGAAGACCGAGGTTGATAGAGTCGAGGTGACCGTTGATATGGTAAATGCCGATGGTGTTGATTCGACTGTTGAGTTCACTGGGCCATTCAGTGGTTTCGCTAGTGGGCTTGTGAGTGTGTTCCTAAAGGATGATAGTCCTGTTATGTTCTACTCGCCAAACAGGTTGCTCATCAAAGCACCCTATCTATCGAGGTGATAACATGAAGTGTGTAATTTGTAACATAGAGGTAGAAGAGGATGAGTATGGATGGAAGCATGGTCACAACGCATCTCCTGTAAAAGAGGGAAGATGCTGTAGTGAATGCAATTATAGCGTTGTGCTACCAATGAGAATGAGGATGATAAGAAATGATAATAGACAAATTGAAGGAAGGAATAGGACTTAGATGGAGAGACCCTGAGACTCTTGAGGTAGAGAGCAAGGAGGTCTCCTTCCATGAGTTCCCACCACACTTCTTCGTGAAGAAGAAACATGGATGGACTGAACACGGTGACAGGCTTGAATATCAAGATGGTCAAGAGAAAGTAATGGGGTTCAAGGACAAGTGGGGACACTTCAAGTTAGATGTCAAATTCCAAGACGGCGACTACAAGAGTCTAGAAGGCGATGAACTAGTCAAGGTAACTTGGAGTCCACCAAGACCATCGTACTCGTATCGTTTGAGAAATAACTTTCGTTATACATACGAAGCAGATGTGTCACACCACTACAGGTATGCTGTCGATTGCATCGATGAGATGCCTGAGTACAAGATGCGGAAGTGGTATTGGGACATGGAGTGGATGCAAGGTGGTGAACATGATGGTGCTATCACTTGTATCGTAGTGTATGATAACTACGATAGGAGATACCACACCTACTTTTGGCAACCAGAAATGGAGACATTCTTGGAGCAGGGGTACGATGTTCCAACTAACCGTCTGTTCGACTCCGAGGAGAAGATGCTCATATGCTTCCTATCTGATATGATAGACAAAGACCCTGACATGCTTATCTCTTGGTTCGGTTGGAAGTTCGACTTGCCGAAGTTGATTGAGAGAATGGTACATCATGGGGTGGACCCTAAGTTGATGTCACCATGGAGTGAAGTCACTGGTGTTTCTTGGAAGAATAACAAACCAATCATGGATGAGGGAACAGTGACTTCGTACTCTCCGATAGCACAACCAATCAAGGGTAGGATTTGTGTTCCTCTTGACTTGGCATTTGAGAGACAGTGGAACGATGCACAAAGAGGAACACTAGCATCGATGGCACTTGACTACATTTCGGAAACTGTTCTAGGTCGAAAGAAGTTGGTCAGTGAAAAGTTCCCCGATAAGAACGAGTTCTTTGCTAGAGGTTGGCTTGAGGATACTCAGAGATATGTTGAGTATGCTAAGGTAGACGTTGAACTATTAGTCCGAATAGATGAAATGCAACACACAACAGAAGCAATACTATCACTCCAACGGCTTCTCAAGGCCCCCTTCGATGCCTGTTTCTACGCGAGTAACATGGGTGGCATATATTTCATGAGAAATGCCCCTTGGAAGGCCCCTACGGGCGTAAAAGGACAGCGGGTGTCCTACGATGGCGCAATGGTCTATGACCCCCTGAGTGAGTCCACAAATGGACTCCATTTAGGTGTCGCCGCATTCGACTACGCGCAATTGTATCCATCTATGATAATCGCTAGGAATATCAGTTGGGAGACTGTATCGGAAGAACCAACTGCCTTTGCAGTCAATATCAGAACCCCAAAAGATTTCAGCGAGGTAAAGGAATACGATATGAAATATTTCAAGGTGGATGAACTTGGACTACTACCGAAAGCAGTTCTAGAACTGAAACAACTAAGGAATGAATACAAGTCCTTAGCGAGGAATGCCGAGTCTAAAAGTGAGTATAGCAAGTGGAATAACAACCAACTTGCAGTCAAGAGGCTCATGGCTTCCTTCTATGGTATCATTGCATACCAAGGATTCGGATGGGCCAATGTAGAACTTGCCGCTTGTATAACTGCTAGTGCAAGGGAAGCGATACGCCTAGCCGCTTTCAAGGTCAAGGAGATGGAATGATGTTTCGTTGGTTCGTTAAACTATGGAAGTGGTTCACAGAAGACGAGGGCATGACATGGGAAAGATACCATAGGAACATGGAAGAAGATAGGAGGAATAAGAAATGAGATTGTATAAGAATAGATGTGAAGTTTGTGAGGAAATCTTTGGTATCAGCCTAACCAAAGGATGTAGAACTGACATTGGTTTTATCTGTAAGAAGTGCATAACAAATTGGCTTGAAGATTACTTGCGCATGGTAAATCCTTTCTTACATTTGAAAGGTAAAGAAACGTTCAAAATTAGGAGGGAAGAATATGACCAGTAGAGCAAGAAGCGTAGCCCATGTGGAATATGAAATACTGCAATGGGTTGGAGATAAAGCATGGTTAGACCGATTAATGGTTGAGATGATACCGGAAGGAGACAAGGTTGCTGAGAAGCGTTTCCAAACAGGAGCCACTAACATCAGTGGATATCTACGGAACATGATGGTTAGGAGACAACACAAGTTACCCAAAGACCACCCTGAATATATGGAGAGGAAAGAATGAATTCGGATAAATATTGGTCTATGATGCATAGACTAAATCAAGGTAATATGAATGCAAAGCAGATGCGTAAACAATGGGTTACCACATTTCCACCAATCTCGTTGAGAAAGGCACAGACAGGTGAGGAAGAATGAAGGTGGTTTACGGACACACGGATTCGATATACTGTACTGTTGATTCAGTGGAGCAAGCAGAAGGAGTGCTTGAGGAACTAAATGAGCATGTCAGGGGTTTCTTCCCGAACCTGTTAGAGTTAGACGAGCATCCTGTTGTAATAGAATTTGAGAAATACTTTGAGAGTCTAGGTGTTGGAGCAACGAAGAACAGAAATGCTGGGTTAATTACTTGGAAAGATGGTAAGTTCTTGGAGCAAAAGGAATTCGTCATGACAGGGTTTACTGCTAAGAGATTATCAGAAACCAAACTTGCGAAGGACACTCAGTTGGCTGTACTCAATATGTGGGTTGAAAATAATACTGAACAAAAAATAGTGGAATTTTTGAGAGATAGATATAATCAAGTTTTATCAGGACAGATTCCGATTAGTGAAGTATTGAAGCGTAGTCGATATAGAGAGGCTAGGTTTTCCGTTAAGTGTTCTAATTGCAAAAGGAAGAGGACTCTGAATGAGTTGACCAAGGGACCATGTTGTAACAACATGAACCTACAGACTCTTGAGGGTAAGAGGCCAACGGTTGGTGCTGGTGTCGAGGGAGTTGTTTACTACAATACTGTGAATGACATTCCCATCGAGGACTCGTATCTCTTTCTCAGAGTCAAGGAGAATCATCTGAACTATTGGCATCCTATCAAGCAGGATTATGTCAAGCCGAACTATGTGGCAGGTTTGACTGAGGCTGACTTCGCCGTGTATCAGGCTGATTGGGCGCATTATGCTGATTCAGTCATCAAGAAGGCAGAGCCGGTTTTCAGAGCGATGGGTTGGGACACAATGCAGATAAAGAGAGATATGAGCCAAAGCACATTGGGGGAATGGTTCTGAACGGAGATGACATAGAACACTGGGGACAAGACCATTTCGCTACGATGGCCTTGTTTAGGACATTAGCGGCAGGGGTGAACATATTCCTGTCGTTAATATTGATAGCGAAAGTATTTGAGTTGATATAAATGGAAAAAATAGAAAATAGAGTTAAAGAATTGTTGAACGAAAAGGAGTGGACCTTTGCAGACTTGCAGAACATGGAAGGCATTGTGAAGGAGTTTGCTGATATCCTAGAGAAGGAACTGGACTACGGTTTCATCACTAGATTATGCGAAGGAGAACCCATCGTAGAAACGATGAAGGAAACAACAGGTGATGGTATGCCTTTGTATCAGACCTTTGGCGATTTGTTTTGGGTTGTAAGACAGAACACATTGAAGGCTTGGGTAGCGCAATACCTGAAAGAAGAACTAATGAATGCAAATGTAAATTTTAATGGAGGAGATAAGAATGAGGTTCCCAAGGGAAGTGTGGGCAGGAAGTCACCTAAGAAACGCACCACAGATGAAAAGAAGAATAGTGAAGAATAAGCAGGAATTCGTTGATTGGGTTAACACCTACAACGGTAAGATGAACTGTTACACTACAGTCTATGACTATGCTGATTTTACTGACAATGCGAAGGTGGATTCATCTGTTGTAATCGATAGGATGTTCCTAGATTTCGATGCTCACAATGAGCCTCTTAAGAATGCGTATGAGGATTTCAGGGCAGTCCACGAATACTTTCGTAGTAACAATATCAAGCATGACACGATATTTTCAGGGAAAGGATTTCACATCATCGCTTACGGTGAGGTGGCTGATGATATCCGAAGCGTTCAACGGTATTATACCGACTTGGCTAAATATTATCCTACGCTTGATAGAACTGGCATACAAACCAATAGGCTTCGTAGGATTCCTAATACGATGAACCTAAGCACTGATGAGTATTACTGCACATATATCAACCCTAGAGACTATGATAGATTCAAGGACAATCTGCCTAAGTTGAAGGATATTAAAACAAGGCAATTATTTGGCAACAAACTAATACGATGGCCGAAGGTAAAGCCAGTAGCAGTATCAGAGGTAGAGATAGAAGTACCTGAGTCATTAGGTAGTCTACCCATACTTCCTTGTTTGCACAATGCTATCACTGTAGAGAATCCTAGTCACTATGCTAGGGTGTATCTGGTTCAGTGGTATCGTGACTTGTTGAGTCTTGGTGTGCGTGATGTGGACATTGATGCAAGGAAGCAAATTACTGACAGGATAATGAATGAACTGACAACCATTGCCAGCAATGATGAGATATGGTTGGATTGGGATGAGGCTAAAACGAAGAGCCATGTGGATTTTATCGTCAATCGTGGGTATCATGCTCCCGGTTGCAAGAACGTATTGATACCACAGGGATATTGTGTAGGTAAGTGTTGGAGGTATCACGATGAATAAGTTGGTGATTGACAGTAGAGAAGACTCGGACCTGACCGCCTATGTGATTGACAAGGCTATGAAAATGAACATTCCATACGAGAAGGAATGGTTGGAGATTGGTGACTATGTTTTCAATGACGTTTGTTTTGAAGCCAAGTCTTCGTTTGATTTCCTACAGTCCGTGATGAACAAGAGACTGTGGAACCAATTAGACAACATGGACAGGGCATTTGACAACAACGTGGTAATAGTGCATGGTGACTTCAAGTCAGCATTTGATGCCTACAAGTCGTATGGTCAAGGACACTTCAACACTGTATCCAATAAGTTCCATGGAGCCATGGGCAAGATAATACTAGACTTGGACTCAAGCATACTATGGGTCAAAGATGCGAAGACTGCGGCACACATGATTTGTGTAGTCTGCAAGATGCAGCCAATCGCTAGGGATGTGTATAACCCTAGACTGATTAAACAAAAGAGAATCAGCACTACTGATTTGAGATTAGACGTGCTCACAACCATACCGGGAATAAGTGAGAAAAAGGCCAAACTGCTTATTGATGAGTTTGGTTCTGTTATGGAAATAGGAGAAACACCACCATCGGAGATTGCTATGCTAGATGGGTTCGGTAAAGTATTAGCAAATAGGGTTCATGGGTTATTGAACTCAGAAAACAAACAGGTGATATAAATGGAAATATATGATAATGATGAAGAAGACAGACTGTATTTTGAACAACAGGAGAACAAAGCATCCTTTGCTCAGATACAGAGAAGAACGCAACAGTCGGTCCTACCGAAGGTAGTTGAGGCATACATGAGAAGTGCATCAGAGGTATCTCTGCACAATCCTGTTCCCTCTGCCATGTCGTTCTATGTACTACTGGGACAGTTGTGCAAAGACATGGTTGCAATACCACATGGTAGGAGAGTAGATGACACAAGGATACAATTCCTATGGATGCAGACATCCGGTACTGGTAAGTCCACCCTATACGATTTCTTTGGGCCTGTGTCTAAATTAACGTTCGACCTAATTAACCAGAAACACCGCACACAGTTTGATATATTCTCAGTTAAGGATACTACTGATGCGGCACTAGTTGGTTCTATGGGAAATGAACTACAGGAAGAAGAAGACGATGACGGTAATATGGTCAGAAGACAGGTTTCCGTTCAAATCGATGGAGCATTGGAAGGTGAAGGATTAGCGGCGTATGACGAGTTTGAGTATTCTGGTGTGTTCAAGCAATCACAACACAAAGAGAATGTAGTGATGTATCTTAACACATTTATGAATTCTTTACATGGTGAGAACTGGGTCATCACAAAGAAACTCAAGGAAGGAGATACTATTGAGTGTAGATGTAGAAGGTCGTTGTTCGCTACGACATACATTCCCAAGTCACTGACTGGTGTTATTGCTGAAAAGGGTGTGATTCAGAGATGTGCTATCTACATACGTGAGGTTCCTCAGGTAATTCAGGATGAACTTCGTGATGCCATATTGGAAGAGGTCGGCACAATTAGAAACAGAGACTTGCCCATCACTAAGTTTGCCAACAACTTCGTGAAGATGTATGAGGTGTTGAAGGAACACTACGAGGAGAGCGGGGAAGACCCACTGTCCACAGTTAAGTTCGGTGATGGTGTCATAGATGCGTTGAAGAATGAATCATGGAAGATGAGGAACTACGTTACCAATAGTAGGCCCGAAGTGTTTGAGATTGCAAGCAACTTCATCACTAGGTTGAATGGTACTCTCATCAGAATGGCGGTTCTATCCGCAATAGCAGAAGCACCGAGTATCACTGACAAGTCGAAGAGGTTCATAGTAACCGAAAGAAACGTAAGACAGGCTTCATTCCTAGTAAGGCAATGCTATCAGTCGTTAGTCTCTTGGTTGGATATGGCATTAAAGGTTCAGGCGAATGGATTGAAGGATAGGGCAAACCTAGCGATATTCCAGAAAACATACAAGCAACTGCGAAAGGGAGATGACGATTGGGTGAATAAAACTGCAATGTTAGACTCTGTTAGGAAGGAAAGTCGTAAGGGACAGGCCACGGTATATCGTTGGTTTAATGACTTAGGTAATAATTTTGAGACAAAGATGATAGGGCGAAGGGCTTATGTGCGGTTCAAGGAGGCAGAGGGTAATGAGTAGGATAGTTGAGAACAAATATGTTGTCTTTAACACCAGTGATGGACCCAAAGTTATTCTAGAATCCCTGAATACTGACGGTGCTGAAGGTTGGGAATTGGCTACGATGGTTACTATCAACGATGGTGAGTACATCGTTGCTTGGATGAAAAAGGCTACAGTGCTAGACGCTCCCAACCCTGAACAAACTAAGCAAAGTAAGATTGCAGAGTTATGGTCTGGTGATGAGGGCAAGAAATGAGCGTTTTAGCAATAGACTTGGAAACAAAGAATATGTCTCACGACATAGGTGGTTGGGGTAACACCCACATGTTTCAAGTGTCAACAGTGTGTACTTGGGATGGAGACAAGGGAAACATATACATCGATAAAGCAGTAGACGACTTGAAGAAAAGCAACATCGAAATCAAACCTCTATCTCAATTGAAGTTCGATTTGGATGACCATCTTGAGAAAGGAGGAACATTGCTTGGTCACAATATCGCTGGTTTTGATTTGCCTGTATTGAAAAATGCAATGGACATCTACTGTATCAAGAAATATCTTGACAAGAAAGCCTACATAGACACTAGTAGGATATTGAACAAGCAATTCGGTGAGAGGTACTCATTGTCTAATTTAGTACAACACACGCTTGGCTCTGATAAGATGATGGAAAGCGCAATGGCTCCCGAAGTATGGAAAGCCGGAGGGTATTCAGAGGTAGCAGATTACTGTTTGAAGGACTGTCAATTGGTGTATGACCTTTGGCAACACGGCCAAAACAATAAAATGGTAAAGGGGTTTTCCATAGACCAAGAGGAAGTCCTCGACTTAGGAGTTGATTGGTAATGGCAACAGCATTGGAATGGGTAGCATGGACAGTATTTGTGATGATAATTAGCCTACTTTTCTTCGCGGCATTCGGCGGTTCCAAGTATTCAGAGACTAACATAGAAGAATACATGGACAAGTTGATTTCTGAGGAGATGGAACGTAGTGGCTCTCAAAGAAACCTGTAAGTTCTGTGGTAAGGAAACTATTCCTATTCGCATACAGGGACAGATAGTAGGCTCTCCTGTCAAGATTAAGATTTGGCAGTGTAGAGAATGTAAGGGGCTTTGGTCGGATTAATTTTCGGCCAAGGCTCTGCTTTTTTTATCGCAAAAATTATGACTTTTACTAGTCGAATCCTCACGAATTCGTTCTGCATTAGGAATATTTTTTTTTCTGTGTAACTACCAGTGTTATCTGCATATAAACCTCGGAAATGTGTGATTTTTCACAAACTGATGGAAGACTTCAACCCCGACACTACTCTCGGTTAATACAAAAGTCTTCACTAAACAAGAAAAATTTTAACATTTGATAAAAAAGTAAAATAACTAGCGGTGTAAATTCTGCACCACGTGGAAGTTGGGAGAAGGACAGAATGGCTAATGAGAAAAATAGGAATAATAGTGCGATAAAACTAATGGAGAAATACCCGGATTGGGATTGGGATTATTGGGGGAGTCAACTTGAGTAGCATGGCTCTGTATGAACCTACAGTCATCAACCAGATGACGGATGAATTCTCTATAGGAATAGAGGAACTCAGACCGATTCTCATTTTGTTTTTCTTCTGCCTTGTTCTTGGGGGGTTTGCGTTGATTAATGTGATGCGTGAATGGGCATGGTTGAACCAATGGAATCATGATGAAGACGACTTTGACCAAGATATCGAAAGTGTAGTCTCACAATAGGGGGGTAAAACGCTTAACTGCGCCCTATATTTACAATGGGGTTGCAAATTGAATCTACCATTGAAGAAGGTAAAATTGACTAAGTTCCGTTGGTGGGACTCAGGTTTGTTCTAAAGCCAACTAGGTTTTGCAGGTCTGTTTTCCCAAACAACACTAGGGTCGTCAGAAGATTCCGGCCAGTCTAGGAGGGCTTGTCGGTAAGTTGCCAATTCATCCTTCTGAGTATCTGTCAATGTTTCGTAAACCAATACTCCTTGATACACATCCACTCTTTTCAGTAAGTAATTTCTTCTTGCTCTCAATTCTTCCCAAGCAAACTCTTCTGCCCCATTAGCATCATACAACTCATGACCGGGACCAACGTTGTAATGTACTGTCACGTTTGGGTTGATGTATTCTTCTTCTTCTGTCATTTAATCACCTAACAATCTATACTGTAGTAAATCTTAGCGTACACATCACCCATGTCCACCGCACCTGTCTGTCTCTTTATGGACAAGGTGTCTCCTTTATTGTAACTC
>Ga0208919_1001522_pt1 | contig 13257 bp, 17 predicted proteins | sample 4_EtaG_FD_184076 | JGI IMG/M metagenome (GOLD analysis project Ga0208919, IMG submission 184076) | Marine viral communities from the Subarctic Pacific Ocean - 4_ETSP_OMZ_AT15127 metaG (SPAdes) (version 3) | ecosystem: Environmental > Aquatic > Marine > Oceanic | place: Pacific Ocean | collected...
GTGCCTTCACCCTAGTGGGTTTCATGGGCAGCGAGAGCGTTATTGCTTCGCTAGGTTGTTCCCGCATCACGCCTATGAAGAGTGGCGCTTGTCATCGTCTGACAACCAACAATAGGAACCGTATAGCGTCGTCATCGCATAGTCAATGGTCTTCCAATAAATAAATTAAACGCCAACTAAACCAAGGATATGCGGTTGAAAATATGCCAATAACCAATACCGACGATGATCTTACGCGCCCAAATGTGCGGGGATTTTGTCCCTACGTATGGATTTTTTTCCCTACGTATGGATTTTTTCCCCACCATTAAGGTATCTTTTTCGACCCCTCGCGTGCGCGTATATTTTAAAGGTGTCAACCCCCGTCGAAAAAATCACGCGCCTGCTCATATATAATATATATGCCCTAGTATATATTTTTCAAAATTTAAGGGGGAAAATAATCAAAATATCGAAGCCATACTAGTACTACTAAAGTATACTACAACTTACTTTAGCAGACTACTTGTACGTACTAAGGTACTACTTAAACAATTTTTTTATATTTTTTTATTTTAGTACTTGTGAAAGTACTATTTATAGTGTATACTAGTATATACTTTAGTAGTACTAAAGTACTTTAATTATAATAGTACTTGTAAAAACACTTCTTATGGTGTATAATAGTGACATGGAAAATATACAAGAAAATATACTAGAACCATTTATAAATCTTAAAGGTCTGCTTCAGGAGAGAGTCAATCAACAATCAAAAGCAGACTTCCTTACATTTGTAAGGATGATGGCACCCATGCTAGTGTCTGATTGGAGAATGGGTCGTCATATAGAAGTTATCAGTAATAAGTTAAAAGACCTTGAAGAAGGTACAATCAAGAGATTGATGGTCTTTCTTCCTCCCAGGTCTTCCAAATCAGTCATATGTTCAAAACTTTTCCCTGCCTGGTACATAGGTAGGAATCCAGAACATGAGATATTGACTGTCTCCCATAGTGATCAGCTATCCAGTGACTTTGGTAGGTCTGTCAGGGATGTTGTCAACACAGAAGAGTTTCAAAAGATATTCAGAGGTGTTGCTCTAAGGAGTGATGTCAGGGCTGCTGGTAAGTGGAAGACCAATCAAAACGGTACTTACTATGCTGCTGGTGTACGTAGTCAGATAGCAGGTCGAGGAGCGCACATAGCAATACTGGATGATGTAATGTCTGAAGATGATGCCATCTCAGAAGCTGGTAGAAGGTATATCAAGGAATGGTATCCTGCTGGTCTACGAACACGTATCATGCCTAACGGAGCTATTGTAATAATAAACACACGCTATCACTATGATGATCTGTGTGGATGGCTCCTAAAGCAACAGGAGGACATGAGCGAGTATGAAACTATACCTTGGGAAGTTATCAGGATACCTGCCTGGGTAGATGAAGAAGCTTCCAACCTACTGGACCTCCCCATAGGAACAAGCTATTTCCCTGAGTGGAAGCCTGATAGCATCCTCCATATGGACGAGAGTGAGATAAAAGCCAGCAATGGTAGCCGATACTGGAATGCTCTCTACATGCAAGACCCCACACCAGAAGAGGGAGGTCTAATCAAAAAAAGGTGGTTACAACATTGGGACTATGATGATCCACCAACCTGTGATTTTATAATCCAAACATATGATACAGCCTTCTCTACCAGAACAACAGCTGACTACAGTGTTATCCAGACATGGGGGATATTCTCCATGTATGATCAGAATGAAAGAGGAAGTGAAGATTTCACGCCAAATCTTATCTTACTGGGAAATATCAGAGGACGGTTTGAGTATCCAGAATTAAGAAAGCTGGCACAAAAACTATACAATCAACATAAACCTGATGTATGTATGATTGAAAAGAAAGCCAGCGGTCAATCCCTGATACAGGATATGCGTAGAGGTGGTCTTCCTGTACTTGAATATAATCCAGACAGAGATAAGGTAGCCAGAGTTTATGCAGCATCACCCATAATAGAAGCAGGAAGGCTATGGATACCCACCAAGAAGAAGTGGTCAGATGAACTCATAGAGGAGCTAGTCAGGTTTCCCAATGCAGCCCATGATGATCAGGTAGATGCCATGACAATGGCAATTCACTATCTAAAGGAATCCTGGCACCTGACGCATCCTGATGATCCTGAGTGGGAAGATGAAACCAAAGAACGTAAAAGCACTTATTGGACATTTTAATTTGTAATATGACCTATTATGTGTTATAATAGTGTACGCTAAAAAATTTATCTGGGGGAAGTAAAATGGCAGGAATATCAGATTTAAAAAAAACCATGAATATAAATGGTAAACCTCATCGCTTGGCTTGGATAAACGGTCAAGAAGAAAATCTTTTAAAGATGCTCGGAGGTTCAGGAAAAAAAATAAAGGGTTTTCCTGCTTATTTTGGTGATGCATCTGCTGAACAAGATTACGAAGACCAAGCTACTGAAGCCGCTGATGAAGCCGCATGGGGAGAGGAAGCCTATGATGATCACCAAGATATATCAGAACCTGCTCCCCGTCCAAATGCTCCACTTCCGCCAGTAGTAGTTGAGCCTCCTCCAGGTCCAACAGCTATGGCAGAATACTTTGATAAATTAGGTCAACGACAAACATCTGAAGCACAATTTCAAAATCCTTTTCAGGCTGATTATGGTCTACCCTCTATTACTAGACCTGAGTCTCCACTTGAAGGATACTTTGGACAGTCCAGGCCCAGGTCACGAAAGTATGTTTATGAAGATAATATTGAAGGTGGGTCAGACGATCCAGTAATAAATTCTCCTGAATTTAGAAGTTTATCTCCTATCTATGGACAAGAGCTTGCCTATAGGTTGTTAAAACAAAGGTCTTCATAAAATGGCAACAGAGCGTAATCCCTTTGATAAAATGATTCCTTCAGAAGGAACAAATATTATCGAAATGATGCAACCAGAAGAATCTAATGTTAATATAGAAATTGATCCTTCTGATGGTGGTGTCATTGTAGATTTTTCCCAAGAGTCTGTAGAAATGGAACCTTCGGAAGAAATGGGTGAATGGTATGGAGATATCTGTGAAGTACTGGATGAAGATGTCCTAACAGAAATTGCCAATGATGTAATAGAAAATTATAATGCAGACAAAGATTCCAGAGGTGAGTGGGAGTCCATGTTTGAAAGAGGCTTTGATCTTCTAGGATTAAAGCTAGAAGAAGGCTCAGAACCTTTTGAAGGTGCATGTACAGCAGTACATCCGCTTCTGATTGAGTCTGCCGTTAAGTTTCAATCCAAAGCTTCAGGTGAATTGTTCCCATCAGGAGGTCCAGTAAAGACACAGATACTTGGTAAGTCTACACCAGAGAAAGAACTACAGTCCAATCGTGTTCAGAACTTTATGAACTACCAGCTTACTGAACAGATGCCAGAGTATTTTGATGAGTTTGAAAGAATGCTTTTCCATCTTCCTCTGATAGGATCAGCATTTAAAAAGATTTATTATAGTTCTACGCTGAAACGACCTGTATCTGAGTTTGTCCCTATAGATCAGTTCTATATATCTTACTATGCCACTGATCTCAGGAATGCTGACAGGTATACACATGTAATTTATAAAAGCCCTGTTGATCTACAAAGAGATATGATGGCAGGTGTTTATAAAGATATTGATCTTCCTACACCTTCACAGTTATCACCAACAGCTTTTTCAGACAAGATGGATACAATTCTGGGATTGTCTCCCTCATATGATAATGATCCTCAGTATGTATTGCTTGAACAACATTGTTATCTGGATATCGAAGATGAAGATATTGCACTTCCCTACATTATAACAGTAGAGGAACAATCTAAACAAGTTTTAAGTATTCGTAGAAATTATGAGCAGGATGACATAAACAAAGAGAAGCGAAATCATTTCGTTCATTACAGGTTTGTACCAGGCTTTGGTTTCTACGGATTGGGCCTTATACACTTCTTAGGTAATCTCACCATGTCGGCAACTGCTGCTATGCGCTCCTTGATTGATGCAGGTCAGTTTGCTAATTTACCAGGAGGATTCAAGGCCAAGGGAGTCAGGATGGTAGGGGATAACGATCCCATATCACCTGGCGAGTTCAAGGAGGTCGAAGCAACTGGAATTGATTTGTCTAGGGCCATTATTCCCCTGCCCTACAAGGAGCCTTCCTCAACGCTCTTCCAGATGCTTGGGTTCGTAACTGCTGCTGGTCAGAAGTTTGCGGATAGTACAGAACAGGTTATCTCTGATGCTGCCTCCTATGGACCCGTTGGAACAACAATGGCTCTACTGGAAGCCAGTAGTAAATTCTTTACAGCTATACACAAAAGAATACACAAGTCACAAAAAGATGAGTTCAGGATTCTTGCCAAGATTGACCATGACTATCTACCAAGTGAGTATCCATATGAAGTACCCTTTGAAGACAGGAGTATCTTTAAACAGGATTTTGATGGTCGGGTAGATATAATTCCTGTCTCTGATCCTAATATTCCCAGTAATGCTCATCGCATGATGCTGGCAAATATGGCTCTACAGATGGCACAACAGTCGCCACCTGGAATGTTTAATCTGGAAGAACTTAATCGTACTATTCTCAATGCAGCAAACATGCCAAACATTGAGCAGATACTTCCTACTAAGATTGAACCACAACAGCTTGATCCAGTATCAGATATAATGGCAGCAACAAAAGGAATCCCCATTGCAGCGTTTCCAGGTCAGAACCATGATGCACATATTCAAGTTAAGATGATGTACCTGCAAGACCCACAGAACGGTGGCAATCCTATTATGGAAAGAGTACGTCCTATTATTGAATCCAATATTCAGGAACATTCCATAATGAAGTACCAAGAACAGATAAATGGTATGACGCAACAGTTAATGCAACAGGTTCCTCCTGAACAGGCGCAACAGCCTTCAACTGTAGAAATGGTAATGGCACAGGCTGCACAACAGATAATGAATGCAAATCAGGCTATGGGCATGGCACAGTCTCCTGAACAACAGCTTGTCTCACTAGAACAGGCCAAGGTAGAACTTGAGAAACAGAAGATTCAGTCTGATACAGCAGTACAGGCTGCTGAACTTGAACTCAAAACCAAGAAGCTTGAGCTTGATGAGAACGAACAGATTCTGGATATTCTTAAATCTGGTGCTTCCGAGAACTTCAAACGAGAGAAAGCAGAAGCAGACAGAGAATCTAAAGAAGGAATCAAGGCAATGGACAACCTGACTAAAATACAGGTTGAACAGTTAAAAGATGACAAAGATATAGAAAATACACAACTAAATACATTATCAAAAATGGCTATCGAAGAAATGAAAAAAGGAGAAGATCAATGATGAAAAAGGGTAAAGGATATCCTGAACATATAAAGAGTAAAGGAAAAAGTTTTGGTGATCCCATTAAAGCAGGGGTCATGGGTGGACGTAGCATGAGGAGTGTTCTAAATGAATGGGACAAGGATTCTTATGAGATGCCTAATCCAAAAACTAAGTCCCGTAAGAACACTATGTATGGCTAATGGATATTTGGGACGAAATAATCAAGGAACTTAATGGCGAAATTGAGCGGCTTAAAGCTGCTCTTGGAAATGGCTCTGCTGAAGACTATTCTCACTATAGACAAATTGTAGGTTCTATATCAGGGATTGATTGGGCCAGAACTAACTTAACAGATATCGTAAAGAAAAGGATGTATAAAGAGGATTAAAATGCAACAAGTACAGTTGGGTAATGCGTTAAAAAATGATGAATGGATTTCAGATGAGATTGAAACCGATGATCCAGATATTCTTCCAGACCTACCAGGATTTCATGTACTGGTAAGACCAGTTTCAGTAAAGAGTCAGACTAAAGGAGGTATCTTTATTCCCGATTCAACCAGGGATGACATGGCTTATCTTACTACGGTAGGGCGAGTCGTGGCTTTGGGTGATCTGGCTTACAAGGATATAGACAAATTTCCTAATGGCAACTGGTGTCAGGTAGGAGATTACATTTGTTATGGTAAACATACTGGTACAAAATTGTTCTATCAGAATGTAAGACTCATACTTTTGTTTGATGATCAGGTAATTATGCGTGTAATGGACCCAAAAGACCTTGATCCTACATTTAATTTAGGAAAAGGGTCTGCATAACTTGGGAAATGACCAAAAGTATGGTATAATAGTGTACAATTAAATACGTTAAATCGTTTGTCTCGTAAACAACGGAGGTAATTATGGCAGAAGACGATACTTGGAATACAGTAGATGTTTCCAATACGAAAGAAGAAGTTGAATATGAAATAGAAGAAGAAGTAGAGAAACCAGAGGAAGAGATACAAGCTTCCAAAGAGGAAACTCCAAAGGAAGATACTTCTCCTGAACTTGAAGGAATAGAAACACAAGGAGCGCAAAAAAGAATTAGGCAGCTAGTCCGTCAACGAAAAGATCGTGATGACAGGATAGCCACGCTTATTCAACAAAATGAAGAATTATCAGGTCAATTACAAATTAAAAGTACAGAAGTTCAGGAGACAAACAAACTGGCTCTTAATACTTCTGAAAAACAATTAACAGATAAAATTGAATTAGCCAGAGGAGCATATTTAGAAGCATTTAGTGGTGGAGAGACTGAAAAAGTTCTTAAAGCGCAGGAAATGCTTAATGATGCACAAGCAGATTTAAAAGCTATTAATAGAGCAAAACTTGAAGTAGATAAAATTCAAGCTTCTGCTCCTCCTCCAAAAAAAGAACCAGTGCAAAAAATTTCAAGTCCTGATCCGCAAGCAGAAGAATGGGCATCAAGTAATGAATGGTTTGGTCAAGACAATGTAATGACTGCTGCTGCCTTGGCAATAGATGCCGAATTAAAGGGAGAGGGTTACGATCCTAATGAAAAAGAATTTTATCAAGAAATTGATAACAGAATTAAAACAGCTTTTCCACACAAGTTTGGAGAAGTGCAAGAACGTGTGCAGGAAAATGAAGTACCTGTTACTTCACCAACGTCAAAACCTGCTCAAGTGGTTTCGGGGGGTTCTCGCTCCTCTCCGAGTTCCAAGAACAAGATTAAACTTTCGCAAGAAGATTTAAGACTTGCTCAAAAATGGAATATACCAATTGAAACGTATGCTGCCGAAAAGCTTAAAATAGATCAAGCTGGCGGTGAGTATACAGATGTCTACAATAAGTAGCGTGGGAGAAACAAGATGAATACACGAAATGAACTACGTAGTAATCAACAAAGGGAAAATGAAACAAGAGAAGAAGAGTGGACCTTTGAGGAGCCAGATGCCCTCAGTATCCCTGATACAATTCAAGCGCGATTTAATAATGAAGGCATGAGCCTTCGTTGGTTGCGTATATCTGTAAAAGGTGTCGATGACATAATGAATGTTGGTAAGAAACAACAGGAAGGATGGGTCTTCGTAACTCCTGATGAAGTTCCTGAAATGGCGGTTACATCCTTCGTAAGGGATGAAGGTCGTTATCTTGGTGCAGTCTGTCGTGGAGACTTAGCGTTGGCTAAGATGCCAACTGGCAAGGTAAAGGCAAGAAAGAAGCATTATGAGGGCAAAGCTAATGATATGATGGATGCAGTAAATGCACAGCTAATGAAAAACTCTGATTCCCGAATGCCAATTTCTAACACAAGTAAGTCAGTAACAACCAGAGGAAGAGTTCCTAATTTTCAGGAATAACTTCCTCATAATTAAGGAGATGAAACATGTCTACTACTAAAGCATTTCGTGGTTTCATTCCTGCTCGTAAAAAGGGCGGTGCTTATAATAACGAAGCGCAGACCGATATGATCACGTTGACTTCAACTGGTCAGGCGCAATCACCGTCAAATAGTATTTTCACTGGTGATCCAGTGGTAATGCCAGGAGCTAACTTTGCAACTATTTCACCATATGTTGCAAGTACTCTTAAACCTTCTGGTGTTTTCATGGGTTGTCAATATGTAGAAAATGGCGAACAGAAGTTCTCCCGCTATTGGGCTGGGGGTACAAGTGCCACGGACGTTAAATTCTTTGTAATAACTGATCCTAATCAGACCTATTACATCCAAGCTTCTTTATCATTGTCGGCTGCTGAGTTGGCAATCGTAAAGAATTACAATGTAACCGTCAGTTCCACAGCAAGTTCTGGTAGCACGACAACTGGTCAATCCAGTTACTACCTGGATGGTGCCAGTGGTGCTGAATCCGAAAAGCAAGTGCGAGTCGTTGGTAAAGCCAAGTATCCTGATGAAAAGGATTCGGACGCTTATCCAATCGTAGAGGTCTGGTTGAATATGCACCGTGACCGCTATGTAACGGCTACGGCTTCTTCGGCTTAATAAGGAGGGATAATCATGGCTATTAATAGAGCTAGTATTAGCAAGGAACTCCTTCCTGGTCTTAACGCCGTTTTTGGAATGGAGTACGGAGAGGTTAATAACGAACATCAGCCTCTCTTTGAAATCGAGAACTCGGATCGTGCCTTTGAAGAAGAAGTACTCTTCACAGGTTTCGGTACGGCCCCAACTAAGGGTGAAGGTGCCAGCGTTTCTTATGATGACGCACAGGAAAGTTATACGGCCCGTTACACAGCGGAAACCGTTGCGCTTGCCTTTGCTATCACTGAAGAAGCAATGGAAGATAACCTGTATGATACGTTTGCCAAACTTCGTGCGAAAGGTCTTGCACGGGCAATGGCGAATACCAAACAGGTAAAGGCTGCAAATATTTTCAACAATGGTTTCTCTGATACTATTGGTGATAGTGCTGCCTTCTTCTCTGCATCTCATCCCACGATTGCGGATGGTAATCAATCCAATCTTCTGGCTGCTTCTGATATTGCAGAATCAACCCTGGAGACTGCCTTGACTAGCGTTCAGAAGATCAAGGATGATCGTGGTATTCTTATTGGTGCCAGTGCCGTTTCAATCCATATTCCTGTTGACTCTTGGGCAATTGCAGATCGTATTCTTTCTAGCCCTGGTAATACTCAAACGAGTGCTGCCGATGCTAATCCGAATACGAATGCTATCAATGCTATTCGTCATATGGGAATGGTCCCTGAAGGTTATCATATTAATCGTCGGTTCACTGATACCGATGCATGGTTTGTCAAGACTGATGTGCCAAACGGAACAAAAATGTTTGTCCGTTCGCCGCTTCAGACCAAGATGGAACCAGACTTTGATACTGGTAATCTTCGCTTCAAGGCAAGGGAGCGTTATAGCTTCGGTGTCTCTGATTGGCGTGGATGGTTCGGTAGTTCAGGTTAATAAGGCAATGAGGAAGGGCGGTAATATGCTGCCCTTCTTCTACCTATAAGGAGAGATATATGTCAACAAACATTAAAGTTGCTATAGCCACAGGGGATGCCGTACTTACATATGTAGACGATGATACAACTGTAGGAAGTAATGGGACAGCAGATGCGAACCTTCCTAGCACGACACGTATTATTGCAATACATGCTTTGGCAACAGCGGCTGGTTCTTATTCAATTAAAGGACAGCGACAGATAACAAATAAGACAGCAGAAGGTACTGCAATTAAATTTCAGGTAGCTGCAAATGAAGCTTCTGATATTTATATTGGAGAGCTTGGTGTGGCTGTCTATGGTGTAGTAAGTGTTTCTGGTCCTACGGATGGTTGTGTTCTTACAGCAATGTTGGGCTAATTATGGCAACATATGCAGACTTAAAAGCAGCCATTACAAATACTGCTGAAAATGATGGCTCAGAGTTTACTGCTGAAATACCTAATTTCATTAGCAGGGCTGAGTTACGTCTGACCAAGGATATTGATGATGCTGGATTAGATGAATATACAGCCATCACACTAACGGCGGGTAGTGCAGTTGTAAGTCTTAATGACAGGGTACGCATTGTTCGTAATGTAAATTATACAACCAGCGCATCCAGTGTTAGAACAAATCTATTACAAAGAACATTTGAATATATTGTTGATTATTGGCCTGTAAGTTCTTCCACAGGAACTCCCAGATACTATTCCAGAAAAAATAATACATCAATCTATATTGTACCAACTCCTGCTTCTACTCTGACAGGAGAAATCCAAACAGTTTCGCAACCTCTGGCACTTGCTTCTGCCACAGGAACAAGTGTTACAACAACGAATTACTTCAGTAGTTATTGTTATGATGCTTTGTTTTATGCATGTATGATGGAAGCTACCATGTATATGAAAGATTGGAATACTATTCCTGCATGGCAAGCTCAATATGAAGCAGCAATTATAACACTTAGAAATCAGGCCAGACGTTCCAGACAAGATGATATGGAAGTTGCAGCTTCACCTGCTGGTGGTCCTGATACAATTCAACAAGTAGGAGCATCATAATGTCATATAAGTTCGAAAAACAAACACATAAAAGTAAAGGTAAAGCAGGTCGAATACCTCATCCAGTAGGAGCAAGTCCTCACAGTGGTGCTAGAAAAAATAAACTAAGGAAGGCATTAGAAGCTAGAGAAGATAAAGTCACTCGCCGCCCGATATCCACAAAAGCAAGCCATTCTCTTACAAAAACAGCCCGACAACGAGCAGAACATCCTTCTGATCGGCATAAGGAAACAGCTAAACAGAAAGCTGCAAGAATTAAAGCAGGGGGTCCAACCAAACAGAAAAAACATAAAGCTACTGGTCGTTTAGGTACAAGGCGAATTGCCAAGAGACATGAACAAGCTATGCCAGAAGGAACTAGCATCTATGATGTAGATAAGCAAAAAACTAAAAAAATTCCAACTGTTAAAGCACCAAAAGGTTCAACTAAACGACGGCCTACTAGCAAAGAAAAAGCGGCTGATAAAAGGAAATATCCATCAGTACTTAAAAAAGCTGGTGGTGGTAAGATTGAAAAAAAAGGTACTCCAAATCCTAAAAATATTAAACCTAAAAAAGCTGAAAAAAAAGGTATTCTAAATCCTAAAATTATTACATCTAATACTCCTATGGTAAATGAATCAGGACAAATAGTAGGATATGGTCCTGAAAAAAAAGGTACTCCAAATCCTAAAAATATTAAACCTAAAAAAGCTGAAAAAAAAGGTACTCCAAATCCTAAAAGTATTACATCTAATACTCCTATGGTAAATGAATCAGGACAAATAGTAGGATATGGTCCTGAAAAAAAATATGGTGGTGGTAAAGTAAAAGGATATAAACATGGTGGTTTTCTCGGTAAAGAATTTGATGGTAGTAAAATAGTATCTGGTGGATATGACTAATAGATCAAGTATCAGACAGCAAATTACAAAAGCACCTAAAAAACGTAAACCTAAACTTGGTAGTGGAGCTAGATTTAAAAAGCTTACTTCAAAGTTAAAGAAACGTGGAGCTAAAGACCCTAAAGCTCTGGCAGCATGGATAGGCCGCAAGAAGTATGGTAAAAAGAAAATGGCTAGTATGGCTAAAAAGGGTAGAAAAAGGAGAGCATAATGAGCAAGGAAGTTACTATTCAGGCTGGGGGTACTATGAACCAGACTGTTTCTAAAGTTGTAGAACAGCCCTCCAGTGTAGAGATCGGTCCTGTAAAAGTCACAGATGATAACCTAACAATCTGTATTGTTGTGGCTGTCTTTCTTTTTGTAGGTATGTACTTTGCATGGCTAAGATTTAAAAAAAAGGAGAAGTAAATGTTAGGACCATATACATTAATTAAACGCCCTCATAAGCTAGATGAGATTGTAGGTCGCCCCACAGGACAAGGCTATGGAGCAGCCCGAAAAGGACCAGATGTAAAAGGACCGCCGCAGGATGTAGTCGTAGATGAAGACTATATGCAAGGTAAATCTTTTAAAATAAAAGAGTAAGACTATGGCATCACGGGTTATTAAATTTCATACAAAAAAGTATCAAGAAGCTCTTGATAATAAAAATAGTAGAAAAGCACAGTTTCATAAAAGAGAAATAGATAGATTAACAAAACTTTATCAAAAACCTAAAACACAGGGAGCAGAGGTAGATGCCAGCGCCCCTCGATCACAAAGGTTTTTAAAGCCAGGAAAGGATTCTTTAAATCCTGCTAAAAATATTGTTAAAGGTGGTTCAGCTATTTTAGGTAAACTTTTTAAGAAACCAAAATCAAAATTTGGTCCAAACTATGATCCTGAAAGTGTTCCAGCCGAAGGAGTTCCAACGCTGTCTTTTGATAAGTATGGTAACGAAGTATGGAGGTCGGGAGGCGGTTATCTAAAAAGAAAGACCCGCAGAGCAGCATTACGTGGTGGACGTAAGGAAATGAGAGGAACATAAAATGAACAGGGCTACAAAACTAACTCAAAAAGAATGGGCAGATAATGCTAAAAATTTTAGTAAAGGTGAAAAAAAATTAAGGAATAACAAACTTCAAAATTTTCTACAATTAAAGGAAGCATCTCAGAAGCGAGGGGCTGTAGTAAGAAGGGAAAAAGGAGGAAAAGTTGAAGAAACAAGAGAAGAAAGATTAAAAAGACTGTATCCTGAAAGATATAAAAAATATATGGCAAATAAAAAACGAAGTGGCCGTAGTAGTGCAGCTAAAACCAAACAAACTTTAAATGTAATTTCTAAAAGAAAAGGTACTCCTACTGAAGCCGCAGCATTAAAAATAGGTCAAAAAGCTACTAATGCTGCTATAAAGGCGGGAAAATCTAAAGTAGAAGCTAAAAAAATTGGTAAAAAAGCTGCTATGAATCAAATGGATTCTGATAGAGGTAAGACAAATATTGCAGCCTTATGGCTGGCAGCTTCTTTTATTCCAGCGGCTGGGGTAGGAGTAAGAGCAGTACAAGGTGCTAGAGCAGCAGCACAAGGTATAAAGACAGTTCAACAAGTAACAGGAGTAGTTAAAAAAGCAGGAGACGCTTCTCGCGGAGCAAGCAGTGCAGCTACAAAACTTAAAGGTAAGCTTAATCAAACTGCGGGATATTTAAAACAATCAAAAAAGAAACAAGAGGCTCTTAAAAAAGCAAGAGAAGCAGCTAAAAAAGCCAAAGATAAACAAAAAGCACTTGAGGCAGCTAAACAAGCAAAAATAAAAGCACAAGCTAAATTAAAAGCTATGAATGTAGCTGGTTTAAAAGGACTTTCTACTGCTGATAGAATTAAATTAGGTGTTACTGCTGCAATGGTAACTACTATGATCGCTAGTAAAACTGCTAAGAAAAAACCTAAAAAAACTGTTAGGGATAAGTCTCTATCCGTGAATAGAAGGGTTGGTGCAGCACCTCCTCCAAAATTTAAACCGAAAAGAGTTGTT
>Ga0208919_1001526_pt1 | contig 13236 bp, 18 predicted proteins | sample 4_EtaG_FD_184076 | JGI IMG/M metagenome (GOLD analysis project Ga0208919, IMG submission 184076) | Marine viral communities from the Subarctic Pacific Ocean - 4_ETSP_OMZ_AT15127 metaG (SPAdes) (version 3) | ecosystem: Environmental > Aquatic > Marine > Oceanic | place: Pacific Ocean | collected...
ACAGTTAAAGGAAATAATATTAGGTTTGTAAATACTACAGCATGTGATGCAAATGAGGTTTACTTCTCTGATTTAGGTGTTGCAATGAAAGGAACGGTTGTTGTTTCTGCTCCAGCTTCGACAGCAACAATAGCAGTGTTCTATGGTTGATTACACTTATCTGGTAAACGATATTATCCAGGCGTCTGAGAATGAAGGAACAGAGTTTGTTAACTATATTCCTAATATGGTTAATCGTGCTGAAGAGCGTTTAACAAAAGACTTAGATGACTATGGTTTAGTATCTTATACTTCTGTTGCTGTTTCTTCTGGAAATAATATCCTTACTTTACCTACAGGAACAAGAGTAGTTAAAAATATTAATATTGTAAGTAACTCTACAAAAATTAATCTGTTGCAAAGAACAGATGAATACATTAATGACTACTGGCCTGTAAGCGCATCAACTGATGAGCCAAGATATTACGCTCCTCGTAATAATACTACAGTTTTGATTGCGCCTACTCCTGCTTCTACTTACGGTGGGCAAGTTGTACATGTTAGTCGCCCAGTAACATTAACATCTGCAACTCCTGAGAACTACTATACTGACTTTTGTTATGACCTTCTTTTCAATGCTTCTATGATAGAGGCTATGGTCTTTCAAAAAGACTATCCTACTTCACAATTATTTGAACAACGATACTCACAGCTTCTAGAACTACAGCGCAATCAGGCACGTAGAACACGTAGAGATGATATGCAAAGTCCCGCAAGTCCTGCTGGTGCAGATGACAATCTAGTAGCTAATACTAATTAATGAGCAATTAAGATGTCAGAACTAAGTTTAATTAAGTTTTCTCCTAAAAGTTTTTTACATGTGCTAAATGAATATAATTTTCCTGATTGGTATATGTTTTTACTTTTTTGTTTTGCTAGAAATCCTGGCGAACCTAGAGATAGGACAGGAAATTTATTAAATCCTTTTAAAATAGATTCAAAATATAAAATTACAATCCCTAATGATTTATCTGGTGGCACTAATATTATTCAGTATATGGAGGATAGAGCATCTGAAATAGAAACAATAGCTAATGGTAAATATTTAGATTTGTTTTTATCTGGCGGTTTTGATTCAGTAGCGGTATATGCAACACTTATTAAAATTTGTGATGTATCAAAAATAAGAGCATGTTTTTGGTATAGTGATGACATATCAGATAAAAAAGCATTAAATCAATTTAGTCCTGAATTATACAACTATATTATTTCTAATAAATATAATTATCGTTTATTAAATAATTCACAATTACATGCAGATGATGCTGTTTCTATTATTGGTCATCCCGGTAATTTTATATCAGGAACAAATGTAAAAAATTATGTGAGTAAAACAAGAATTAATGGTATAATAACTACACTACATTCTAAAATTATAAATGGAGATTATGATAATAAATCTTGGGAAGAATTAATTACAGATATAGGAAATAATATTAAAGATCAAGAGTTAAATGATTTTAATGAATCTTTTAATTTTAATATTGCTAAAGTTGTAGAACAACTAGCTCCTGTTTTCAATTCTTGCCCTGTAGATATATCTGGTGATGCAATAAAAACTTTATGGTGGTTTAAATTTTCTATGGGATACTCTGACAGAGTTTTAGGACCGTGGTATTTAATGAAAAATTTATCAACAGATAGAGCAGATCAAGTATTTCCTTTTTATCATGGAGATAATTTCCAAAAGTACATGATAAATGTTTGCCTAAATCAAAAAAAATATATTCATCCACCTCACAATCGTAATGATGAATTGAGAGAATACATGTTAGATTTTTATTCTGATTCTAAAATAGTTGAAAATACAATTAATTTAGATAACGTAATAGGTTTAGTACATAGTAAAGAAACAAGAGGTGTAATGAGATTAAATAACGGTGAAGTTTTAGATACTAATGAATATCTCGAAAGAGAGTCTGAACTAAAAAGTATTTTTTATCAGTAAGGAGACTATAATGGCTGGTCCTATTTTTGACCCTCTTAATCCTAATGAAAGTCCTGCTACAAAGTATCAAAGAGAGATTGATGCTATGAATAGAAAAGGAGGAGGAAAAAGAAAGCCTAAAGATAAATCACTTGAAGAGGCTATAATTTCTGATGAAGAAAATGAACCTCTTGATCTTATTTATGGTAATCAAAAATTTAATCCTAAAACAGGAATGTATCAGACAATGAAGAAGGGTGGACAAGTTAAGAAACGAAATAACTTTTCAGGGCGTGGAGCAGGTCGTGCTTTACGTGGCTTTTAATTATAGGAGAATATTATGGCACAGAAAAGTGGACATGCAGCACGGCAGTCTAAGGAAAAAAAGAATGAACTTAAAGCTAAAGAAAAAAAATTAATTGATGCTATTATTAAAGATGAAGATACTAGTAATAAAAAACTAGGAATATTAAGAAGGCATCCATATTATAAAGCTTCTGTAGCAAGAGCAAAGAAAGAAAAAGAAGTAAGGGAAGAGAGAGAAAAGAAAGGTTTACCTCCTGAGAATATATTTCAAAAATCTAAAAGACGAGGAGCAGAAAAAGAAGTACCAAAAATAGAAGTCGGTCCTGCTCCTAAAGTAACTGCTCTTAAACCTGAAGGACCTAAAGGACCAAAAAAGAAAAAAACTGACTCTACTTCTACTTCTGATTCTAAAAAAACAGGTAGTGAATATAAGGCATATCCTGGTGCTGCTGGAAGAGCAGGGTTTGAGTATAGAAGAGATACATCAGAAATTTTAGATGACAAGACTGTTTCTGATGAGATTAAAGAAAGAATAGAAGAAGAAGAACTTTATGAAGGTGACTTCAAGGGTGGTCGTGTAGGAAAAGGTAAGAAGAAGAAAGTAAGTCAAGCACCTCGCGGTGTTCGTTCTGCACTCAGAGGTTTTAAACCTAATATAGGTGCTAGTAAAGGAAATAAACGTACTAGAGGTACAGGAGGCGGCTGGGTTTAAGTATGGATAAACAAAGCAATGATTCATTAAAAAGTATACCTGAAGATAACGTAGGTCTTAGTAAACTTCCTACACCTGTTCGCAATAAAATGGGATATAAGAAAAAAGGTGGTAAGGTTGGTAAACCTCTAGGCTGTGGACAAGCAGAAAGAGGTTTCGGTAGAGGACCATATAAGAAGCAAGGAATGTAAGATGGCTAAACTTTGTCCTAAAGGAAAAGCTGCAGCAAAAAGAAAGTTTGATGTTTACCCATCAGCTTATGCTAATATGTATGCGTCTGCAGTTTGCAGTGGCAAAGTAACTCCTGGTGGAAAGAAAAAGAAAAAGGCTGTTAAGAAGAAAAAAGGAGGTGGTCTTCGGAAGTGGGTAGGTGAGAAATGGGTTGACATTGGTGCGCCAAAAAAGGATGGTAAGTATCAACCTTGTGGTAGAAAGTCTACTAAAGGAAGTAAAAGAAAATATCCTAAGTGTGTGCCACTTGCTAAAGCAAAAAGTATGACAGCTTCTGAAAAAAGATCTGCTGTTAAAAGGAAGAGAGCTAAACCTCAAGGAGTAGGTGGCAAACCTACAATGGTAAAAACATTTAAGTCAGGGGGTGGTCAAATTAAACCTAGAGGGTGTGGGATAGCCAAGAGAGGTTTTGGTAAAGCTATGAAAGGTAAATAGGTACAGAATGGCAGTAAGAACAAAAAAGAAAAGTGTACGAAAAGGTAAGGGCATGAAAGGAATGACTATCGGTGGTGGTCATAAACGTCCTACTAAATCTGGTGCTGGTTTAACTGCTAAAGGAGTAGCTAAATATCGCAGACAAAATCCTGGTAGTAAACTTAAAACTGCTGTAACTGAATCTAAACCTACTGGTAAGAGAGCAGCAAGACGTAAGAGTTATTGCGCTAGATCAGCAGGACAGATGAAGAAGTTTCCTAAAGCTGCTAAGAATCCTAATTCAAGACTTAGGCAAGCTAGGAAAAGGTGGAAATGTTAAAAAAGAAAAAAGACCCTAAAGTTGGTACGGGCAAAAAACCTAAAGGATCAGGACGTAGACTTTATACAGATGAGAATCCAAAAGATACAGTAAGTATAAAATATGCTACAGTTAAAGACGCTAGAGATACTATTGCAAAAGTTAAAAGGATAAGAAAGCCATATGCAAGAAAGATACAGATATTAACAGTATTAGAACAACGTGCAAAGTTTGCAAAGAAACCAGAACAATCTAGGTTAGCAAAAGTTGCTAAACAAACATTAAGAAAGAAACATAAAAGTAAAAAGTAAAATGGCATATTTAAGTTCAAACATCCCACAATTTAAATGTTGGGTGCGTAAAGAATTTACTAATAATCACATGGACTATGAAGGAGAATATTTACACGCTTTAGTAATTGCAGTTAATACAATACCAGACAGATCATTAACTTTTAATGTTGTATTTACTGGATGTGACGAAGAAGAAAATGTACATGGTGGAGCAATGTGGGCAAGGATGCCCATTACAGCTTTAATAGCTGATACTAGGTTAGAAGAATGGCCTGTTAAAATGCCCACCCATTTAGCTCAACCTTGGGACTGTTCTTCTAGAAATCATGCTATAATAGTAATGGACAGAGTATCTTCAAGTCCTTGGTTATGTAAGATAGACAATGTTTTTCACACTGGGAGATATTTATTTACGGTAGATTATACAGATAGTTCTATATCAGATGATCCTGCACAACATAAACAGTCACATGTTTTAGAATTAATTGATGCAGGAGAATATACTGGTAATATCGTAGCACTACCAAACAATAGAGTAAGAGTAACTAATCCTGCTTTATGGGTAACTGGTGAAGGCGCACCAGACTTTTTACCAAGTCAGTATGTTCATTCAGCAGAAATACATGATAGCTATATGAATCCATATCTAACTTTTAACAACTTGTATGAAAAGGAAATTGAAGATGAAAAAAAGTAAGTATATGTCAAAGATGAAAAAAGGTGGCTCTATGAAGAAGACAAAGTATATGTCTAAAGGTGGAGCAGTGAAAAAGAGTAAGTATATGTCTAAAGGCGGTGCTGTAGGCAAAGCACCTCATAATCGCCTTTATTAGTAATGGCAATAAATAGATCAAAGATAAGCCAACAAATTCTTAAACCACCATCTAAAAAGAAAAAGAAAAATAAACTTATTAGATCAATTGCTTTAAAAACAAATAGGCGCATTAAGTCTAAAAGGAGATAAAGATGTCAAATAATCCAGAGGGAATAAAAGAATATACTTATAATTATATTCGTAATCCTCGTACTGCAGAAGATATAGATAAGATGACAGGTCGTCCCACTGGTCAAGGATATGGCGCTGCACGTAAAGGTCCACAGATTAAAGCTAAAGAACAAGATGTTGTAGTGGACTATGATCCAGGTAAAATCATAGAATACAAAGACTAGGAATAACTAAATGGCTACTAGCGGAACATACGACTTCTCAATGGATATTGATGAAGTTATTCAAGAAGCAACGGAGATGATTGGTGGTGAGCAGACACTAGGATATGAACCTAAATCTGCTCGTAGGTCGATTAATCTTCTTCTCCAAGATTGGCAGAACCGTGGCATTCTTCTTTGGACTGCTGGTACAACTGCTATTTCAGTCTCTACCAGTGTAACATCTTATGCTTTAACTTCAAGTACAATTGATGTTACTGAAGCAGTTCTTAGACGAGATGATGTTGATCTTCAACTTGAGCGTATTACGATGGAAGAGTATTTAAAGATTCCTCGTAAAAGTCAAACAGGAAGACCTAATCAGTATGCTGTTCGTAGAGAAAGAGGCAACCCTGTTTTATTTCTTTGGCCTATTCCAGAGAATACTACGGATATTTTAAAACTAGAAAAAGTTAAATACACAGAAGATATAACAAAATCTGCTGGTCAGAATGCAGACATATCTCGTAGGTTTTTACCTTGTCTAACTACAGGTTTAGCTTACTACATGGCTATGAAACGCCCAGGTGTAGATGTAGGTCGTATTGGTCTTCTCAAAGCAGAGTATGAGGAACGTCTTATGAATGCTATGGATGAAGATAGAGAAAGAGCAAGCGCTTATTTTTTACCTAGAATAAATAGGTTATAATAATGGCGAGTAATAAGAATGCCAAAGCTGTATGTGATATGTGTGGTTTTGTTTACCCGCATAGGGTAATGAAACTTAATAGTTATGGTTTACTTGTTTGTCCTACTGACTTTGATGGAGCATATGATCTAAAGAACCATCCACAGAATAAAGTACCTGATGTAAGAGATGATACAAATATTCGTAATCCCCGTCCACCGTCTAACTCAGATAGAAATCTTGAATGGCAAAGTGCCAATACTAAATGGGAAGACACAGATAAATTTTGGAATCTAATATAATGGCAACACTCACTGGCAAACTTATATCAAACACTTATAAAGATTTACTTCAAGTAAGTAATAGTAATGACGGAGTTGATTCAACTGTACGGTTTGTTTCAGATGGTGAAGGGACAAACTCTGCTTTAAAAATAAGTAACTCTGAAGTTGAGACAACAGGAAAATTAACAGTTGGTGCTAATATTAGCGCATCAGGAAATATAACAGGTAACTCTGCTACTATAATAGGAAATGTTACTGCAGCAAGATATTATGGTGATGGTTCTAATCTAACTGGTATTTCTGCTGCTGCTGCAACATCAGTAACTTCCTTTACAACTAATAATCTAACGGTGGTTAGTGGCGCAGTCTTTAGTGGCAAGGTTAGTGGAACCGCTGCTGAATTTAGTGGTGTAGTGTCAGCTTCAGTATTTGCTGGAACTGCTGCTACATTTAGTGCTAACGTAACTGCAGCAGCTTACTATGGTGATGGATCAAACTTAACTAATCTTTCTGTTACTCCCACAACATCTGTAAGTTCTTTCACAGCAAATCAATTAACAGTAGTTAGTGGAGCAGCTTTTAATGGAAAAGTTAGTGGTACTACTGCAGAGTTTAGCGGCATAGTATCGGCTGCTGGTGCTAATTTTAGTGGTAATGTAACTGCAGCAGCTTACTATGGTGATGGGTCAAATTTAAGTAATCTTCCTTCTGCACCTACTTCAGTATCAGCTTTTACAATTAATACACTTAGTGTTGTAAGTGGCGCAACCTTTGGTGGTAAAATAGCTGGCACTACAGCAATATTTAGCGGTAATGTTAGTGCCGCAGCTTACTTTGGTGATGGATCAAACTTAACAGGTATAACAGCATCTGCTCCTACATCTGTTGCTTCTTTTACAACTAATCAACTAACAGTAGTTAGTGGTGCGGCATTCACTGGTAAAGTTAGCGGCACTGCAGCAGAGTTTAGTGGCAATGTTAGTGCAGCGGCTTATTTTGGAGATGGTTCTAATTTAACAGGTATTGGAGGTAATGTAACATCAGTAACATCATTTACTGCTAATCAACTTACTGTTGTAAGTGGCGCAGCATTTACAGGTAAAGTTAGTGGGACAGCCGCAGAGTTTAGCGGTATAGTATCAGCAGGAACATTTGCTGGTGCATCAGGTATATTTACAGGTAAAGTAAGTGGTACAACTCTTGCGATGACAGGAGCAGTATCTGCTTCTACATTTTCTGGTGTTGGTGCTACATTTAGTGGTAATGTAACTGCAGCATCTTATTTCGGTGACGGATCAAACTTAACAGGCGTTGAAGCATCTGCTGCTACATCGGTTGCAGCTTTCACAGCTAATCAACTTACTGTTGTAAGTGGTGCAACATTTACTGGAAAGGTTAGTGGTACTGCGGCAGAGTTTAGTGGTAATGTTAGCGCAGCTAATGTATTTGCAGCTACTAATATATTTATAGGGGGTGCTGCAATTCCTAGTGCTTCTGCTTTAGCTGCTATTAGTGCGTTAACAAGTGTTAATGCTGCAGCTATTACTTCAGTAAATACAAGAGTAACCAATACTTCTTCAGCTTTAGCTACAAGCATAGGTAATAGCAACACTAATATTGCAGCAGTAAGTGTATTAACTAGTGTTAATTTAGCAGCTATAACTTCTATTAATTCCATACTAGGAGATGGTTCTAACTTTGCTACGTCAGCAGAACTAGCCGCCGTGTCATCAGCGTTAGCCACAAGTATAGGTAATACTAACACAAGAGTAGCTAATACTTCCTCAGCTTTAGCCACAAGCATTGGTAATAGCAATACAAACATTGCAGCAGTAAGTGCATTAACTAGTGTTAATTTAGCAGCTATAACATCTGTAAATACAAGAGTAGCCAATACTTCTTCAGCTTTGGCTACAAGCATTGGTAATAGTAATACAAATATAGCTGCTGTTAGTGTATTAACAAGTGTTAATAAAGCAGCCATAACATCTATTAACTCTATCCTTGGAGACGGTTCTAATTTTGCTACTTCAGCAGAACTAGCTGCTGTATCATCAGCATTGGCTACGAGTATAGGTAATAGTAATACTAATATTGCTGCTGTAAGTGTTTTAACTAGTGTTAACTTAGCAAGAATAGCTAATACTTCTTCAGCTTTAGCCACAAGCATTGGTAATAGTAATACTAATATTGCTGCTGTAAGTGTTTTAACTAGTGTTAATTTAGCAGCTATAACATCTATTAACTCTGCTGCTTTATTAAAAGCAAGTAATCTTTCAGATTTAAGTAATGCTAGTACTTCTAGGACAAATCTTGGAGTAGCAATCGGAAGTGATGTTGAGGCTTTTAATGCTGATATCTTAAAAGCAGACGAAGCTGATGAATTAACTGCAGGATTTAGTGCTGCTGCTCATAGTGCGGGTACTAAATCTAGCGGGACATATACTCCTGATGTTGATGATGGTAATTTTCAGTTTGCAACTAACGGAGGCGCACATACATTAGCTGTTCCTGCTAAAAATTGTACGATGGTAATTTTATATAAAAACAATGCTAGTGCAGGAACTATAACTACCTCTGGTTATACTGTTACAGATGGAGATACTATAACAACTACAAACGGACATGAATTTTTCTTTTATATTACAAGAATAAATGATGGTTCAACTACATTTTCAATGCTAACCGTAAAGGCACTACAGTAACATGACTTTTCCACTACCTATAATTCAAGGTGGTATTACAGTATTTGCTACTGCAACTGTTATTACACTTTCTTCTGATACTGAGAATTATAATTTAGCTAATGATCTTACAAATAATTATAGTTGGGATGGTTCTAGTGCTATTAATGTTACGCTTAATATTAGTTCAGGTGTAAATGTTAGAGCAACAGCATCAAATACAGCAGCTATTACAGCCACATTAGTATCTGGTAGTAATCTAACTATAAATAACTCAGGAACTATAGCTGCTCATGGTGGCATACAAGGTCTTGGTGGTGGAAGTAATGCGGCTGGTGGCGCAGGTGGAACTGGTGGTAATGCTATAGAATTAAGTAATCTAACTGGAATAATTAATAATGCTTCAGGAGCTAATATTGCTGGAGGAGGCGGTGGCGGTGGAGGCGGCGGCGGTGGTCGAGGTGGCGGCAGTCATAGTACTGAGACAGGATGTACTGGTCAAAGTTCTTTTGCTGGTGGTAACGGTGGAATAGGCGCAAGCTTTGATGATCCTCCTACAAATAACGGACAAGCTGGTTCTGGAGGAAGTAGCTCAGGTGGTACAGGCGGCACAGGCGGTGTTGGCGGCGGTTGGGGACTTGTGGGTGTGGCTGGTGCTGCTGGTTCAGCAACTGGACCATCACAATGTAGAACTAACAGAGCAGGTGGTGCTGGGGGAGCAGCAGGTAAGGCAATTAATGTTGGTTCAGGTGCTTCAAATACTTTAAATAATTCTGGAAATACTTTCGGAGCTACATCATAAATGTTATATAAAAAATATATAATAAATACATTTAAAGTTTTAGGTTTGTGTTTTGTTTTTTATGGTTGTTTCGCATATTCTCAAGAACAAGTTAGAGTAATAGTAGAGCTTCATCAGTTAGAAGAAAGTTTTACAGAATGAGTTTAGTACTAAAAAAGAAAGATAATTGTTTACCAGGAAGTGACAAGTCATCTTCTGATACTGGTTTAAAAGTTATGGTTCTTAATGAAGCTAAGACAGCTTTTGAAGAACAGTGGAAAGATTTACTAACTGTTAAAAAAGTTGTATTAGAAAGATTCGATAATCAATATATAAGAAATAGAGATTGGTATTTTCCAGAATCTAAAAGCATTACACAAGTTGAACAATTTCTTAGATCAGAAATAACAATAGATCAAGCAACTACAGTTATAGGAAATACTAAAAAAGAAAAAGTTGAAAACGCATTACAACAATTTGAAAACAATGCGTCTAGATTATTTATTGAAAAATTATATAAAGTTAAAAGACAAGAAATTTTAAATGCTACTGATCCACAAACATGCGTAAATATCTTAAATGATCAAGATCAATTTATTAATCCTCTACCTGGAGAAGACTGCATAGAATGTGAGATTCTTTTACATACTGCTATGGGCATAGGGCAAATAAGAAATGTTTTTGATAATTTAGATACTAATTGTAGTATTAAGGTTTTAGATAAGTTTGTCGATATATTTAATTTTGAAACACAAACATCAGTTAATATTTCAACAGATACGCTAGGCGATAAACTTATTTTTGCTCGTCCAGATTTTTTAAGAGTTGGATCAGGTGAGTATAAAAAAACAACTATAGATAAAATAGGAGAAGCTGTTCATTGTCTTTGGAATCCTAATGATCGAACAAATACTTTATATAGTAATTTAAAATTAGAAGGCAGTTCAATACCTGATGCTACAGGATTTACAAAAACTTTTACAGAGGTGGCAGACGAAAAAGGTATAGAGCTTTGGAATGAAGATAAAGAATTAAAAGTATATTGGAGTGGAGGAATAGATAGTACAGTAGCTCTGATAAGTTTACTAAAAAGTAAACCTTCTGATTGGCATGATAGATTAAAAATTATTTATACTTCAAATTCTATTGAAGAGTATTCTTTATTTTGGAATAATTATATTAAAGACAAAATTCAAACAGAAGAAGTTTTAAGACCAAATCAAGATGATAATAAATATTATATGGATAAACCTTTTTCATCTTCTGTTTTAGAACATATTAAAAATAATTTAGATATAGGTTTATCTGTTACAGGCGAATGCGGTGATCAACTTTTCGGATCGTCAGGATTTGTAGCTCACCCTGAACTATTAGAAATAACACTAGATAAATTTTTAAAAGAAAGGTATCCTGATGATATAGACGAAATAAAATTATTTAATTCTAAATGTCCTTATACTATAACTTCTGTTTCAGATTTATTTTGGTGGTGGAACTTTAATGTAAAATGGGAAGAGGTAACTTATAGAGCGTTAGCTCTTGTTAAGAATAAAAAAGATTTAAATAATTCTCGTCCTTTCTTTAGAACTAATGATTTTCAAAAATGGTCTATTTCAAATCCTGATAAAAAAATTAAAAATACTTTAGAGTCATATAAATTTACAGCAAAAGATTACATTTTTGACTATACTTCAGATGCAGACTATAGGGATAAAAAATTAAAAGTTGGTTCTTTAAGAGTTAAATGGGGAAGCACCATAGCAATTGATAATAATAATAATATTATTTATGCTGGAGATACTTCAACTAACACTAACTTACTTAAAGATAAATATGGAAATTCTCTTTCAAGGTTTTTAAATTAATGTTAAAATATATTATAGTTTTTACAATATTTTATTTACAGGTTTTTCTTTTGTCTCTTCCTGTAAAAGCAGGACATTTACAAAATCCTATACCTGAAGATGTTATAATGTATAAAAGTTTTTGTGAAGATGAGGATGCAATATTAAGAGTTGGTCAAGCATTAGAGATATCAAAAGAAAAAGCAGACCTTATGTTTTTTAGTCTAGCTAAATCAGAAAGATGTTTCGTACATTCTGAAGAGTTAATAGGATTAGTTATTAAAGACATACATACATTTAAAGTTGTTTATGGGATAGAGGCAATAGTTTATAAAATTAAAACAAGTTTAGAAGAAACAGGATACATCTTGTTTATGACTTCAGCACACTTAGGAGTTTAAAATGGCGAGTACATTTACAACAAACATTAGATTAGAGAAACAAGGAGATGGAGAAAATCCCAATGCTTGGGGAACAATACTCAACTCGAATGTTATTGATCTAGTTGATCAGGCTGTTGCAGCGTATCAGATAGTTTCTGTTAGTGGAACAACACCTTTAACGCTAACTCAAGTTAATGGTGCTACAGATCAATCACGTAAAGCTATCTTGTCTTTTGATGGTACACTTACCGCAGAAACTTCTATTATTATTCCCTCTGTTAATAAGATGTATTATGTAAGAAACAATACATCTGGAGCGCATGCTCTTAAAGTTAAAACTGCAGGTAATACAGCCATTACAATAGATCAAGGAACAAATGTAATGGTGGCAACTGATGGAACTAATTTATTTCAAACTGCATTTCCAACATCAGTAAGTTCTTTTACCGCTAATACTCTTACTGCTACATCAATATCTACTAGTGTTCTTGATGTCACACAAGTATCAGCTACAGCCATACATGCTACATCAGTATCTGCTGTATCAGGAAGATTTTCAGGAACAGTATCTGCTTCTGCATTTGCTGGTCTAGGTATAATACCTACAGGAATGATTTCTCCTTATGCAGGAGGTTCTGCACCAACAGGATTTTTACTTTGTTTTGGACAAGCTGTAAGTAGAAGCACCTTCTCTGATTTATTTGCTGTAGTAAGTGCAACTTATGGTGCAGGAGATGGATCAAGCACTTTTAATGTTCCTGATCTTAGAGGAAGAGTTGTAGCTGGACAAGATGATATGGGAGGAACAGCAGTTAGTATTCTTACATCTGCTGCTGTTGGAGGAATAAATGGTTCTGCTTTAGGAAACACTGGTGGTTCTCAAACTCATCAGCTAAGTGTTGGTGAGTTAGCTTCCCATAAACATACATTTATTTCAAGAGCAACTGCTGCAGAGGGCGGTGGTACTCAAGGTGGCGCTAGTGGTACTTTTTCTTCAGATACTGAAAATGCTGGTGGTGATGCACCACATAATAATGTTCAACCTACATTTATTCTTAACTATATAATAAAAACTTAAATGACAAGTACATCAGCAAACTTATTTAAATTTAATCTTAGACCTGGAATACACAGAGAGTCTACAGAATACTCTGAGGGTGGTTCTTGGTATGATTGTGATCGTGT
>Ga0208919_1001528_pt1 | contig 13235 bp, 13 predicted proteins | sample 4_EtaG_FD_184076 | JGI IMG/M metagenome (GOLD analysis project Ga0208919, IMG submission 184076) | Marine viral communities from the Subarctic Pacific Ocean - 4_ETSP_OMZ_AT15127 metaG (SPAdes) (version 3) | ecosystem: Environmental > Aquatic > Marine > Oceanic | place: Pacific Ocean | collected...
TATAAGTTTTAAGGAAATGCATATGCTATTAAAAAAACAAATGGTAAACACAGTTTACGTAGGGTATGACCCTAAAGAACATACTGCTTATGAGGTATTAAAATTTTCATTAGAAAGAATATCCACTAAACCTGTTAGAGTTATACCTTTAAGAAGAGATATACTTACAAAGATAGGTGTATATACTAGAAAACATAATAGCATAGGTGGTCAAGACTATGATGAGATAGATGGTAAACCTTTTTCTACACAGTTTAGTTTTAGTAGGTTTTTAATACCTGCATTAAATATGTATGAAGGTTTAGCTTTATATATGGATTCTGATATGTATGTAAGAGCAGATATATCAGAGTTATTTGAAATGTGTGATAATAATTATTATCCTATTCATGTTGTTAAACATAAGTATGAGCCTACAAACAAGAAGAAAATGGATGGTAAAGAACAACATACATATCCTAGAAAGAATTGGTCTAGTTTAATTATGTTTAATTGTGGTCATGAATTAAATCAAAAACTTACACCTCAAGATGTAAACACCAAATCAGGTAGATGGTTACATACTTTTCAATGGTTACCAGATAAAGAAGCAGATATGGGAACAATACCAGAAGAATGGAACTGGTTAGATAATCATTCTTCTACAGATATAGATGCTAAGAATGTACACTTTACTACAGGTGGTCCTTGGTTTAAAGATTGGGGTTCTAAAAGAGATAAAGATAATAGGTATGCTATTGAATGGTGTAATGATGCTCAATGGTTACAGGCTCAAGGTATATTAGATGTTAATAAGGATTACATGATATGAAAATAAATATTGTTACATCTTTTAATGAAAACTTATATAATAAATTTGGTACATTATTTTTTAAATCTATTCATGAAAACTGGGAACCTACATTAAAAGTAAAAGCTTACTATCATAACTTTCCTGCTGATAAATATTCATTAGAAAAACATATTGATTATACAAATCTTGAAGAACATAGAAAATATAAAAGATTTGTAAAAGAAAATGCTGACCACAATGGTACAGAAAATGGCAACATACCTTACAATGATAAGCTTGATGCTATTAAATGGTCACATAAAATGTTTGCTTTAACTGACCATGCTTTTACATTAGCAGAAAAAGATAAAGAACCAGGTTGGTTAATATGGGTAGATGTTGATTCTTATGCTACTAAAAGATTAACACAAAAAGATTTAGAAAAGATATTAACTGATAATGTAGATATAGTACATACAGGTAATCATTCTTTTATTGCTTTTAATTTAAATAAAAAACCACCACTAGATTTATTATGGGATTTAAGAAGAACCTATATGAATGGTGAGGTTATACAGTATAGAGAATGGACAGATAGTTTTATTCTTGAAAGACTTTTAAATATATATAAAGCACATGGATTAAAAATATATGATGCTAGAGATATAATACCTAATTATATATTACACATGGAAGGTGTTTCTAATTCTAGTATATTACCTTTAAGAGATTCAAAAGGTAATCGTATATTTAACTTATCAAAAGATAAAGTATCACAAGATATTGTACCTGCAAGGTATACAAAAAATGCAGAAATTATAAGACATTTTAAACCTAAAACTATATTAGAAACTGGTACATGGAATGGTGGTCGTGCTATAGAAATGGCATTAGCTGCATTTGAAAATACAGATAGAGTTACTTATTATGGTTTTGATTTATTTGAAGATGCGACAATAGAAACAGATAAAGAAGAGTTTAATGTTAAAGCACATAATACTTTAGAAGCTGTTCAAAAAAGATTAGATGAGTTTAAAGTTAAGATGAAAGAAAAAAATAAAATATTTAATTTTGTTTTAACTAAAGGTAATACAAAAGAAACATTAAGAGCTTCTAATTTATTTGAGTTTTTACCAGATATTGACTATGCTTTTATAGGTGGTGGTGATAGTATAACTACAAAACAAAGTGATTATGATTGTTTAAAACATATACCTGTTATTGTTGTTGATAATTTTTTTGCTAAAGATAAAGATGGTAACACAGTTAAAACAGAATATTGTGGCACTAATAAATTAAAAGATAGTTTACCTAAAAATATTAAAAATAATATATTACCTAGTGAAGATTTAGTAAGAGGTGGTGGTAACACACATTTATTATTAATAGTAAATGATGATAAATTACCTTCTCCTCCTAGACATTTGTTTAGTGTACCTATTAAAGTAAATCCAAGAGATTGCGTACCTAAAGAAGATATAAGAGGTAATATTAAAACTAATTTTAAATTAATAAATAGATGGTTAGGTAAGTTCTCTATGCATGATAATAAATGTATCATAGTATCAGGTGGACCTTATACAGATTATGCAGAGTTACATGCATTAATTAAATCTAATCCAACAGCAAAGGTAGTAGCTGTTAAACATTCTTATCGTAAATTATTAGAACATAACATAAAACCTTGGGCATGTGTAGTATTAGACCCTAGACCTATTACTGGTACAAGTACACATGGAGTAGTTAGAAAAGATTTATTTAAAACTATAGACCCAAGCACTAAATTTTTTGTAGCTTCTATGACAGACCCTTCTGTTACTAAATATTTAATAGAAAGAAAAGCAGATATATGGGGATGGCATGCATTTACAGAGTCATTACGTGACCCTGAAGAACAAAAGAAAGGTATACATAATAACATAGTAACTCTTAATAAAGATTTAGGATTACCTGAAGGAACTACATTGATAACAGGTGGTACATGTGCAGCTATGAGGGCATTAGGTATTATGCATACTATGGGTTTTAGATTTTTTGAATTATTTGGTTATGATTCTAGTGTAGAAGAACCAACAGAAGAACAAAAGAAAGAAACAACAGGTGCTGAAAATGAAAAACCAAGACCTAAATATTTTAAAGTATCTGTTGATAAACAAGAGTTTTGGACTACAGGAGAGTTGCTTGCTTTAGCACAAGATTGTGAAAAATATTTTAACGAATCACCTATGGAAATGGATATTAATTTTCATGGTAAAGGAACTTTAGTTTCTGCTCTATGGAAACTATCTAATAGATATAAATTAAAACAACAATCTTTTCAAGGAGATTTGTAATGCAACCTTCAAAAGAATATTATGAATTAATTGATGCGTATAAAATAATACATCAAGAAGAGGGTAAATTTAAAGGAATTAGTTTATCACCTCTTGTGCCTACTTTAATGAGTATTACTAAAGAAAATAAATGTAAAACATTATTAGATTATGGTTGTGGTAAAGCATTACCATATGATAAAGATAAGTGTGGAGAAGTTGGTTTATTAAAACCTGTTCAAGAACTATGTAATATAGAATCATTTGATTTATATGACCCTGCATATGAAAAATATGCAATACTACCTGATAAAAAATATGATGTAGTAATTTGTACAGATGTATTGGAACATGTAGCAGAACAAGATATAGACTATGTTCTTACTAAAATATTTTCTTGTAGTAATAAAATAGTATTCTTAAATGTTTCCTGCCAACATGCCTTAAAACATTTTAAACAAGGTAAACTTAAAGGTAAAAACTTACATGTATCTGTATTTGACCCTTCATGGTGGATGCATAAGATAGGAAACATTTGGAATAATTTCAATCATTTAAAAATATATACGTTATGTAAAACTAAAGAAGGAACACATGCTACGTGTATTAAAAAGGAGAAAAAATAATGGCATTAACTGCACTAATAGGACCTGCTAGTAAATTACTTGGTAAGTTCATAAAAGATAAAGATAAGCAGATGCAACTTGCTCATGACCTATCTACTATGGCAGAGAAGCATGCACAAGAATTAGCTAAATCACAAATAGAAGTAAACAAAGAACAAGCAAAACATCCTAGCTTATTTGTTTCTGGAGCTCGCCCTGCAATAATGTGGGTCTGTTGCCTAGGACTGCTATGGCAGTTCTTCATAGGACCTATTGTAACTTGGGGTACTGGTATATGGATGCCTGATGTAGTACCTCCACAGCTAGAAGTAGAAGGATTAATTACATTAGTAATGTCACTTTTAGGATTAGGAGCTATGCGTAGTTTTGAAAAGTCAAAGAATGTAGCAAGGGATAATTTAAAATGAAAACAATAGTATTTATGTTAATGGTTTATCTAGGAGATGTACCAGAAAAAGAAAGAATATTATTCTATGATATTAATAGATGTAAATATTTTGCTCAAAGATTAATGGGACAACCTCCAGAACCTAACACAGGTAAAAGATATACTGCTATATGTAGACCTGTAAATGTAGATTTAGATAACCCTAATCTAAGAGTATTTTAATGAACATATTTGAATATATATGGTATAAATTAAGAGAGATAGATTCTATGTATTATGAAGTATTAGCTTATGCTATAATAACTGGTTTAATATGTGGAGGTTTTCATTGGATAGTAGGTTTATTTTAAATGGCTCTCAATGATAAACAAGAAAAATTTGCCCAGAACTACATCCTCCATAGAAATGCAACAGAAGCTGCAAAAGCTGCAGGGTATGCTAAAGAATCTGCGTACAATCAAGGTTATAGATTATCACAAAATGAAGAAATTAAAGAAAGAATTTTGGAATTAGAGCAGAGTCTTGAAACTAATGTAGATGTTATTACTGAGATAGAGAAACAATATGAGTTTGCAAAAGCAAATGGTCATACTAATAGTGCTATTAAAGCTTTGGAGTTACTATCTAGGGTTAGAGGTAACAAGAATGAAAAAGAAATTGATATGTCTCCTGAAGGATTGGAAACAACTATTATTGAAAACTTACAAATACTTGGTAGAAAAAAAGTAATGGAACTTGTAGACAGATGTGACTTTACCTTACCGATAAAACTAGATACAGAACAAAACCAACAGAGCCAAGAAAAAATAGAAGAAGAACTCCAAGAATAAAGTTTTCTATTTTTCGTGCTTGTTTTCTTTTAGCTTCTTTAATTGCTTCTTTTTTCTTTAATCGTATATCAGCTTGTATACGGATAACTTCATTCCATGCATTTGGACCATAAGATAGATTTACAAAGTTACGTAAATCATTCTCCATCTGCTTTGCTTTTTTAAGAGCAGCAAAAGACTCTAATGCTTCCTCTTCAACAGAACCAAAAGACCTTCCTTTTTCTTTCTTATGTCCTTCTTTAACATCTTGAATAGCACCCATCCATCTGCCAAGGTCTTTCGACATGCTTTCAATTTCTTTACCAACTTGAAAACCTTTTTTAATTGCATTATATGCTGTAGTCGCAGCAGCAATCGCTGATACAGGGTCCATATCATTGTCCTATTTGTAAGACCATATCCAAGGTCTTGGACTTGTTATTGATTTTCTAGGCATAGTATCTATATGTATAAATCTTTTACCATGCACACCATTTTGTTTTACACCTATACCTGTAAAACCTAACTCCATAGCTAACTTAACTATTTCATAAGCTTTATGTCCAGAGCATACAACATCAACAGCACAACCTTTTAAGTGTGCAGATTTTGTACTACCACCTATAGCTATATTATGTGCTTCACTTCTGTAACCAGAACTAATTTGCATAGGTTGATTTAATTTTTCTCTTAGCTCAATAAGTTTATCCATGAACTTTTCATCCATGTGTATCTCACCAGTACCTTTACATCTTAATTCATCTTCAGAAAAATACTTCCACCTAGTATGCAATCTTACCTCCCTTTTTACGAGCAACAGCACCAAAGCCACGTAAAGCTTTTCCTACTCCTAGTAGACCACCTTTGCTTCTTTTTATTGTGCCACCCTTCTTTTTAAATCCCATTCTATTTCTAACAGGAGTAGGTAAGTTTGGTAAACCTTTATTACCTGCAGGTATATTTTTTAACACAGTTCCTCCTATATTTTTTTTAATTAATCCACCTCTTCTTAAAACTTTCATTGGATTTAATCCTGCTCCTTTTTTTATAGCAAAATCAAGAGAGGAGCCTGGATTTCTTTTTTGAAAATTAATTGTATCTTGTAACGCACTAATTAATGAGTTTTTATTACTTCGGTCCATATCAGAGTTCATTATTTTTTTAATAATATCTTTATCATTATTTTTAAAATCTCTTATTAATTTACGAGTTAATAGTATACCAGTATCTTTAGATACTTTAGGTTTTGTTGTTATAGTTTGTTTTGGTTTTACAGTTTGTTTTGGTTTTACAGTTTGTTTTGGTTTTACAGTTTGTTTTGTTGTTGGTTTTTTAAGTGAGGGTATTTTTGCTAAAGTTTCTTTAACTGATAATTCTTTAGGTTTTTCTGTCTTAACTACTTTAGATTTTTCTGTCTTAACTACTTTAGGTTTTTCTGTCTTAACTACTTTAGGTTTTTCTGTCTTAACTACTTTAGGTTTTTCTGTCTTAATTACTTTAGGTTTTTCTGTCTTAATTACTTTAGGTTTTTCTGTCTTAATTACTTTAGGTTTTTCTGTCTTAACTACTTTAGGTTTTTTTGTCTTAACTACTTTTGTTATAACACTTTCTCTAGGTTTACTAAATCCTATACGTTTTTGACCACTACCTTGAAATATAGTATTAGGTGTTGTAGCTTTATTAATATTACCTGTAGGTTTATTTTTCTTTTTATATTCTATTAATAAAGTCTTAGCTTTTTTAACAGCTTTTTTACCATATTTTTTACCTATATATTTTACAGCACCTCTTGCTAAACCAAAACCACCTGTAAATAATAAAGCAGTTTCAATAGGATTATCTTTAACCCAATTAATAAGACCTTTAGATTTAGTATTTATTAATTTATCAGCAGCTTTTTCTGTTTTATTTGTAGCTTTAACATCATTATCTTTAACAATATTTTCTCTTAACCAATTCTTAGTTGTATTAGTTAATTTAGATAAATTTTCACCTTCAGCTAAAGTTCTTTCTAATCTTTCTTTAGATATTTTTTGAACCATATTATATCCTTATATTATTTTACCACCATATTGCTTGGCTACAAATAAATCTCCACCTTTTTTTCTATAACTCATAGCACCAGTATTTGGTTTTCTATTATAACTAGAAGTAATTACACTTTGTTTTTTCTTAGGGTAGTTATATTGTTTACCTGCTATACCTATATTACTTTTTTTCTTTTCTAGTTCTGGATTTTTATCTTTAGCTTTAATAGTTTTACGTTTATTTGTTTGAGAGTATTGTGTTTTTAAATTACTTTTCTTTTTTATAGGAACTTTTTTTATTTTTTTTACATTATAACTAGGGTCATTAGGATTAGGTTTATTAGCAGATGAAATAGCACTCTTAGCACGTTTTTGTATCTTTGATTGTATTGCTTTAGTCTGTGATTTCTTTATTGCCTTTTGAAACTGAGATGGTTCTTTAACAAAATCTTTTTTTGTAGGTTTTCTACCTAGTTTCTTTTTCATGTTTAAATATTTACCTAAAGATTTTGGTCCAAAAGAATCAAAACCTGCATCTTTCATATCTTCTTTAGATACTGCAGCTAATTCTTTACCTCTTTTTTTATCAAAAAAAGTTTCTTCTGAAGGGTCTCTTTTTTGAGCACGTTTAACAGTTGTGGCTAAACCCATCTTTCTTCCTGTATCTTCTATTAATTTTTTACTACTAAAATTTTTATTTGCCATTGTTATATCTCCTTAATTGTTATTGGCTTGTCTTCTAATCATGTCATCAATTTTACTTTCGAGCCTATCAAATCTTTGCATAAGCTGTGTCATATCATCTTTAACATCTTCTTTAGTGGCATATAACAATGCCATTTTTTCTCTGGTTTCTGAAACTTCTTCTTTTACTTTACCAATAGATGCAGACGTAGAACGTATCCACCACATAAATCCACCTATTGCCATAGTTAGTATTGCGTTCCATATCATTGTCATGTCTGCCATATTTCTTCTCTCTGTTTTAATATTTCTTCTTGTTGTTTTAAAAGTTCTTTATATTGTTTAGATATTATTTCTTTATTAACAATAGTAATTTTTTCTTTAATTATTTTTTGTTTAGGAAATATAATTATATTATTCATATTTATTTTATTTTTAACTATAATATTGTAATAAAAATTCTTCAATAACATCACTAATCTCAGAAACTTTGGTTGGGTCTACAGCAGCTACACCAGGTATAGAACGTGCTATATGTGTAGCTAAAGCTCTTGGATTAGCTTGTGTTAATGGATTAGCTTGTGATATTGCTTGTACTAATTTAGAAAAATGTATAGCACCTGGTCCTAATATAGATTCTATAGGTGACACTCCATACTTAGAAGAACCTAGTGCATCATATAAACCTGTAACTCCTCCTAAAACATTAGTAGAAATTATAGCTGATATTAATCTTTCAGCACCTGTAGCATCTTTCCAATTACTATCTTCATCTCCATAACGTATTTCATCTTTCATTTCTTTAATTGCCATACTTGCAGCTATAATTAAAACTAAAGATGTACCATACTTTACAGTTTCATTAACAGGTACTCTACCTCTTAATAAAGGTTTAACAACTTCAGTTAAAATTCTACCACCTACTTTTAAACCAAAGGTGTACATAAAACCTTTAAGCTGTGCAAACAAAGCAAGGCGAGGATTGGACATCCATAATGGTCTATTAACTACATTTGGAGCCATAATAATATCATCTACTCCTTTTGATAAAGCTTTACGAATAATAGTAGGAGTTTGTGCAGCAGGTATTTGTCCCTCTGCCCACTTAACAGCATCTGATGCATTAGGATTTTTTGTTCTTAAATTATTTTCTATTAATCCTAATTCAGATAATCTTTTTCTAGCATTACGAAACTTTGTAGTTTCTTTTTTAGTTAGACCTTTTTGATTAGCAACAGCTAATACTTTAATATCATCAGCTATTTGTCTAGACATAGCTTGAAAAGCAATATCTCTACTAAACTGTGTTATCTGTGTAAGCATAGTTACTTTAAAAAATTTATCTGTTACTTTTCTAACAACATCTACACCTGCAATATCTCCTAATCTTTCAGCAAGTGTACCATCAAAACCTTGTAGTATCCCCATAAAAGCTTGTTCTGCTTCAGACTTTTTAAATTTAGGAAGAACACTTCTAACTGCTTGTCTATATGTATTAGTTAAAGCTTTCATAGTAGCAGGTATAAAATGTTTAGCATCTACTCTAGATAAAACAATAATAGGTTCTGATAATGCAGTTAATGCAGCAAGAGGTAATGTTAATATATACTGATATGTTAAATAAAATCTCATTGCCTTTTTAAACTTTTCATCTTGAATACTTTTATATCTATTTTGTATTGCTTGATATATATCTTTAATTCTATCTACTTCACCTATATCTATATTTTTTCCTTGTTGTAATTCTCTTAAAGCAGGGTCTATAATTTGTTTTACTTTACGTACTTCATTTCTTTGATTAGCTTGTAGTATATATTTATCTAATATTTTTTTAACATCTGTTTCAACAAGTCCTGCCTTTTCTAATTTCTTAAATGTTTCAGGTTTAATCTCTCTTCTTTTCTCTATAGATGCTTTACTTTCTTGTGTTGTCTTTGTATTATCTCTAGCATCTAATAATATATCTAATTGTGACACATCAGTTTCAGGAACATATACACCATCATTACCTCTAACATTATCTAAAAATCCATTAATATCTTGTTCTGCCATACCTTGTTGTCTTAATATCTTTTTAGCTTTAGCTATCTTACCCATTCCTAATTTACTACCTATTACACTAAACAATCCAAAGTTATATACTCTAGGAAAATAATTTTGTGTAAAAGCTAAACTTAAATCTGATTCATTTAATGCACCATATAAACCAGTAGACTCTGCTTTAGCTACTACAGCATTATTTAAATTTGTAAATGGTTTTGAATTTAAAAATCTTGAATTATTAATAACTTTTTCTTGTTCTTGTCTAATAAATTCTTGTTTATCTTTAGGGGCAATAGTTAAATCATTATTAACATTTTCTTCAATAGCTAATTTTGCTCTTTCATATGATTCCTTTAAAGTATTCCATTTAGTATTTATATCTTGCTCTGTTTGAGAATCTAATTTATTAAGTTCTCTTGCTTTAGTTACTTCTTCCAATTCTGTTCTATTTTCTAATAAACCTTTACGTAAAGAGTCTTTTGTAATTTTTACCTCAGGAGATAAAGCATTACCTAATATATCTCTTCTAATAATTTTAGCAGCTTCTTGTACATCAGGGTCTTTAGATTTTGTACCATACTGTAAAAAATTATATAACTCTTTATTCTTTCTTTTATTTAAACTACCTTGTATAAGAGGAGCTTTAATACTCTTTCTAATATATTGTAAAGCTTCATCTAAAGGTTTAGCATATTGTCCTACACTTGCACTTACATTATCATTGTAACTTGCTAAAGCATTATATATATCACGACCTGCGTTATATTTATTTGCTAAAGGAACTAATGGAGCAAGAGCTGTATTAAAAACATTTTGTAAATAATTAGGTTTATATTCTGTCCTTTTTACTTTAATATAATTTCTTATCTGGTCATCAGACATATTTTTAGTAGCTTTTTCTAACTCATCTACTTCTTTTAATCTTTGTTCTGTTCTATTAATAACATCTTTATGTTGTAGATTAGTAACAATACCTGCACCTGTACCTACTGTTGCACCTCCTACAGCTCCTAAAGCTATACCATCTATTATTCTATTAGTGTATTCAGCATTATCATAAGGATTAATACCTTTATCAGCAGCTACTCCTGCACTTGCTATTTGTATAGCTTCTTGTGCTCCTTCTGTAAGACCTTCTGTAACTCCTCCTCTAACAGCAGACTTAGCAGCTTCTAATCCTAAATTTCTTTTTATAAATAAACTAGGGTCTTTCATTATATCATCAGCTTGTCTTCTAGCTTCTTTTATAGATTCTTTACCTACTAATTTACCTAATGTATCATCTACATATTTTACACCTACATCATCTACTAAACCTTTTAATGTTCTAGCAGCACCTAATCTTTCTAATAAAGAAATACCAACACCACCTATAACAGCTAATCTTTGTGCATCTTTTTCTTTAGCATTTAAATTTTTAGCTTCTTCATATGTTTCACCACTACCCATTAAATATCCTGGAACTAAAGGAGCAACTAATCTTGTAGCTAATGAAAGAGTACCTCCAACTAAAGGGGCAGCACCAAGAGCAGAACCAACAATAGGAGCAGCTACTGCAGCACCAAGAGTAGGTAACATAGAGGGTAAAGCTTGAGCACTCATATCTTTAACTAATAGTAATCCTCTTTCTATAGCACCAAAAAAATCATCTTCTGTTAGTTCTTGTTTAATTTCTTTAGATGCTTCTGTAAATGAAGCAGTTCTTGTGGGTTGTGGTTTAGCTGCAGCTTCTTGTTGATTTTTTATAATACCTTCTTGAGCATATTTTTTTAAACCTTCAGACTCTGTTATATCTGCTATTAAATCTAAACCTTTAAATAAAGAAGCTTGTGTATTATCAACACCAATAGCAAAACGATTACCCCATGAATTAGCATATTCTTCACTATATTCACGTTGCGTTTGAGGTGTACTTATATCTTGAGGAGGAAGCAATAAACTAGCTAGTTCATTTGCACCTGTAGATAGATTAGTTGATTCTATAGGAACTTGTGAAGTAGTTGGTTTTAAAAATTGTTGTAATTCATTAGCCATTTATTAACTCATTATGCTTTACTAGGGTCTTTAATTATATTGCTAGGAAAAGTTGCTTTTCTATATTTTGGATTTAACTCTAAAAAATTTACAACGTTATTAGCTATAAAATCAGATTTTCCTGCTGCATCATATTGTCCAGTAGCTAAAGCTCTTTCCCATGCATCAGACATTTGTAATATAAAATCATCTTCAGTTTTTAATTTTTCAACAGTCTTTTTAAAATCTTTTTTATCCATTCCTAATTGAGCAGCTCTTGCTATATTATTTTCATCCTCATAAATAGATTTTTCTTTTGCTTTCATTACTGCTTCTGTAAATTTTAAGTCTGCAGGTGCTACTTCTTTCATTTTTTTAGCACCTGTAGCTTCATACTGTGCTATTAATTCTTTAGATTTTGCTGTAATTCTATTAGACTTTGCATTCATAAAGTTAGCTTCAGCAGTAGATATTGTAGCACCTGCTTTTATTTTTTCAAGTATTCTTTGAGCTTTCTTTGCTTCAGCATCTGTTTTCATACTTAAAATAAACTGTTGTTCAGCTACTTTATCATTTGCTATTTCTAATGCAATAGCTTGAGCTTTTTCTTTATTAGCTTTCTTTTTAGACCTAGCAGTATCTGTAGCTTTTTTACCTTCAAATCCTGCTGCTGCCATTCCATCTGTAATAGCTGCAACAATATTAGGAGCTTTCATAATAGCTTGTCCTGCTGCTATGGCAGCTTGTCCAAATCCACTTAGCTCTTCATCTCTTATCTCTTGTTTTTCTTTTCCTAAACTAGAAATAACATCTTGTTTTATTTTTCTTGCATCACCCATAGCTGATGTAACCCCTGAATAATCTGGTGCTTTATATTCTCCTATCTTACTATATTCTTCTTTTAATTTTGCTATCTGACCTTTTATAGCTGCTTCTTCAGGAGTATTTTTTTCAGCTTGTTTTAATTTTGCTTCTAATTCTGCTTGTAATTTAGCATTATCAGCTTGCTCTTTTAAAAGTCCTCTTTCTACCATATCTTTTTTAGCTTCTGGAGATGTTTCCATAATAGGGTCTACACTAGGTGAAGCAAATTCTCTGCCTTTTGCTATTCTTTCAGCTTCTCTAGCTTCTCTTACTTTTTTATTTAATTCATCTGCATCATCAATAGATATATTTTTAAATCTATCTCTTGCTTTTTTCTTTGCTTTTTCTTCTTCTGTTAAAGGAGTTCCTTCTAAACCAAATAAACCTAATTCATCACTTATTGGTTTATCTTTAGGAATATAAGATTTAAGTTTAGGTCCTATAAAACCAAAATAGTCTTGTATTCTTTGTCCTATACTTGTACCATCTGCTGCTCTTACAACAGGTAAATCTGCAATACCACCACCAGTCTCTCCTTGTTTCATACCCATAAATCCACCAGGACTAAATCCACCAAAGGCACCATATGTACCTACAGCAGTAGTACCTAATCCTAATAATGATTGTGCAAGACCAGGTTGCTGTGGTGGAGGTGTTCTAGTTATTTGTGTAGCTATATTTGGAAATGATTGTACAT
>Ga0208919_1001531_pt1 | contig 13215 bp, 10 predicted proteins | sample 4_EtaG_FD_184076 | JGI IMG/M metagenome (GOLD analysis project Ga0208919, IMG submission 184076) | Marine viral communities from the Subarctic Pacific Ocean - 4_ETSP_OMZ_AT15127 metaG (SPAdes) (version 3) | ecosystem: Environmental > Aquatic > Marine > Oceanic | place: Pacific Ocean | collected...
TCAAAAGGTGACAATGTAGAAACAAAAGAAAACGAACCTTGGAGTCAAGCCTCGCCTTACATTACGGAAGGCTTCAAGGAAGCGTCTAATTTATACAACAATTTTAATCCTACTTTTTATAGTGGGCCAACTCAAGCATACTTTAGTCCAGACCAATTAACAGCACAACAAGGCATGAGAGACTTTGCTGTTAAAGGTGCTCCTGAAATAATGAACCCAGCAATGAATGCTTACAAAGATGCAATGAGTCCATCGAGACTTGATGTGGCTAATAACCCATATGTAAATAATATGGCACAAGCAGCAGCAGACAGGGCAATGAGTAGTCTACAGCCAGAAATGGCAAACATTAGAAGCGGTGCTATTATGTCGGGTGGCTACGGTGGTGGCAGACAAGGTATTGCAGAAGGTAACGCTTTAGCAGGTGCAGCAGATTCAGCTAATCAAGCAGCAGCACAAATATATGGTAATGCTTATGGTCAAGGATTGAGCAATCAGTTAGGAACATTAGGACAGACAGGTGCTCTTATGGGTGCAGGATTCCAGCCTTATGCTAACTTGTCTTTATCAGGAGAGCAGCAGCAGTTAAGAGAACAAGCATTAATTAATGATGCACAAGCAGCTCATGACTTTAACATGAACTTACCTTACCAAAAATTCCAGAACTACCAAGCAGGTATTGCAGGATTCCAGCCAGCAATGGGAGCAGCAGGTTCATCAACAGAGACAACACCGGGTCCTAGCATGCTTAACACAATTGGTGTGCTTGGTTCTACATTGTCTGGCTTTAACCGATAGGAGATAACATGGGATACGCAACAGAAGCATATGGTCATTTAATGGGAGGAAATGCTCCTATAGCATCGCCTACTATTTCATTTGACAAACCTAGCCCAGCTCCAGTTACTACTGTAACATACAACCCACCAACAGGGCCAGTAGGAAATGCACCAATCATTAGCCCACCTTTTCCTGATTTAAAGCCACCTACTAGCAGACCAACAGGAGGACTTAGTTTTTCTTTTGGGGGCGGAGGAGGAGGAAGTTCTGCACCAGCAGGGCCTAATGTTTCACTAAGACCTCAAACATTTGCACCGTATGAGAGTACATATACTCCACCAACACCAGCAACACCAGTTCCGTATGATTATGCTACTAGAGACCCTTACATTTATGGTGATGGGCTTAGCAATGCAGGTGCAGCATATGACATATGGGGCTCTAAGCCGGGAGAAAATCCTTACTTATTAAGCACACCAGCAGATTACACACCGGGACTTATAGGACTAGACCCAATAACATTGCCTAATAACATGCCTAACAGGGGTGCTGACATTAGTGCGTTTACACCTAATACTCCTGTACCAAGAACTCCAGAGCAAATAGTTAGAGACTATGGTTACACAGGAAGAACAGCTCCTAATCAAACTAATGTACCTCCAAGTATGAGAGATTCAGCCCCTAATGCAAAAATTATGCTAGAGGCAGCAGCAGCTAATGTAAGGAATGGTATATACCCTAACATGCAAGCAGCTATGGATGCACAGCAAGCATTTAATTTAAAATATCCTACTTTGACTCCTGCAGAAAATGCAGCACAAATTGCAAAGAGTCAAGCGATGTTGTTAAGCCAAGACCAAAGACCTAAAGTTGAAAAGAAAGTAACAAGAACTTCTAGTATACCAAGTGCAGGCACAGGAGCATCGGGTCCTCCGGGAAGAAACTATGAAACTAAGAAAGCTAGTACAGCAAAGGCTGTAAAAAAATATACTACTAAAGATGTAAACACTAGTTTCAAAGCACGAAGAGATGTTAGAAATCTTTTTGCATAATTAGTATGGAAACATTATTTGGTAACTTTAACCTAGAAGATATTTATAATGCATACCAGTTTGCAGAGACAGGTTCTTTTAGTAATCCTTGGATACGCACAGTAGCAGAGAATACACCCGGTGGTAGTACAGCCTATGGCCCAGTCCAAATAACTGGTGGTTTAATAGATGACTTCTATAATAATGAAAGAAGTGTATTTGATGACAATTCTGATATTGCACAATTACTTAGAGGACAAGCTGCATTGTTTAGCCACTTTGGAAACGAAGAAGGACTGGCAGGGTATGACCCTAGGTATGATTATAAGGGTGAGGGTATTGGCTTAACTGACATACAAAAAATACAGTACAAAGATTTTGCACAAGACATGATGCAGGATATGTGGAACAAAAATAAGAATAAAGAAAACCCAGTACAAAGTTTTATAGAAGCATGGCGAGGGAAAACAATTGAAGAAGACCCCGACTATTACAAAAGATTTAATACATACTTAGGAAGATAACATGGCAGTATATTCAGGACAAGGAAGACAACCATTTTCAGCAGCACAGCTAGCTCTTATGGAAGAAGAAGAGCTAAGAAAAATGGCAGCTCAAAGAGCTTTCAATGAAAAAATGCTAGCACGAAATAAAGCAAGTGCTCTAAAGAATCAAACAGCAATGACTCAAGATGATGTAGGGTTTTTTCCGGGGTTGCTTGGTAGAAGTAGTGAAGAAGAGCAGAGAATGCTGGCAGGTAATATGTACCCCGGTCCTCAATTGTCTTTGTTTGATAGAGCAAAGAATGCTCTTAGTGACGCATGGACTAATGAAAATTCTGCTTATAAGCAAGGACTTATAGTTGACAGGCTGATTGATGAGCAAGAATTAGAACAAGAAAGAGCGAAGGCTGTTGCCACTGCTGTTGCTGACCAACAAGCTGGCTCGGGACAATTGGCACAGCAAGTTTGGTCCCCGGGACTAGGTGCCCCTCAAATTCAGCCTAGAGTAGTAGAAGAAAAAGAAGTGAATCAAGGTGTTACAGGAATTGTACCTCCGGGCGAATTTAATTTTAGTCAAGGTAAACAACTAAGTGATGCAGAGGCTGGTGCCATTTATTCACAGCCAGTAGCTGGTACTTATATGAATGTCGGTGAAATGCTAGGTAGACTTCGCTACAATGCAGATGGTACTTTCAGTCGTTTACCTACTGTGGGTACAAGAGTTGGTGATGTAGGAACTGACCTAGCACGAGCAGCTTATGAAAATTCTAGAATACCTTATATGGGTATGAAAAATATGGCCGGTGATGCAATCGTTGGTCCGGGTCAGTGGGCAGATGACCAGATAGATAGAATAGAAGCTGAAAGAGAATACAACTTGCCAGAGAATGTAGCAGCAAGAGAAGTAGCAAAGAAAAGAGAAGAGATGAAGCAAGCAGGACTTTTAGTTGACCAGCAATTAGATGCTATAGAAGCTGAACAGGCTGCAGCAAAAGCAGAAGAAATGAAAGCTGCTGGCATATGGGCTACTGATGAGATAGTTAGACAAGAGACTGAGCAACTTGCAGCAAAAAGAGCAGCAGAAGCTGAAGCACAGAGAGCAGCAGAGGCTGATAGAATTAGAAACATGCAAGGATTTATTGAGCAGCAAAGCGAAATGGAAAGTGGCTACAACAATATGCAAGAAGCTCAAGCTGCAATGGAAACAGTTAATCAAGAAGGTCTAGACAACGAGGCGTTAGACGTTCCTATCATCGGTGAAGAGCCTATTACTCTTGCAGAACACATACTACCATCAGTAGAAAAAAAGGTTGAAGAACTAACTGACGATGAAAAGAATGATAAATATGTTGAAGCAACTTTAAATGGTGAGACAATGCTTGGCAAATTCTTGGATTGGATTGGTGTACTAGACAATGATAATGATGGTGTAACTGAAGCAGATGGAAATGCAGCAGTTAATGACATAGCAGTCATAGCTTCAGAGTCGGGCAGTGAAGCAACGCAAGAAACAGAGCAAGCTGGTTTACTAACAGAGGATAAGACAGCTGATAATAAAAATGCTAATGTATTTAATGCATCGGTTGCAGGCAGTCAGGGTGGGTCCAGTTCTGGTATAATGTCAGCTACTGCTGATGATGGTATGGGTGGATTTACAATGGACAGACTTACTAACCCACTATCACCAGAGAATAAGAAATGGTGGATGGGTGGAGGTGGAGGTGTTCCCGGTAGTAATAGAGCAGTACAATTCTTTGAAGCTCTTGCGTACATAGGTACACCATTAAAGTACAGACCATCTAAGACACCTGCTCAACAGAACATTGAAAACCAAATGACTCAGATGAATAACTTAATGGATTACAGGTCATCTATGGCATCGTCTAGTGCATCCGCTAATCAAAATACTTTTACTAAACTTAAGGCAGCTATACCTTCTACTACTGATTTAGAAAAAAGCCTTGCACCAGCATTCTATGAAGCTGCTGGTATGTTTGAAAAAGATTCTGAAACAAAAAGAAAAATTGAAGCTAGGGCATATGAGTTACACGAGAAGATGACAATCTTAGCATCACAAGGAGTATACCCTACTCTTGAAAGAGTCTATGCTGATGAAGCAGAGGCCGAGAGAATACGACAAGAAGAAGAGGCTAAAAACAAAGGCAATGAATTAAACGAAGAAAAAAAAGCATGGTGGGATTTTTCTTAAGGAATAACTAGGATGGGATTTTTTGGATTAGGTAAAGAAGAGGAAGAAGATAATCCGGCATTGGGTTTTTCTAATTCTTCTGGTGCTTTGGGCACAGGAAACAGTCAAGGTGCTTTAGGTTCTTATAAAAAGAATGACCCTATTGCTACTAGCTGGGACAATTTTAAAATACAATTTGGTGGTGCTTTAGAAACTGTTGATGGTTTAATTGGTACTGATAGTTTTCTAAGTGATTGGGGACAAGCTCTTGAAGAGTCTGGTGAACTAGGTAAAGAAGACTACCAGCCTAAATATGAAGAGAGTTTTTTACAAACAGAGGGCTGGGACAAAGTAGGCTGGGCATTAGAGAAAGCATCAGAAAATGCAGCAGGCATGGGTGCAACAGTAGCTGCATCAGTTGCAGCATCTTTTGCAGGCCTTGGTGTGTTAGGAACTACAGCGACTGCTGGTTTGTTTCGTGCGTTATTAAATTTAGATGATGTTGCAAGAACTCATGTAGATAACTCAGGGAAAGATGTAAAGGACTTTGATGCAGGAGAGAAAGCTAACTTATTATTTGCAACTGCAATTAACACTGCGTTAGACGCTATTGTTCCGGGACAGGTAGCTAAAGGATTTACACCGGGTAAGACAATAGATGTTAAAGAACAATTAAAAGAATGGGCTAGTAAATTAAATGACTATGAGAAAACTCAATTTGCAAATGCTTTTCTAACTGGTCTAAAAAAATCTACTGCTATTGGATTAACTGAAGCAGGTACTGAGGGCACACAAAATATAGTAGCAGAACTTACATCAGCTACACGAGGAAGAGATTTAACTTTAGATGACACACTAGGACAAAGTGCTGCAGGATTTGTAGGTGGTAAAGCATTTGGTACTATAACGGGATATAGGGATGCCACTCAAAATACAAGAGAAGCTAAACAGGCTCAGCGTGCATTAGATGAATTTAATTTAGGTGAATTACAACAGGCAGGTTCGGAATATAGAACTGGTGTAAAGGACTACGAAAAACAATACCAAGAATTAGTAGACAAGTACGAGGGTCCAGAGCTAGATGCTAAGATAAAAGAACTAGCACCAGTAGAAGATGTAATACCAGAGACAATAGACTTTAAAAGACTACAGCCTAGTCGCATATCTAAACTTACTACTGTTGCAGCAGATGCTTTACTTAACAGGTCTACAGAATTCTTAGAGCAGACTCGTGCAAAGACCAAGACAGGTAAAGATATGTTTCATCTGGACAGAGCACTCAGAGGCTTTGGCGATGTCGAATCAGGAACAGGTCAGTTCCAAACAAACCCATCATTTAATACACTCAAGCATAATTATGTTGGAGAATTTCTTACTCCGTTTGGAGACATAAGAGATAAGTGGACTAGTGCATACCCATTGGCCGGACAATTTGGTGGTAAGATTGGACATAACATTGACAAGTATCTAGGTCAGGTACTAGAAAATAAAGTAGACCCTAAGCTAAAAGCAGAGGTTCGTTCTCAGTTAGGTAGAAGATTCGGAGAACTAGAAGCAGACATTGTTACTATCAGAAAGATACAAGACAAGGTATTTAATTCCTTAGCTAAAGCACTTGGTAAGGATGGTCTAAAGATTAATTTTCAGAAAGATTACCTAACTCGTGGTATAGATAAGAAAGCAGTGAAAGCAGACCCAGATGCATTTCTTAAATCACTAGAAGAAGATGTACAGATAGGTCCTACCAAAGACCCTAAGACTGGGGAGATTATAGAGACTGCTGAACAAGTAAGAGAAAGAATATTAAATGACATACTAAATGATATTGACCCGTCTGTATTAACTTCTGAGCAGATAAGAAAGATTAAGACAAGGACTGGCACAGGCAGGCCATCATTTGAAAAATCAAGAGATGGTAGATGGAACAGGCTTAATGAACAGTTCAGAAAGAAAAGTCCTTTTGAATCTGTGGGTGATTACTTACTTAATGCTTCTACTCGTTTAGCATCTGCTGATGCATTTGGTGCTAACAGTGCTAACAGACTTAACGATGACATTAACCATTTACTAGAAAATAATATTGTCTCTAATGCAGAAGCACAGAAAATGTGGGATATGTATGACGGGTTGCATAATGTATATAGAAGACCACAGGATGAAACAGGAAGAACAAGGCAGTTAGCATACAAAACTGTTGCTACTGCAGCTGCTGTCAAGTATCTAGGTATGGCTACTATATCTTCTATTACTGAGCCTGCTTGGATAATGCAGAGAAATGGTGTGGTCAATACACTAAGAGCTGCACCGGCCATGGCTGCTAATGTCTTGGTAGGAATCAAGCGTAGCATTTACGCAGGTGGTGTAGGAAAAGCACCTAGTAGTTCCTTTGGCCGAGATTTAATTAGGACCATGGGATTTGCAGTAGACCCTGCAATGAACGAGAGAGTAGAAAAACTATTTGCTGGTGACAGAAATGAATTCTTAGGGGTATACTTCCGTACACCTGCTGGTTTATTCTTGACCCAGTACACAAACTTTGTTCGTACATGGGCTGCTGTTGCTGGATTAAAAAGAATAGAATCAGAAGCTAAGAAGCTAAAGAATATGAAGCCTGCAAGGAAGCGTAGGTTAGAAGAAGAACTAAGAGAAAATGGTCTTACTATAGAAGAGTTTGCTGAGATATACAGAGTAGGTGGCAACAGGATGAGACTAACAGATGAGAACTTTCTAGAAACAATGATAACTAGAAGTGATGGTACCCAAGCTAGGGTAAGAGACCTGATGGTTCCTTGGGTTCGTAAGTTAGTTACGGATGTAGCACTAGAGCCTACTACTACTAATAGACCGTTGTGGATGTCTAATCCTGATATGCAATTACTAGCACAGCTTAAGTCTTTTCCTATTCTGTTTGGTAATACTATTGCTAAAAGAGTAATAAGGAAAATGAATCCTAAGACTTGTAGTCCAGACTTCATGGGTCAAATGGCTACAGTAGCTGCGATAGGTACAGCACTAGGAGCTGCTGCATTAGCTATGGCTATCAAGGATGAGATTCGTGGTAGTGAAAGAGAGAAAGGACCTATTGATTATGTATCTGCTATTGGTGTACCACTAATTGGAGAGACATCTTTGTCTGGATATATAGGAGGGCCTGCTGTTAGTATAATAGATGATTTTCTAGCGTCTTTGTATGGAGAGGGTTTGTCAGAAACCTTAGCAAAAACACCAGAACAATTTTATGATATATTACTTAGGGCTAGTGTGGGTGCTCTGGGTGCTGAAGCGTTGGGAGGTGAGTAGTGCCTAGAAAATGTGCAATGGGACCTTTCAATGGCTTTCAATTAGAAGGTAATATATTATCAGCCAAAGGTATTGATGATGCTATGGATGACTGGGAAGGTGTCAAGTCAGCTGAGGAAATAAATAACAGAGAGGGATTTAAACCTATACCTGATGAAGATGGTAATGTTATCATGCATCATTATAGTAATGCTAAAGGACTAACAGAACTTGACCCAAAGAAACAAGGTACTGGATTAAGAAGTAGTAATTTTAGAGCTGGCTTTGGAGCACCGGGACAAGTATTGTTTTCTTCTTATGGTTTAAATGTAGGACATCCTAAAGGATATAAAAAAGAACAAGGCTTGGGTAATGTTGAATACATTAGCAAGATGCCTGTCGAAAGAATATACGACATAGAAAAAGATAAGGACTTTCTTTACCTCGAGAGAGATAAAATAATAGAACAGGAAAACATACCTCCTACAGATACTAATAGTAGGACACAAGCATTCTATAGAGTAATAAGAGATGCTGGGTACGCTGGTATATTTGTATCGAATGGTACGGGGTATGGATTAAGTGCAGCTATCTGGGAGCCAACAGCAGTAGAGCAAGTAAAGCCTAGGTCTGAAGCATTAGCTACTTCAAGTAAAGCTAAGATGTCTAGTATGTTAGAGGGCTGGAGAATTACTCCTGAGGAAATAGAAGTGGCGAGAGCTTCTAGGCCTACTAATGAATGGAAACAACCAGAAGAATTAAAAAGTCTAGCATTAAATAAAGTAGACGATGGTATTAATTTAGATGAAGACTATGAGTGGGCACAAAATATTATATTAAAAAATGATATTGCTTTACTAGGTAGTGTACAGAAAATACCTACATTTAGAGAAATGATAATGGCTGTAAAAGCTAAGGCACCTTCTGGTTTAATAAGGCAAGGTGGCGGTGATGGTTATAAAAGAATTAATAATGGCACAAGAGTAAAGTCTAGGTTAGATATACCTGCTTATGAAAAGACAGATACTTGGGTAGTTACTGTCCATGATTTAAAAAGCATGGGTGTTATTGGCTACGCTAAATCTGCAGTATTAAACAATGTAGAGTTTGGTGAATTTAGCAAAGCAGCAGGCAGAGTAGCGTCAGGGAAAGCATCTAAATCTACCTTTGCTACTATGCAAGGTGACTGGGTAGATGTAAATGAAAGACAAGCAGAGCAAATGGCTAACGAAGCAATAGCGGACCCAGAGAATTGGGTAGAGGTTGGAATGAATCCTATTCGCTATGGTTATTTTTATGTAAAAGAAACTGGTGAGAAAATACTGTCCTCATCACAAGTAATACAAGTAGGTCCACTGGTTATGGCAAAGAGAGATGGTATAGTAGAATCTACTCCACACAGTGAAATAGTAGAGGATGCTCTTGGTGATGCTAGCTCTAGAATAATACAAGTAGCTAAACAATACAGGGCCAAGTCTAGGATAGTAAAGCCAGAGACTAAAATACATCGGCCAGTTAATCCTAAGTTTGCAACAAGAGTAGCTATGGCATATGATGCTATGAAACACACACCTAGGAATAAGGATGTAGCTGAGGCCTATGATGCATTGATTAATGAAACTATTGAGCAGTACAAAACAATACTAGAGTCTGGACTGCAAGTAGAGTTTATACCTAGTGGACAAAAATCTCCGTATGCTTATCCTAGTCAAGCTGTAAAAGATATAGTAGACAACAATCATATGTGGGTATTTTCTACTAGAGATGGTTATGGTAAAGGGGAACAAAACACTGAACATCCTATGCTTGCACCTACTGAGTTTAGGATTAGTGGTGAGATTGCTTTAGCTAATGACTTGTTTAGGGTAGTGCATGATTACTTTGGTCATGCTAAGAATGGTGTTGGGTTTAGAGCTGAGGGTGAAGAAGCAGCATTTATATCTCATGCTTCTATGTACTCTGACCTAGCTGTTAAGGCACTGGCTAGTGAAACTAGAGGTCAAAACTCTTGGGTTAATTTTGGTCCGTTTGCTAAACAGAATAGAACAGCATCAGAAGAGGATACGGTATATGCCCCACAGAAAGCAGGGCTATTACCAGAAGAATTAAGGGACCCTAAGAACCCACCTGCTTAAGTAGCTTTTGTATATTAACTAGGTATAGTTTAGAGGCTTTGTGGTCCCCACCCATGACAGTATATGGCTCCATCTGTGCCATTACTTCTCGTAGTTTGTTAGTATTAAAGACTAGACTACAACACAACTCACCATCCTTTACCAAGTTGTGGACCCAGAGCTCTGCCTCTGTGCTAGTCAGCCCGGATGGTTTACCATAGCTTTCAATCTCGATACAGATGTTACCTGTACTCGCCCACTTATCTCTCTCTGTTTTTATCTCGCAAGTCTTGGCCCCGGAAAACATTTCATCTATGTGCTTTTCCCATTGCTGACCAAACTCTAAGTCAACATCAAACTTACGCATCTCTTTTATATCCTTACTCTTGTTCAGTCCCATGCTCTTCTCCTTTTATTTCTACGACAACATAGTTGTCCGTATCTAGGCCACCAAACTCAGTAGTAATCTTGGTAACATATTCGTAGTGGTCATCTTCAATTATATTATTCTCTACTAAAGCATCCATGAGAAACTTATGCATAGGAAATGTATAGTTATCTAGGTCTTTCTTTCTTTTGTTATTAAAAAATAATTTGTAGGTTGGTTGTATTGTCTTGTACTTGGGTAATGTCTTTACCCATTCTTTCACTGTTGCGTGGTACGCCTGCTTTACATTATTCTTTTGTATGTAATGCATAGGAAAGAAATTGTTTAGACTAACCATGAGTTCCCTTTTCTTCTCACCCCTACCCTTGCTAAATACAGGTAGTGGTAATATACCTTTGTGCTTCATTACTTTCTCCAGTCTGATTGCCAAAGTCGTGGGTTAGTTTCTTTCTTTTTCTTCTTAAGTTCTAGGTACAACTTGGAAGTCCCATCCATGCGGACAAGACCCCAAGTGTTTTTAGCTTTAGTCTTTGAGTTCATCGACTATGTCTTTGTCGAGTAGTCTCCAGATTATGACAGCTGCGATTATGCCAGCCAGTCCACCGTTTCCTAAAGTCCAAACTATGCCTAGTATAGAGCCGATTACATCTCCGGTTAGGAATGCTACCTTTGGTCCAAAGATAATCTGCAGTATAATAGACAGGCTAATTAGTTTGATACCAACATCTATCGCACCATCAGCTCCGTTCTTGATTTTATCTAACATCTTTACTCCTTTCTTTTAGTTTAACATCTATCGCCTTGAGGATTTTCTCTATCTTTTTCTCTAGAGCAGGCACCTCTACCTTTTCTTTCCATAGCTTACGCATTAGACTTACTCTCATATATGCCAACCTATACACAAAGTATCGTGTGGTGGGTTACAAGTTAAATGTCTCTGCTCTTCCATCTTGTCTTGTAGTGTAGTACATCCTGCTAAGGTAACAACAACAATCTGCAAGGCTATTATTAATATTATAGTATTCATTCTATTTCTCTTTCTTCTTCTACCAAGTCAACTAACTCACACACACTACCAGTACAAGCCAGTGTCTTAGTTCCTACAGTAGTATCTGTTAATTCATATTCACTAATCAAATCCCAGTCAACAGACTTAGGCATTTTCTTAGCAAGCTCGTTGTATTCTTTCTTGGTACAGTCTTCATAAGGTGCTTGCTGGTATGAATGGTCTGAGTGTGGCAAGAAACTAACTCCACTCACCTCATCAAAATGTTCATACACCCACGCACCTACCTGCATCCATTCGTGTTCTCTTACACTGACTGTAACACTAGGCTTATGCTCACAATAATGTCTTTGGTATATGAGCCATAGTTCTAGCTGTTCAATAGCAGTCCTCTCATTCCTAAGCACAGCACCCTCTGGTGCTTTCATTGGAAAAGTAAAGACCTTGACACTATTAGGTTTCATTACATCAGCTTCACAAGGAATGCCTTGGTCCTCCATTAACTGTGCAATAGGGTCCTTAGCATCTGCTCTTACTCTTCTAAAATAATAATCGTTATGTCTAGTGTGTATACCACTAGCACTGTCAACTAACTGACTGACTGTGCCACTGGGTTTAATGGCTGTGGTCGCAGTAGCTTGGTTAATGCCTAGTAGTTCTGACCAATGAGCATTAATTTCAACTACTTCTTTTCTAACTTTCTCAAGGAATTTAGGTAAGGCTTCCTTGTCCACAGAGCCATTCATGAAACTGTTATCCATTATACCAGTTAATGACACTCCTAACAAAGATTCTTCTTCTGTATTTTTAACCCACTTAGGTCGTAATCTTTTGATATTTGTTAGTGATGCTTGGAATGTACCAAGGATAGTGGCCAGTCTAGCCTTGCGTAATATATCCCTTTGAGTATCCTCAGCCCGTACTACAATCTCTGTCAAGTTACAGAACTGCCCGTCTCTCAGTATGATTTCACTGCATGGATTACATCCAAAGTCATGGTCTGTGTCACGTCTACCTATAGAAGCTACTTGTTTAATTGCCGCTTCTCTATTAAATATACCACGCTCACCAGACTTAGACTCATACAATGAAGTCCATTCTTTCATAAAGATTCCTATGTCTGGCTTCTCTGTGTAGCATACACTGTTGTTACTGAGTGCCATCTCTGGTGTGTCTGACCACCACTGTCCAGACTTAGCATTACGCATACGCTCATCAGTCAAATTACTGAGGGAAATCAATGCACTACGTCTGACACCACCAACTACAACTACCTCTGCAATCTTACACATCATTCGGTGACACTCATAACTTGTCAGCTTTCTGCCTACTGCATCCTTGAATAGATTAGTAGCAAAATTAAACAGGTCAAGCAATGGCTCTGGTCCACTAGCCCTGCCACCAAATGTCTTAAGCCTTGAGCCCTTTGGTCTTATCTTTGAGAAGTCCCACTTAGGCATCTCACCATCATACAGGTATGTAATAAGTTTACGGAAGGCAGATTGCCAACCCTCTTTACTGTCTTGTACAACAATAACATCCTCAACATCTACCATTTCTTCTGGTACCTCTGGTAGCTTGGTAACAAACTGTCTCTCTACACTAAAGCCTACACCAGTACCATGCATCAATACATATAAGGCCTCATCAAATGACTTAGGATGGTCAACACTTAGATACGCACAGTTGTATCCAGCTATGTTGTTATCCTCTAGTGCCTTGCCTGCTGTCATTAAAGCTCTCATACTGGGCATAACTTCTAGGTTACATACTGCATCCTCTAGTATTTTTCTTGTCTTGGGTACCAGCTCTTGGTTAGTATTTTCTTTCAAGTGTACTTCCATAAAGTCAAAGTACCTAGCTACTGTTTCTTTCCATGTCTCTCTTCTATTTTTTTCTGGTAGCCATCTCGCATACCTGCTCAGT
>Ga0208919_1001533_pt1 | contig 13201 bp, 23 predicted proteins | sample 4_EtaG_FD_184076 | JGI IMG/M metagenome (GOLD analysis project Ga0208919, IMG submission 184076) | Marine viral communities from the Subarctic Pacific Ocean - 4_ETSP_OMZ_AT15127 metaG (SPAdes) (version 3) | ecosystem: Environmental > Aquatic > Marine > Oceanic | place: Pacific Ocean | collected...
TGCAGACAATGATGTGAATGCTACAAGAAACATGGGTATGATTCCTGATGGATACACAGTGAATCACTTCTTAAGTGATACCAATGCTTTCTACATCAAAACTGATGTGCCGAACGGTTTTAAGTTCTTCAATCGTTCACCAATCAGAACTTCTATGGAAGGTGATTTTGATACAGGAAACGTTAGATACAAAGCTAGAGAGAGATACTCATTTGGTTTCTCAGATCCACGCTGTGTATTTGGTACATCTGGTGCATAATCTTTAATTTAAACACATATTTAAAAGGGCGGTTGTATCCGCCCTTTTTTTATTCTACAATTAATTTTTAACAACATGACCTCTTCGGAGGACTTACAAAAAGGAGTAAGACATGGCAAGTAGAACAACATTCACTGGGATCGTAAGATCTAACGGTGGAGACTCAAAAAGAGAAACTTACGCTGGTTCTATGCTAATGGCGGCACAATTTTATTTTTTGCCAACAGCAGCGCAAGGAACTGATGTTCAAGTTTCAGCGACAGACACAAGAAAAGTAGTTCTTCCAAAGAACTGCGTAGTTACAGGTATCGCATTTAATCCAGATGCAACAGGCGGAACAAATCCTACTATTGATATGGGTTTCACTGATTTCGATGGTGGAACAGACTTTGTGGATGTCGACGGATTAATTAACGAGGGCGATGCAGATGCAGGAGGCGTTACAACTATTTGGGGTGGTGACTCAGGTTCTGGTGCAGTTCTCGGTGATTTAAACACACCCTCAACTGAAAGAATTAAAATTGTAGGTGGTCAAGGTTCAGCTGCAGCAGCAGGTGGTACTATTACAGGTATTATTTATTACTATGTAGTAGATCAAGGTCAACCAGGTGAAGGCTTACCTAAATTAAGTTAGGAGTAAGTTATGATTAACTATAGATCGGCTAAAGTAACTGCTACAGGAAATGTTTCTAGTGGTCCTGCAAGACTAATAGCTATTCATGCTGTTTGTGCGGGATCTGCAGGAAGTATTGTTTTAAAAGACTCTAGCACTGGAGCAACTTTGCTAGATCTTGATACTCCAGGGTCCGCTACAGCAGTGATTGAAACATACATTGGTGATACAGGTTTGAGATTTCAAAACAATATTCATGCCACATTAACTAATGTAACTTCACTAACTTGCATCTTCGGATAATGGCAGACAAACAGCCACCAAAAACTAAAAAATATTTCCGCTCCACGAAAAGTGGGGCGGGAATGACTAAAGCAGGCGTTGCTCGATACAGATCAGAGAACCCCGGTTCTAAATTAAAAACAGCAGTCACAGGTAAAGTAAAGAAAGGTAGTAAAGCTGCAAAACGTAGAAAATCTTTCTGTGCAAGATCTGCTGGTCAAATGAAAAAATTCCCTAAAGCAGCAAAAGACCCAAATTCAAGATTAAGACAAGCTCGTAAGAGGTGGAGATGTTAAAAGGTTATTTTTATCTTTTATGTGCATTTTTATCTTTGGTATTTATGTACTTATCAATTTCAAACTCCTTTGCTGAGACCAATACCGTGTCGTCAACTGTAGTAAACAATACACCCCCAACAGCAAATGCACCTGTAATTCCCAATTCAAATAGTGATATTTGTAAAGTTGGTATTGGCGGGAGTGTTCAAAATAATGTGTTAGGTGTAGCTACAGGAATTTTAGTAGACGATGAGTTGTGTCAGCTTCTCAAGCTATCTCGCAGTCAGTACGCTTTTGGAATGAAAGTGTCGGCTGTCGCTTTATTATGTCAAGACCCTCGAGTCTGGACGAGTATGATGGATGCCGGAACCCCTTGCCCTGTACGAGGTTTGATCGGTGCGGAAGCCGCTGCATATTGGGAAGAAAACCCTGATACGATTCCAGATGGCAGTAGATATAAAACTGAATATGTACAGGCTGCAAAACCTGTTGAAGGAGAATTAAGTGATGTTGGTCATATTGCACTTTATAAGACTTTGTTCCTTATTACTACTGGTCTCCTCATATTCTAAAGCAGATTGTTTACCTGATGTAGAAGGTCTTTGTATTCCTGGAGTAACTATTACAGAAGATACACAGATTGACATTACTGAAGAAGACAAGGGCACAGAAATAATTACAACTACCACCACCACAGTTACAACTACTACTACCACCGTCACTAATGAAGATTCAGGAGACATTCTTGATGGTGATAATGGATATGTAGCTATAAATAAAGAAGGTGATATGGATTATGACTGGTCGGGTCAAGGCCCTGCAAGTATGCCTAGTGGCAATAGTTGTGGACAGTTAGGTACAGATAAATGTGCCATGATTACAGGCAGTGGTAATTCAACATCTAATATGGGTGTTGATGGTATGGGTACAACATTTTTTAATACTATTGACATATCAGATTTACAAATAGATAACGGTGGAGAAGTCAAATACTCAATTGAAGTAGATAAACAAGATGCTCAAGATAGAATATACATGCACGTTTCAGGATTTAATGGAACTACTTCAGTCTTTTCAGGTACTGACGTCTTGTCTGAATCTGGAGTATCAACAGGCTACCAATCTTATAACGGTTCTTTCAATTTCAGTGGCGTATTAGATAAAATAATTGTTGAGGTTGGTGGAAGAGATATCAACATGGCCATTGGTCCAATGTTTGATGATGTCAGCATCAATGTTTTTTATAATGTAATTAATACTATTGTTACTCAACACATTACAACTTTAGAAGAAATATATTATTTAGAAATCTTTAATCCTGTTGAATTAGACTTTGTTGAAGAAGTGTTTGAATATAATGATATCAGTATGGAAGAAGGAGAGATATCCTTCACTCCTGTAGAACCTGAAGTAGAAGATGTAACACTTGCAAGTGTTGAATTAGAAATAGCTGAAATTGAAATTAATTTACCTGATCCTGAGCCTGAAATTGTCGAGGTTGAAACAGAGGTAGAGATGGAAATGGAAATGGAAATGGAAGAAATTGTAGTTGTAGAAGCTGAACCTGAAGAAGAGACTATCGAAGAATCTCAAGAAGAACCACAGGAATCAGAACAAAAAGAACTGCAACCAAAAGAAAAAGAAAAAGATCCAGAAGAAAAGCCAAAAGAAGAGAAATCATCTAAACCTAAAGTAACAAAAAAAGAGAAAGCTGCTACTAAAATCGTTAAAAAAATAGATGATAAAGCTAGATATGATGATGCTGCTCAAATGAAAACATTAATTGTGATGCAGATACTTGGTAATACAAAAACCTTTTTTGATAGTCAATCATACATACAAGATACGAATGTTACTGAATATTTAAACAAGACAATAGAAGATCAGTATGGTATTTTGTTTGACATGGCACAAGAAAATACAATTACGGAGATGATAAATGGCCAGTATTGAGTATCAGGGAATTAAGTTTTCTGGAGGAAAATTCTTTATTATCTTATCGTTATTAGGTGCAATCATCGGTGGTGGTTGGACAGTATATAAGTTTTATGATGATTATCTTGATATGAAAGCTAAGATAGAAGAATATACAGCTCCCGATCTATCTAAATATGATGAACAAATTGCAGTGATTAAATCAGAACTAGATATGATATTAGACGAAATTAACCTAGTGGCTTCTGTAGCACGTGACCTTAAAGGAGATATGAAGCTGGATTTACGTAATGCTAGTAATGACATCCGTCATATCACCGAAATTGTAAATGACATTGAGGACAGACAAAAAGCTGATACAAGAGAGATATTTGATGAGTTAAAACTCATAGAAGAAAACCTTGACTTACAAATCAATAAGGCTTTAAATAACCCTTTAAGTAACATGAGTGCTAAAACAAAATGAAACTAGAAATTAAAACAGTATTACCCTATCTAGTGCTATTTGGCACTTTAGCTATGACATGGGGTATGTGGTCAGAACGTTTAAATGCAGTGGAAGTTAAAGCAGATAGTGTTGCTGAAATGCAACAAGATATTGCCGTTATAAAAGTACAGATTCAAGCGATTGATGAAAAAATGGCTTGGATGGAAGAGTTTCTAATAAAAAACTACAGTGAATTTTAATGGCTATTAGTAGATCACAAATGGCCAAACAAGTAATGAAACCAGGAGGTAAAAAAAATGGGAAAACTATGTCCAAGAGGAAAAGCCGCCGCAAAAAGGCGATTTAAAGTCTATCCTAGCGCATATGCAAATATGTATGCTAGTGCAGTTTGTAGTGGAAAAGTCACACCTGGTGGCAAAAAGAAAGCTAAGAAAAAAGCTATGGGTGGTACAATTTCACAACAAAGAAAATCCGTATCTGCTAATCGTATGGCTGAGGGCGGATCAATCGTTGCTGCAGGATGTGGCATGGTTGAAAATTCAAAAAGAAAAAAAACCAAACTTTATGTCTAAGGAGGTAAATCATGGGAAAATTATGGAATAAGTGGAATGGCTTAAACAAAAAAGGCAAAGCGATAGCTGGTGTTTTTGTATTAGTTGTTCTTTGGGCCATTTATAATCAAATCTGGTAATGGCTAAAAAAGGTTTACGTGCTTGGGTAAAAGAAAAATGGGTGGACATTGGTGCACCTAAAAAAGATGGTAAGTACCAACCCTGCGGTAGGTCTAAAGGTTCAAAAAGAAAATATCCAAAATGTGTTCCACTTGCAAAAGCAAGAGGTATGAGCACATCTCAAAAAGCGTCAGCAGTACGAAGAAAACGTGCTGCTGGCAATCCAGGCGGTAAGCCAACGAATGTAAAAACTTTTGTCTCGAAAAAAACAAGCAGAAAAAATAAAAGATGATGTAATTAATTGGTCTAAGAATGTCTTAGAACCAATGAATAAACATTTAGGCTTTCCAGCATGTCCTTTTGCTGCGAAATGGAGAAAAGATGGTAAGCTAAGAATAGAGGTTAGATCTGACAAAACCAAATATGAGAAGCATCTTACAAATGTGTTGAAAGATTGGAATAAGAAGAAACACGATATTATTATCTTTTGTGATCCTTTCTGGGATCAATACACACCTGAACAATTTCAAGATAAGATAGATTTTTACAATAAAACCTATAATAAACGAGATGTATATTTTATGGGTTTTCATCCTAGTAATCCTGCTTCTGTTGAAGAACAAGAATTTTTAGTTGAACCCACTGATAATTTTGAATATCACACAGATCTTGCTTACTCTATGATGTTAGTGCAGAAATTTAAACAGTTGTATGATGCAAGTTGCAAACTACATAAGATAGGTTATTATGAAAAATGGCCAGCCGAGTATTACGATGAAGTCGTAAAAACAAGGCAAGACGAATACGAACGTATATTTAAAAAGGAGCGTACATCATGATGAAGAAAAAGAATGTCGTCAAGAAACGTGGCGGCGGACCTATGAAAAAACAAGTTGTCAAGAAACGTGGCGGCGGACCTATGAAAAAACAAGTTGTCAAGAAACGTGGCGGTGGCATGATCAAAATGCGTGGCGGTGGTTCTGCAGGCGCAAACCCTCATAAAGCAAGAAGAGGTATGTAATGGCTACCTCGGGGACTACTACTTTTAATCTAAGTTTTGATAGAATTATTGAACGAGCATATGCACGTTGTGGTAAATCTTTACGAACTGGATATGAACTACAAGCAGCAAGAGATAATCTTAATTTGCTTTTTTCTGAGTGGGGGAACCGAGGTATTCATTTATGGAAAGTAAAAAATCACACACAAAATTTAACTGCAAGTACGACAACATATACTGCTCCTAGTGATGCTTCAGATGTTCTTGAATTAGTTTTCAGAGATGTAAGTGGAAGCACAACGACAGATACAAGCATGACAAAAATATCAAGGTCAGAGTATGAAAATATACCTAACAAGTTTTCAACAGGAACACCTAGTCAATATTATGTAAGAAGAAATTTATCTAATGTAGAAATTAGTCTTTATCAAACACCCAATACAACCGACACACAAATAAATTATTTTTATGTGGCAAGAATAGAAGATGTAGGTAATTACACAAATGATCCAGACGCACCTTTTAGATTTTTACCATGTACAGTTTCAGGATTAGCTTATTACATAGGACAAGAAATTGCACCTGAGCGTTCTCAAGAATTAGAAAGAAGATATGAAGCAGAATTACAAAGAGCGTTGACTGAAGACAGTCAATCAACCTCTGTAAATATTGTGCCTCGTAGTTTCTATGTAGGGTAAAATGACCTTTGCAAATGGTAATCGTTCTTTAGCTATCTGTGATAGATGTGGGCAACGATATAAATATTTACAATTAAGACAAGAATGGAATGGACTATTTACTTGTCCTTCGTGTTTTGAACCTAAGCATCCTCAGTTAGATCCAGGTTATCATCCTGCGGATCCTGTAGCGCTTAGAGATCCAAGACCAGAATCAAATAAAATTTTAAAAGCTAACTCACCACCAGGTCCCAATGATGCAACAACTAATACCTTTGGGCAACCAATGCCAGTTACTGTGTTTGTTGGTGATCCTGGAGATAGTGCTTTTATGACAACTGTGCAAGGAACCTCACCAAATGATGGTTCTGCACCAACAACCTCATCTAGTATGTTGCCTCAAATCCCGAATCAAAAATTGACACTTGTATCAGTGGTTGGTAATGTGACAGTGGTAATATCATGAATTATTCTGAACTTTTAGACAATGTAAGAAACTACACAGAGGTTACATCTGACGTACTTTCTAATGCAGTAATAAATGTTTTTCTTACAAATATTGAAAATCAAATTGATAGACTTATAGATACTGATGCACAAAGAAGATATGCAACAACAACTTTTGAAGCTAACAATGCTTTTTTAGATGTTAGTGGTCCAGAAGGTGGATTTAGGTTTGCCAGAGCTTTACAAATTGTAGCTGATGATGGAACAAGAACTTGGTTAGAGCAAAGAGATGCTACTTTTATGGACGAATATTCAGTAGAAAGATCTACGACAGATACAAATTTTACAGGTCAACCTAAATATTGGGGTAACTGGGATGCAACAACTTTGATTGTAGCTCCAACTCCAAATACGGCTTACACAGTAGAAATGTGGTATGACGAAACACCAGAACGTTTAGGAAATGGTGCAGGTACTACATTAACAACAACATTTATATCAAATAAGGCACCAGAAGTTTTGTTGTATGGTACATTATCGGAAGCTTTTTCATACTTGAAAAACACACAAGATATGCAATTATACACACAAAAGTTTCAGACTGCTCTTCAAGCTTTCGCTAATGAGCAAATGGGACGTAAACGAAGAGATGAGTATGTAGACGGAGTGTTAAGAGTACCACTTCCCTCTGCAGACCCTAAAGCCTAAGGAGGGCATAAAACATGGCAATAAACCAAGCAGTCTGTGCTTCCTTTAAAAAGGAGCTGTTAGCAGGGGATCACGATATTGATAATGATACAATCAATCTCGCTCTGTACACAAACTCTGTAACTTTAAATGGAAACACAACAGCCTATTCCGCAACAAACGAAGTAGGCGCATCCGGAACATATGCAGCAGGTGGTATAACTTTAACAAGTCCAACCATTGGCTTAACAGCAACTAGTGCAACAGCTTCAACAGCATTTGTTGATTTTGCAAACGCAAGTTTTACATCAGCAACAATATCTGCTCAAGCAGCTTTGATCTATAACAGATCAGCAGCTAATACAAACGCAGCTATTTGTGTTCTTGATTTCGGAAGTGTAAAGACATCAACAAACGGTACATTCACAATCGCATTCCCAACTAATGATGCTTCAAGTGCTATATTAAGATTATCTTAATTTAGAGGAGCATTACCATGGCAGATGCTTGGGGTGAAAATAATTGGGGCGAAGGCTTTTGGGGCCAACAAAGCTCGATCACAGTATCTGTTACTGGGTTATCGACTACAACAGCATTAGGCACGGAAAGTGTCGTAGCTGATTGCTTAGTCACATTAGATTCATTACAAGTATCTTCTGCTTTAGGCACTGCGATAGGTGAACCTGAGAACGTCTTTTTTCCAACAGGTGTTTCATTTGAAACACAATTATCGGGAGTCACGGTAGGTGAAGGAACGGGCGTTGTTCTCGGAAGTTTATCAACATCATTTGGTTTAGGCACGGAAGTAGCAGAAGGAACCGTTGATGCAGGTTGGGGAAGAGGATCATGGGGATCTTTTGCATGGAATGAGAATATAGAATTTATTACTAACGTCACAAGTGTGACGATGTCCACGGACTTAGGCACTCCTACGATTGAAGTAGGTTCAGGTGTCATAGTTTCTGTAACAGGCTTAGAGATGACAAGTGCTCTAGGTGATACAACTGAAACAGGAACATCTCTTGTTACTTTAGATAGTCAATTAGTAAGTGTAGCTTTATCAGGAGCGACTGTTTCTGGTGAAGGAAGTGTTGCAGTTGTTGCACCTTCCGATCAATTAGACTTTGCTATTGGAACACCTGTAATTGATATCTTTACACAAGTAGACCCTGTTCCAGTAACAATGACTTCTGCACTTGGAACTGCTACTGTAGAGGCCGATGCTCTTGTACAACCTTCAGGAGTTTCAATGACCTCTGCTTTAGGTACGGAAACAGTAGAGGTAGGAACGGGTGTAATTGTAAGTGTTTCTACAGTTGCCATGAGTTTTGCTGCAGGAACAGCAACGGCTACAGGTGGTGCTACAGTAAATTTAACAGGACTCGACTTATCCATAGTCACAGGAAATCCGTTTGCCACACCTTGGGCAAATGTAGTAACAGGTGCAAGTAATACTTGGACAGGGGTAGATGCAGCATAAAAAGTGTTGCTTGAATAACAAAAAAAGATATATTTTAGTGAGGTAAAAACATGGCAAGTACATTTTCAGATAGACTTAAATTAGAGCTCATGGAGACAGGCGCAAACGCCAATACATGGGGCACAAATACCAATAATAATTTAGACGTAATAGATGCATTTTCAGCAGGTTATTTGGCTAAATCTGTTGCTGGTTCTGCCAATATAACTCTTTCAACTGCAAACGCTTCCGATACTGCTGAGGCTTCAAACAAAACAATTGAATTAACAGGTGCTCTTACAGGGGACATAGTCGTATTTATTCCTGCTGTTGAGAGTCAATATACTTTTTTTAACAACACATCAGGTTCTCAAACTTTAACTATCGCAGCAACAGGACACACAGCCAATGGTATTGCTATTACACAAGGAGCAAAATCAACTGTCTTTTGTGATGGTTCAGCTAACTTTAATGTAGAGATTGCTTCTTCCACAGATTTAGGTTCTCAGACAGGAACATTACCTCAAGTATCAGGAGCTAACTTAACAAATTTAAACGCTTCTAACGTTGCTTCAGGTACAATTGCTAACGCTCGATTAGATGCACAACTTCAAGATGTAGCGGGACTCGCAGTGACCAACGGTGGTTTTATTGTTGGTGATGGTTCTAATTTTGTTTTAGAAACTGGTGCAACCGCAAGAGCATCATTATCATTGGATACAGGTAATGACGTTCAATTTGATTCACTTGGTGTTGCAACTGCAGCGTCAGGAACAAGTGGTGAGATAAGAGCAACAAATGATATTACTGCTTTTTATTCTTCAGATGTCTCACTCAAAGAAAATATTCACAACATATCCTCTCCAATGGATAAAGTACAAAACCTTAATGGTGTTCTTTTTGATTGGAAACAATCATTTATTGATTCCAAAGGTGGAGAAGATGGTTATTTTATGCGCAAAACAGATGTAGGTGTTATTGCTCAAGATGTTGAAAAAGTTTTACCAGAGGTCGTGGGCACAAGACCTGATGGTGTGAAAGCCGTCAAATATGATCGTCTATGTGCTTTATTAATCGAATGCGTAAAGGATTTACAATTACAAGTTAATGACCTCAAGAAAGGACATTAATCAATGACTACACCTTCAGGTCAAATTAGTCTAGATGACGTTAATGTAGAACTAGACATTTCTCCAGGCACACAAATCAATATGAATGCTGCTCCTGTAAGAGCATTAGCTGAAGTACCTTCAGGTGCTATTGCTATGTCTAATCTTCAAGGAAAATCAAACGCACAATTTGTCGTTGCTTCTGGTGGATCAGAATCAACCAGTGGTAACTATAAAATTCACACTTTTACTAGCTCAGGAACTTTCACTGTATCCAGTGCAGGTAATGCTGCAGGATCAAACACCGTAGACTATATGGTTGTTGCTGGCGGCGGTGGAGGTGGTGCAGGTAGAAGAAATGATCCAAGTTCCACTCTGCCTGGTGGTGGTGGCGGTGCAGGTGGATTTAGAGAATCCGTTCCTAGTCCTGCTGCTTGGACAGGCTCTCCAGTAGCTAAGAGTGGTGGTGCACTTCCTGTCTCAGCACAAGGCTATCCAATAACCGTTGGTTCAGGTGGTTCATCTGGTGGCGGCGTAGGTAGTGGTGCAGGTGGCACTGGCGGTGATGGTGGTTCTTCAACTTTTTCAAGTATTACTTCCGCAGGCGGCGGCGGTGGAGGCAAAGGTAATCCTAGTCCTTTTCATCCTGGAAGGTCTGGCGGTTCTGGTGGTGGTGGCGGTGCAGCTTTCAATCCTACTACTGGTGGATCTGGTAATAGCCCTCCTGTTTCTCCTCCTCAAGGAAATCCTGGTGGTACAAATCAACATTCTGGTGGACCTACATCAGTAGCCGGCGGTGGCGGTGGAGCAACTGGCAGTGGTACCCCTGGAGGAAATCCTGGTGGTCGTGGCGGCCCTGGTGGCGCTGGTGCTACAACAAATATAAGCGCAAGTCCTGTAACTTTTTCCGGCGGTGGCGGTGGAGGCTCAAGAGGTGGTGATCCATCTCCTGGTGGTTCTGGCGGCGGTGGAGCAGGTGGAGGAGCATACTCTCCTGACGATGGCTCTGGAACTAATGGCTCTGGAAATACTGGTGGTGGCGCTGGAGGCCATGGTGGTCGTCCCGACAACATGCCTGGTGGTAGTGCAGGTTCAGGTGGTTCAGGTAAAGTAGTATTAAGGTATAAATTTCAATAGGTATAAACATGGCACATTTTGCAAAATTATCAGAAGAAAACTTGGTTCTTAACGTTGAAGTAGTAGCCGATGCTGATACATCAACGGACGGTGTTGAAAACGAAGCTGCGGGCGTTACTTTTTTAACAAATATTCATGGTTGGTCATTATGGAAAAAATGTTCTTACAATACAAGAGGTGGTAAATATTATGACAATCAAGAGTTAGCCTCTGATCAATCAAAAGCTTACAGAAAAAATTATCCAAGTATAGGGTACACGTGGGATGCAGGCAGAGATGCTTTTATACCACCCAAAGAACTTAACTCATACGTATTAAATGAAACAACATGCCTTTGGCAACCTCCCGTTGCATATCCTTCTATAACGGAATATGGTGATCCTGTAAAATATTACAACATTTCATGGGATGAAACAAATGTTCGTTGGGTTGGAACAGACAAAGAAGATCCTCAAGGATCTTTTTATTGGAACCCTGAAAGTTCAAGTTGGATTGCCATCTAACTGATGTTTGAAAAAATAAATTTAGTAGATCAAAGCATCATTGTTGAGGAGATTCCAAAGATACTACCTGTCAATTTTGATAAACTAAACTTAAATGTTTTTAATAATTTCTATTATCAAAACACACAAAACAATAATGAATTTAGTTATTTAAAAAATTACTATCATCTTGATCACGATATTCAAATAACTTGGTTGTCTGATTTCATAAGAGATCACTATTGTTTAAAATTTAAAAAAACTCCAGTGCTTTTAGCTAGTGCGGGAATACTTGTAGAACAAAATCAATCCATAAATTATCATCATCACCTTGATGAATATGATTTAGAAAATTCACCCGATATATCTGTTGTTGTAACTTTAAAAACAGGTAAAGAACCTTCTTTTATTGAATTTGAATATGAACAAGGAAGAAAAAGACATCAACACCATAGGGTTCAATTAAAGGAAAAACAATTGATTATATTTAATTCTGAATTAAGACATTGTTTTACTAAGAATTTTAACTCTAGACCAACTGTAAATTTATCGTTAAAGTATCAACTAATTTAGAATGCGATTAGAAAATTATTTTTTTGTGTATGAGAGCGCATTACCTTCAAGAATATGTGATGACCTAATTCAGTATGGTGAGATGAAAAATGCACAAGTTGCAAAAACAGGTGATTTTGAACAACTTGATGATAGTCAAACAGATATTTCAAAACTATATAAAGTCAGAAACTCCTCAATAGTTTGGATGGATGATCCTTGGATTTATAATTCAATCATACCTTTTGTTAAAGAAGCTAATCGACAAGCAGGTTGGGACTTCACTCTTGAAGGAGCTGAGTCTTGTCAATGGACAAAGTACAGTGAAACACAACACTACACTTGGCATCAAGACTCTTTCCCCAAACCCACAAACAGACCTAATACTTGGGACCATGGTTTAATTAGAAAATTATCTGTCACCGTTTCTTTAGCGGACGGGGACACTTATACAGGAGGCGATTTAGAATTTGATTTGCGAAATAGTTCAAATAGTTCGTCTGAAATAATCACATCATCACATGCTCGTAAGAAAGGATCTATTATAGTATTCCCATCTTTTGTATGGCATAGAGTATCTCCTGTGACACAAGGCACTCGTTATTCATTAGTGATTTGGAATAATGGAAAACCATTTGTTTAAAAAGGAGAACAGATATGACTAATAAGAAAAAAATATCATATAATTTTTTTAAAGATAATAATTATGCTGTTATACAAGAAGCTATTTCATCAGAGGTAGCGTCTTTTGTTTATGCATATTTTCAAAATAAAAGAGCGGTGGCTCAACATTTACAAGAAAACAGATTCTTAACACCTTTTGATGAAACATGGGGAACATGGAATGATGCACAAATACCTAATACGTATTCTCATTATGCAGATCTAGCAATGGAAACTTTAATGGTAAGGGTTATGCCTATTATGAAAAAGGTAACAGAACTTAATTTAGTGCCCTGTTATACTTATGCTCGTATATATAAATATGGAGATGAGTTAAAAAGACATAAAGATAGACCTTCTTGTGAAATATCTTGCACAATGAATTTAGGAGGAGATGATTGGCCAATAAGATTAGAACCTTCTGGTGAAGAGGGTAAGGAAGGTATTACTGTTAATTTGAAACAGGGAGATATGTTAGTTTACAGAGGAACATTATTAGAAC
>Ga0208919_1001534_pt1 | contig 13195 bp, 15 predicted proteins | sample 4_EtaG_FD_184076 | JGI IMG/M metagenome (GOLD analysis project Ga0208919, IMG submission 184076) | Marine viral communities from the Subarctic Pacific Ocean - 4_ETSP_OMZ_AT15127 metaG (SPAdes) (version 3) | ecosystem: Environmental > Aquatic > Marine > Oceanic | place: Pacific Ocean | collected...
TGAGGTTAGCTTACCATGTTCCTGATAAACTATGGTGGATTCATGACTTTTTACCATTTCATTTTTATAAAGATTTACACAGTGGTATTATTAAGCAAAGAAAAAAGGTTAAGTTTCATTCAGTTAAGGGAGTTTGGAAAGAAGATTTGATTACAAATCTCGAAGCCCCTTACCGTCTTGGAGTAGAAAACTATAAGCCTTTCGATGAATTAAAAATATTGATTAGACATAATCCATTTTTTCGTCTGGAGTGTGAGAAGATGACAACTACAATTCATTCTATGCGCAAAGGTGCTGGAATTAATTGGCATAATGATGACAACTACAAGTATGGGGCCACCTATTATGTTAACCGCAGATGGGGTGAGCAGTGGGGTGGAGAATTTATGTTTAGAGATAAAGATTCTCATGGCTTTCTTCCTTATGTTGGTAATTCTCTAATTATTGTGAAGGCTCCTTGTGAGCATAAAGTTAATCCTGTTCTGAGTCCAATTGTTCCACGACTAACAATTCAGATCTTTATTTCTTGACAAATTAAAAAGGAGTAGTAGTGAAACCTGAAACTAAATTTTGGCATGAACTTAAAAAAAATACCCCTAAAATATCATGGACTAGGCTTGAAAACCTTAGCGCTTTCGGCACTCCTGATCTATTGGGCTATACTAGTAGTGGCAAGTTTTTTACAGTTGAATTAAAAGTTACAAAGACCAACAAGGTCCGTCTCTCTCCACATCAAAAAGCATTTCATATTAAACATCCAAACAACTCATTTATAATTATCAAGGCCCTTGGTGCCAGACACAAGGGCATAAAACTTTATGAGGGAAAAAATGTTATGGAGCTTGACGCTTGTGGCTTGAAACTTGCTCCAGGGTGCTTGGGGCTTGAAGCTTGTTGCTTGAGGCTTGAGACTCTATAGAGCTTGTTGCTTGAAGCTTGAGGCCCGGACCAGGTGCACGCGTGCTTGAAGCCGTCGCTTGCTGCTTGCTAATGACCTGATCCAGATTATTACGTAGCTTGCGTAATTCTTTTAAAAATTTTGGGTGTTTAAATACGTGAGTCATTTAGTGTTTTCCATATGATATATTTTTTATTTCAGGATTCCAGCAATTTCTACAATCCTTACATTCATTGTTTTGCTTAGGAGCTGGACACGTGGCGCCTGATGTTACGACGGTCGACGTGTTGGCCCAGGAGCCAGCGGCTGGCTGGTCGATCATGGGCATGCTGAATCTGATGACTAAATTGTCAGGACATAATTTTAAAAAATGCTTGACCCAGGCCTCCCGCGTCGGTAACCAGTGCTTGACTGAAGGCGTCAACCTGCAGACTGCGAAAATTTTTGTTAAGTGATCTTCATCCTGGACATCCCCTGAGTCATGCCACCTAAAAACTTTTGATTTTTTACTATTGATTAATAATGTCATGGCCCCCGTCCAGAGCTCATGTGTAATGCTTGCCAGTCTCTTATACTGTGCAGCCTGCACCACGGGAAAAACATAACAACCCTTTAAGGCATAGCAGCCATGGCAGGTCGAGCCCTTGACCGCTCGGAGCTTGGAGCCGGTCTTGCATTCTTTAGCTGGCAGGCCATAAGCCCAGCCAGGCATTTTTGATGGCTTGCTTAATCCTCCAACCAGATCCCATGCTTGCTGTGTGTTCATACTTTCTAAATTCATATTATTTTTTAATTGTGTTTTTTTTAAGGCGCCTGAAGCTTGAAGCTTGCGGCTTGCTGCTTATCTCTTTTAGAAATTTTTCACAGCTGGCCACGTACGCAGGGCTCAGGTCCCCGCGGTCGTGTATGAAGTAATTCAATAAATTACTGTGTTTGGATCTAACCCTTGGCATTTTCTAGTTCTGTTAAAAACTCGTCTACTTCATGAGCTACGCCACTTGGTAGTGCAGTAATATTTTCAACCTCTCCATTGTCCCACTCGACCTGAATGGCCCAGCTGGATATTTTTTTCTTATTATATTGTTTGGCTGTCTTTCCTTCTATAGTCATATTTCTTCTTTCTAATTGTATCCTATATTATCCCAGCTCAGCTGTCAAGCTTGAAGCTTGATGCTTGAGGCTCTGAGCTTTTAATATTTTTTACCCCACAACCTCAGGTTGTGACCAGCAGTCAGTGGAAACGTTTGCGTGCTTATTTCCTTAAACCGGTCCTAACTTCGTGACTACTGATCCCAGACCCATCCTCAAGGTAAACACACAATGCATTTCCTATCCCCAATGGATCAGGGATCAGGCCGGCAACCCGATATTTAACGTCGTTTCGCGACATATGCGCACCGGCTTTGGTCTGATCCCAGATCCATCAAGTTGAAAATGAACATTGTTTAGATGCGCTCTCAATGGATCTGGGATCAGTCTGGCATTGCATGAAGACGGCAACAAGTTGCGGTGTGACATACAACCCAGAGTTGATACCCTTGTGCCTTATTGCTTTCCCTTGGAAAGACACCCAACCAAGTTTTATAATAGGTCTTTCAACCTACCCTAGAAATTGAGGCAGTTATTATAAAGGCTCATACCTCAGGAGCCTAGTTGAGATAATATAGGAGAAATGTGGCAGAACTAGGGCAAAAACTAAAATAAAAAAAAATAAACTTCTTGACATATCCCATTTTTTCCTATACACTTGGACGGTGGCTGGGGATGGCGGTTAGTATATAATATAAAAAAATCGAGCCTTAAAATAGCCACATTTCAAGTATAGGATTGTCCTAATATGAAAGGACAAAAAATGTCAAAAATAAGAATGAACACCGAGTTAAGAACTAAAATCCTTAACCGATATAGAGATAGTGCAGAACAAGAGAACACTCAGGAACTTGAAGCATTTAAGCAAGCTAGAGAACAAGTGGATTTAATATATCCATCTACGTTTGAACTTGCACGTCAAGTTGTTGAACGAGCATATCCGAGTGAAGATGTTGCGACTTGTAGAACATTGAAACAAAAATATGGAGAACCTCTTGATGTTGTTGCTAAAGATAAATGCTTTTATTTTTCTTATGCAAGAGAAAACCCTAGTGAAGATGAAGATAAAAAAGTATCTGAACATTTTGACTTTGGTTTATTTGGTGAGATAAGTGACAACAGTTATCGTGATGAAAGTGGTAAGCAATTTGCTTACGCTTATTATCGTGATGAGTTAAAAGCTAAAGACCTTGACGCAGATATACTTGCTAAACAAAATGGCAAAGATGACAATCCACATAAAACTAAACACATGGACCTAAATGATAGGGCTTTGGGTTATAGTGGCTATTCAAGATATAATTCTAATGATAACAATGTTGGAATTGCGAAAGACTTTGATAAGCAGTATGAGTTGGATATCATTGGAACTAGTCATTGTAGGTCAAGAACTATTGCTTGTGATGAGCAAGAGTTTTTAATCTTTAAAATGTTTAAGCAAGCTAAAGGTCAATTAATAGTATGTCATCAAAAATGGATTGATAGTATCACTAAACAATGTGACGCTATGAAAACAGGATTGAAAGCATATCGTTATTTATCTGAGGGCGTTGAGTTGATGTCAGAACTAGGCGTTGCTTGTGATGAAGCAGAATTAATCAGAACTAACTCTACTGGACTTGTTATCTACAACCCAGTTAATTTAGCTAGTATGATTAAGGGTATGAAGAACACAACCATAACAAGAGAACAAAAAATTGCCTTTAGGAAGCAATATGAAGCAAATAAGGTAAATTAATATCTTGACTTTAAGCATGGGATATGATACTATTATCCCATGTTTAACAATCTAACAAAAGGACGAAAGATGGAAACACAAGAAAAAAAAACATTTTGGCTAGTCATAGAAAAATATACTTATGCACATACTACGCCATCACACACAGTTAAAAAAACAGCAAGTAGTTTAGAGGAAGCGATTGAGTTTAAGGTTGCTTTGGAAAAACTAAACGAGCAACAGGACGTGAGTTATTTTTTAGCAAGTGATATTAATACTGTTCTAGCAAATGTTGCAGAACATCATAACAAGTCAGTTGAGAATGGTAGCTATTATGAAAGACACCCAGAAATCGAGGTTGCATGATTAATGGTAAATCTTTTATTATTAGTTATTTTTCATCAAGCGATAAAAAGCATGTAACAAGAAATGCACTTTGGAATGACCAATGTAAATATTGGACATCTAAGGCTGGCAGATTACTTTGCACATATTGGGATATTGATGAGAATGGTTATAGATGTGCAAGAGATAGTTGGAAGATAAGAAGTGAGTAAGCTTTGTCAAGGTCCGTCGTGTCATATGTACGACACGACCGACAGAAAACGTGGACCAAAAGGAAACAAAGTAAATCAAACTAGAACTGTTGGGAAGTATGGTTATGGCAATGGAGATTTTTGTACATTGAATTGCCAAAACGATTGGTGGTCAGAACATGGTACAAGAGCAGTTGATTATGTTGGAAGAACAACTCAGCCTAAAATAAAAACGGCTGAGAATTCTTGGAGTAAGCGTCAACGATACAGTTGGCAGATGGATAATGGACAGGCGCAATATTATTATTATAATATGTGTACTGGTGACCAACGTGATTTAACAGAACAACAGTTTAACGACGAGGAATATAATTTGAATACATAACGATTCGTCCAACCATGGAACGTGGCGTCAAGCGCCACGTTCCAAAATACATTAAATATTTAACTTGACTTTTATTTTAGTATGGGATATAATAGGACTATGAAAACAATTCAATACAATAATAAAACAATCAAGATACCAACATACTTTGCTAATAATCTTAGAGATGAAAAAGGTTTAGAGATGTGTACTCATACTAATCCTTTTAGTGGTCAACAATGTGAGTTACCAGATTTTGCGTCTCTTATTTATTGCAACATTAAAGACGCAGAGTGGACTAAGCATTACGGTATAATGCAACAAGGTCTTACTTGGTTTCAGAAATACTTTCCGAAACAATACTACGTATTGTTAGATTAGTATCAACCATGTGGCGTGGCGCCTTGGCGCCACGCTTCGAGTACCACACATAGTGTGTCAAGTAATATCATGGGATATTATAGGATCATAATGTCGCAGGCCATGCATTTTATGCATCAATCATAGGTTGAATTTTTTTCCCACCCAAAATTTTTTTCCATAGAGGTACCAGACGGTCCCACAAATTTGAAACATCCAAAATGGGTTTTTCCCCCTTTTAAAAAAGGGGTCCCAAAGTTTTGACTTTAGGCCTTGATTCATACGTTTAAAGCGTTAAAATACTTAATAAGTTCCCAAAAAATTCTGCAAAAAATTTTGTGGAAAAATTTTGCTATGATAGATAGAGATAAACTAAAGAATTTTGAAAAACTACCTGAGGATGTAAGACGACAGTTTTCTCTTTACATGAATCAGTGGAAAGACAAGAAAAAAGGCATAAAGGTTAAATCTGACTTTCTAAGCTTCGTAAAGCATGTTTGGCCTGAATTTATAGAGGGATCTCATCATAAAAGGATTGCTAATAAATTTAATCAGCTAGCTGAGGGAAAAATTAAAAGACTCATTATTAATATGCCCCCTAGGCATACTAAGTCTGAATTTGCTTCTTTTCTTTTACCTGCATGGATGGTTGGAAAGAATCCTAAATTAAAAATAATACAATCCACAAATACTACTGAGCTTTCAGTTAGGTTTGGTCGTAAGGCTAAACAACTAATTGATTCTCCAGAATATCAACAATTTTTTAAAACTAGACTTAAGGAAGATTCTCAAGCTGCAGGAAAATGGGAAACACAACAAGGTGGAGAATACTATGCTGCCGGTGTTGGTTCAGCCATTACAGGAAGGGGTGCAGATTTATTAATTATTGATGATCCCCATACTGAGCAAGATGCAATGAATGCCCAAGCGTTGGATAGAACTTATGAATGGTTTACCTCTGGACCTAGACAACGTCTTCAACCTGGTGGAGCAATTGTAGTTGTAATGACCAGATGGAATGAAAAAGATTTAACTGGTCGTTTACTTTCAGGGCAAAAAGAACCCAGAGCCGATAAGTGGGAGCTCATTGAGTTCCCTGCAATCATGCCGTCGGGAAGACCCGTGTGGCCTGAATACTGGAACCTGAAAGACTTAAACTCGGTTAAGGCATCTATTCCTGGAAGTAAATGGAATGCACAATACATGCAGAACCCAACTTCAGAAGAAGGTGCATTAATCAAAAGGGAATGGTGGAAAGATTGGGAACCCGATGAACTTCCTCCCTTACAACATGTGATTCAAAGTTATGATACCGCCTTCATGAAAAAGGAAACCGCAGACTTTTCTGCAATCACTACTTGGGGAGTGTTCACCCCTAATGAAGATAGTGGTCCCGAATTAATTTTGGTGGACGCATTAAAAGGGCGATACGAATTTCCAGAACTTAGGAGAATTGCCTTAGAACAATATGGTTATTGGAATCCTGAGACCGTTATAATCGAGAGTAAGGCCTCAGGGCTCCCTCTAACTTATGAGTTGCGTAAGATGGGGATTCCTGTTATAAATTTCACACCTAGTAAAGGAAACGACAAACATACTAGAGTGAACTCGGTATCACCTCTTTTTGAGAGTGGCCGAATATGGGCGCCCAAAGAAATGGAGTTTGCTCAGGACGTAATAGAAGAATGTGCAGCGTTTCCGTATGGGGATCATGACGATCTTGTCGATAGTATGACACAGGCCGTAATGCGATTCAGACAGGGAGGTTTAATCGCCCACCCAGAAGACTACAAAGAAGAAAAAGTAGTCAAAACGCAAAGGACTTATTACTGATGGCAAAACGACCAGGCGACATTGTGGATTGGAGAAAAAATTGGGATTGGGCTGATAAAGACGATGGCCCACCTTCATGGGAAGATGAGGATATTTACGAAATGGATATTGACCAATTAATGCTGCCAAAAGATGCAAAAGGAATTAAGAGTTTAGATATGCCGGGCAATGATAAAATTGCATTAGGCCGTGGAACAATTAGAGACTACGCTTTAGGAATGAATGATGGAGCGGGTCCTATTACTAGAAAAGATTATATCGATATTTATATATTCATGGGGCATGACGCAGATACGGCAACCTCTTTAGGAACCAATGCCTATAAAGAAGGTGTTAATGTTGTAGAAGGTTTAGCTCAAGGTGGAAGAATTGGTTATGCTTATGGACCTGATGATCCAGGGGAAATAGTAGAAGACGATTTAACCACTATGGAATTTATGCAAGACCAAGGAGTTCCTTACGGGGAACAGGCTTCAGGAATCAATAAAGATGTTCTGATAGAAAAAGTCGTAGAAGAATTTATTAAACGAAAAGGTCGGAGACCAAGATCAATCGAAGAGATTAAAGAATTTTATATGAAAGAAATGGCGGGAGGTTCAGGCGGTGCTCAAAGAGTTGCTTATAATCCAGGTGATTATGATCCGATCATGGTCGAAGAGTATGAAAAATATAAATTTGATATGAACGAACAAAAACCTGGTTTCCCTATAATGGAAATCGATGAATTTATTCAAATGCAAAGAGCGCCTGTTGCAGGCGGAGGATTACCTGGCATATTAGGAGTTTAGGTGAAGCTACATCATTACGATCAGATGATGGGGTATCTTACTCGACGTCAAAAATTTTCAAACGGTGGAGATGCAATTCTCCCTCAACCAAATCCATTATCACCCCAAGAACGAAATCAAAAAGTATTTAATGACTATGTAGGTAGAATGAAAAAGTACCTAGGTTCCGGAGTCAATATGCCTGAGTGGTTTGTTAAAGATTTAATTTTTCAGAAAGCAGATGAACTAGGAATAGAATTAAAAGCTGGTGGTGGACGGATCGGGTTTGAAGAAGGATTATTGGTATCCTCCCTAACACCACAAGAATTAGTAAATGCTCAATCTGCTGCAAGAAAAAAAGGAATAACGGGTAAAAAAGGAAGTAAAGAATTTTCCGACTTTGTTGGGAATGGATATACAAGACAAGCAACAAAGACGTCCCAGTTTAAAGCCAAAAAAGCTCTAGAGGCAGCGCACACTACAAAATCTTTAGAATTAAGTGAAATAAATAAACTCGCAACATCTGATGCACCCGTTAAATTAGAATTTAAACAAAGAACAAAACTTTTAGATTCTTATCATAAGTTTTTTGAAGAAGCGTATCATGAAAGAGTTAAATCAGGACAAGCTTTTGGTAAATCAGATTTGGTTCGAGATGTAATTGAAAAAATTGAACTAGAATATCCAAAGCAGAAAAATAATCTGGAGTTTTTTCCAGGGAAAACGAAAGATATAGCGGACAAAGGTAAGATACAAGTTTACTTGGAATACATAAGTCCTAAACATAACTCTTCTAAATTTAGAAAAACAAATTCTTTAGCTAACACTTTAAGTACTAGCCAGATGGACGTTTTTGAAGGAAACGTGGCAAAAGGGTTAAAAAAAACTAAACAACAAGAAAAAATTTTTAATGCATTAAAAAAAGGCATTAATGAAATTGACGATTTAGTTAAAGAAACTGGAATGACTAAATCAAGAATAAATCAAGAAACAGCAAAGTTAGTTAATAATATGTTTGTTAGAAGCGGCGAAAAAACACCTATTTTTTTACAGGGCGCTGAAGCACAAAACGCTATTGGGGATGTTTATAATTCTTTAGTTGATTCTAAGACTATGTCTGGATTTCATACTCGAAACATAAAATCAATGATTTATGATACGTTTCCAAACGATGCAAAGTTAAGACAGATAGCAACTGATAAAGTAAACGAATTTACTGCGTTTATGAAGGGTGTGAAAGAAAAATTTCCTGGTCTAAAAATAAACTATGATCACCCAGGTTCATACCGCGCATTAAAAAATTTGAACTTTAAAAACTTTTTAAATGTGACGCCTATTATGGAAGACATTAATCTTTTCAAATCTAGATTTGATATGCAGTCAGTTAAAAACTTAAATGCCATGGCGGACGCAAAAGCTGCACATGGAATAAATTCCATACAATATAAAGCTGCATTAAAAAATCAAAGAGGTTTAGAAAGAGTATGGTCTAACATGACAGATGGCCAATCAACATTAGGTAAACTTAGACTTAACAGACAACTCACTGGAACGGCTGGATTAGAAACTACAGGAAAAAATTTAATAGATGAGTTTAAAGGAAATATAAAAATTAGAGAAAACATCGCTAAAAATATAGATGAGTCTATTAGGTTTCATGATCCTAAGTCAAACACATCAAAAACAATCTTCCAAAGTTTAGAAGAAGTACTTCCAACTAAAAGAGGAAAAACTAAAATAATTGAATCTGCTAAAAGAATAACTTCGCCAGAATTATTAAAGATAGATAAAGAAATAAGCAAATTTTTAAATGCTGACGATCAAGCTAAATTAAGCAACACTATTCGAACCATTATAAATAAGCAAAATTCAGGATTCAATGTTGTAGATATCGGTAAATGGGGAGCAGGAGAATTAAGGATATTGGATGATATTGCAGGTAAAATTCCAAGTAAAGCTTTAGGTGCATTTGGAAAAGTTTTAAAGGTCGCAGGTATTGCATCTATTCCTGTAGATGCACTGGAAGTTGTGAAAGCAAAGTCTAAAGGACTAGGCACTGATGTAGGACTCATGAATCTAGCTCAAATATATACAAATCTTCCAGGAATGGTTTGGGAAGGCGGTCGTTGGGTAAAGTCACAACTCCAAGGGAAAGATCATGAATGGAAACTTCCCTACGAACATACATATGGAAAAGAGTATGAAACTAAAAAACTTAGAGAAACTCCTGTTAAAGAACTTGAAGCAAATATATCTAATTTACCTTTGTCTGAAGGCTATTTAGAGAAGAAAATTGGAATTGTCCCTGAAGACTTAAAAGTGATAGATGCAGAAACTAAAGAGGCATTAATAAATCAAATGAGAGAAGAAAAAGCTATTGCTGATCAGGCTCCTGATAAAGAAACAATTGTGGATGAGACAGAAGAAATTGAAAAACCCGAAAAGTTTGGTATATATGCAGATCAAATCAAAAACCTCGAAGTCTAGATATCCTAAGACCTGGCTCCTGCCGCCTGAAGCAGGACCCACGCCTCAGGGCTTGAATATTAATTATAATACTGTTAAAACAGTCAAATTGGAGAAAATAAATGGCAGACAAAATAGACAAAGCTCTACCAAACGAGCCACGTAAGAATATTCACGTTCCCGCAGAAGAAGAAGTTATTGAAGCTCAAGAAGAGATTACAGAAACTCGTGACGGAGTTGAAGTAACCGAACAAGAAGATGGATCCGTTGATATTAATTTTGATCCCGCAGCAGCATCAATGGAAGGTAGTGATGAACACTACGCAAACTTAGCAGAATTTTTACCAGACCAAGTTCTATCCGAAATGGGAGCAGATCTTAGTGGTAAATATATGGACTACCAAATGGGTAGAAAAGAATGGGAAAGAACTTATACCACAGGATTAGATTTATTAGGATTTAAATATGATATGCGAACTGAACCTTTTCAAGGAGCATCAGGCGCCACGCATCCCGTTTTAGCGGAAGCGGTTACACAGTTTCAAGCACTTGCTTATAAAGAATTATTACCAGCAGATGGACCGGTTAGAACCCAATCCATCGGCGCACCGAATCCAGAAAAAACAAAACAAGCAGAGAGAGTAAAAGATTACATGAACTACGAGCTCATGGAAAAAATGAAAGACTACGAGCCCGACTTTGATCAAATGTTATTTTACTTACCTCTAGCAGGATCAGCATTTAAAAAAGTTTATTTTGATGAACTTGAACAGAGAGCAACTTCTAAGTTTGTTCCTGCAGATGATTTGATTGTTCCGTATACAGCTACCTCATTAGATGAAGCGGAAGCAATCATGCATCGAATTAAAATTTCTAAAAACGAATTGAGAAAACAACAAGTCGCAGGTTTTTATAGAGACATAGAATTAGGAACTCCGGCTCAAATGGAAGATGAAGTTAAGAAAAAAGAACGAGAACTAGAAGGGCAGAGAAAAACTAAAGACGATGATGTTTATACTATTTTAGAATGTCATATTAATTTAGACCTAGAAGGTTTTGAAGACACTGATCAAGAAACAGGTGAACAGTCGGGAATTAAAATTCCTTACATTGTAACTATTGAAGAAGCGTCAAGACAAGTTTTAGCAATTAAACGAAATTATGAAATTGGAGACCTGAAGAAAAATAAAATTGACTATTTTGTTCATTTTAAATTTTTGCCAGGATTAGGTTTCTATGGCTTCGGTCTCATCCACATGATTGGTGGTCTATCAAGAACTGCAACTGCAGCTCTACGTCAATTATTGGATGCGGGTACGCTCTCCAACTTACCCGCCGGATTTAAAATGCGTGGCATTAGAATTAGAGATGATGCGCAATCAATTCAACCAGGTGAGTTTAGAGATGTAGATGCTCCAGGTGGTAACTTAAAAGATTCATTTATGATGTTACCATTTAAAGAGCCTTCTCAAACTTTATTACAATTAATGGGTATTGTTGTCCAAGCCGGACAAAGATTTGCATCAATCGCGGATCTACAAGTTGGCGACGGCAATCAACAAGCAGCCGTCGGTACAACTGTTGCTTTGCTTGAAAGAGGCAGTAGAACGATGTCAGCAATACACAAAAGAATTTACTCAGCTCTTAAACAGGAATTCAAATTATTAGCTAGAGTATTCAAGCTATATTTACCACCGGAATATCCGTACGATGTAGTTGGGGGTCAAAGAATGATTAAACAAGCAGACTTTGATGATCGGGTAGATATACTGCCAGTTGCGGACCCTAACATTTTCTCTCAAACTCAGCGTATTTCCCTTGCGCAAACAGAGTTGCAATTGGCAGTCGCAAATCCTCAGATGCATAATATGTATCAAGCTTATAGATCTATGTATGAAGCATTAGGTGTAAAAGATATTGATCAACTTTTGATTAAACCACCTCAACCTACACCCATTGATCCTGCATTAGAAAATATTATGGCTATGGGAGGAAAACCTTTTCAAGCTTTTCCAGGTCAAGACCATAGAGCGCACATTACTGCTCACTTAAATTTTATGGCCACTAACATGGCTAGAAATAATCCGATGGTGATGGCTTCTTTAGAAAAAAATTGTATGGAGCATATTTCATTGATGGCTCAAGAGCAAATTGAACTAGAATTTAAAGAAGAGCTTCCGCAATTACAGCAAATGCAACAAATGGCTCAACAGAATCCACAAGTACAGATGCAATTGATGATGATGCAACAAAGAATTGAAGCAAGGAAGGCTATTTTAATTGCAGAGATGATGGAAGAGTTCATGAATGAAGAAAAGAAAATTACTTCTCAATTTGATCATGATCCCATCGCTAAATTAAGATCAAGAGAGTTAGATCTTAGAGCAGCCGATAATTTTAGAAAAAAACAATACGATGATGAGAGAATTAATCTCGATCGTATGAAAGCAATGATGAACCAACAAACTCAAGACGAGAAATTGGATCAAAATAAGGAATTAGCTAAATTAAGAGCTGATACTTCAATCGAAAAAACAATTTTGAGTAAAACTATCCCAAATGTGGATAAAATGATACCAAGTGTTGAGATTGAAAAATACAAAGGAGAAAACAGATGACGCTAAACATAAAAAAAGCGATAAAAAAACCTGGAGCATTGAGAAAGTCCCTTGGAATTAAAAAAGGGGAGACAATTCCAGCATCTAAGTTACGAGCAGCAGCTAAGAAACCAGGAAAACTTGGACAAAGAGCTAGATTTGCTATAACATTAGGTAAATTACGTAAAAAATAAGGAGAAAACATGGCTAAAGTAGATACAAACAAAGCATTAGGTATCAATAAAGATGGTTATCAAAAAGGTGGCATCGATATTGAAACTCCAAGTCAAAATTTGGAGAGAGATCCTAGATCAAAAACTCTTGCTGATGGTATGCAGTGGAATGTAATACCAACTGGCGACAAAGTTGAGGTCAAAGGAACTAAAAGAATGCTGAAATCGAAAAGCAAGACCGCAACTTGGTACTAATATGGCCTGGTTCAGTTTAGCAAAAATAGCTTTGCAGGCTGGAAGTAAAATTTATTCCAACCGTCAGAAGACTAAGATGGCCATGTCTGATGCACAATTAATGCATGCAGAGAAGATGGCCCGAGGCGAGGAAACTTATC
>Ga0208919_1001535_pt1 | contig 13194 bp, 12 predicted proteins | sample 4_EtaG_FD_184076 | JGI IMG/M metagenome (GOLD analysis project Ga0208919, IMG submission 184076) | Marine viral communities from the Subarctic Pacific Ocean - 4_ETSP_OMZ_AT15127 metaG (SPAdes) (version 3) | ecosystem: Environmental > Aquatic > Marine > Oceanic | place: Pacific Ocean | collected...
CATTTATTCCTAAAGTAATATCATTGACTGAAGCGGCCTTCAATAACGAAGACTGCTGGTTGTTTTGGATTGATGCTGATGCTATGTCCAAGAAGAACATTCAAGTAAATGATATTGATAAGCTTATGCCAATCAACGGTGATAAGTGTGATGTAGTTTGCCTCATAGATAAAGAAGGTGATCCTGATTATTTTCTACAGGGATTTAATCTGGCACGACAGACACCAGTAGATATGTTGGGTGATCTACGTGGCTCCTACATCTCTGGAGAATTTCTAAACTATCGTGAATGGTATGATGGTTTTATCATGAGTAGGTTAATGACTATCTATACTGCTCATGGTATGAGGGTGCATGAAGTAAGCACTGAGGATTCAATAGCTCAGGATTTATTTATACATCTTAAAGGTAGTACTAACATTGCCCTACGTGACAGCAGTGGCAATCGTATGTTTAAACTATCAGATGAAGAGACATCACCAGACATACTGCCCAATAGGTATAAGCAGCTTGCTGATATAGTACGCCTATATAAACCCAAGACTATCTTGGAAACAGGGACATGGAATGCTGGACGTGCTATTGAAATGTCTCTTGCAGCTTTTGAGAAGCATGACAAAGTTCATTATATTGGATATGATTTATTTGAAGATGCAACCATAGAGACAGATGAAGAAGAGTTCAATGTAAAACCACACAATACTTTAGCAGCCGTTGACAAAAGACTAACAGAGTTTAGTGAGGTAATGAAGACTTCTGATAAGGAGTTTACATTTGATCTACACAAAGGTAATGTACGTGATACTCTAACCAATTCTGATACAGTTGATCTTGCCATGATAGGTAGTGGTAATAGTATTAAAACTGTTGAACATGAATATAATATACTAAAAAATGTACCTGTCGTAGTGATGGATCATTTCTTTACAGAGGATGACGATGAAAATATTCCACCAGAAGAATACCACGGTGTTAAAGCCGTCTTTGATAAGATACCCACGAAGAAGGTTGATGCTCAAGAAACTACTGAGGATGGTTGGACTGTATTCGATGAGTCCACTACTGCTAGAAAATATATTCTACCTTCTGGTGATAGTGTTGTTGGCGGTGGGCATACTCACCTATGTTTAGTTCTATCAGATGAAGAGCTTGTTGATTGTCCTGATGAATTAAAACGAGTACCTGTTGTTGTGCATCCAAGAGATTGTGTGCCTAAAGATTATATTAAAAATAATATTAAATCAAACATGAAGCTACTGGCTGATAATAAATTTATAATTAAACATCCTCCTCATAGAGGTAAAGCTATTTTAGTTTCTGCTGGCCCTTATATTAATTTTAAGAAGTTAAAACAATTTATTAAAAAGAATAAAGATGCCAAGGTAGTCTGTGTTAAACACTCTTATCCTACTCTACTGGAGAATGGTATTGATCCTTGGGCGTGTGTTATTCTTGATCCTCGTCCTATCACTGGTGTCTCTACACATGGCATAGTACGTAAGGAATTATTTAAAAAGTTAAATCCTGATACTAAATTCATGCTTGCATCCATGACTGATCCTAGTGTTACTGAGCATCTCTTAGAGAATGACTGTGATGTATGGGGGTGGCATGCCTTTACAGACTCTCTAAGGGATGACTCAGAGCAAGGTAAAGAGATTAAGAACCAACAGGTTAAGATCACTGAAGAGTTAGGTCTACCCAAGGGTGCTACTCTAATTACAGGCGGTACATGTGCTGCTATGAGAAGCATTGGTATGCTACATACAATGGGCTTTAGGGATATACACCTCTTTGGTTTTGATTGCTGTATGGATGAGCCTACCAAGGAACAGATGACTGAGACAACAGGAGACTTAGAAGGTGGTGAAACACCTAGACCTAAGTACTTCCAAGTAACAGTAGACAACAACACATACTGGACTACGGGTGAGCTTCTGGCTATGGCTCAAGATTGTGAGAAGATATTCTCTGATGAAGGTCTTCAAGGTGTCTTGACATTTCATGGAGAAGATACTATGGTGTCTGACCTATGGCGTATCAAAGAAGAGAAAGAAAAACGTCCACAATTTGAGGGTTATTATGATTGATTCCAATGCATTTTTCAATAGGTATTCTCCATCAGCTAGGTATACTGAGCTTCTTGAAGAGTACAAGGATATGCACAAGTCAGCAAAAGGTATGTTCAATGGACGTAGCCTTGTAAAGTATGTTGATATTATTAAGAACTATTTAGAAAAGAACGAATGCAGAACACTTATTGACTATGGCTGTGGTAAGGGGCTTCTCTATACAGATGATTATGAACTGGTAACTGAGAAGAAACCTTTATATAAAAGTCTTAATAAACCTTTACCTGAGTATTGGAACCTCACTAAACATGCTCTATTTGATCCAGCACATGAAGAGCATAGTGAACTACCAATGGGGTTATATGATGCAGCTATATCTACTGATGTACTAGAACATGTACCAACATCTGATCTTAAATGGGTAGTAGGAGAGATAATTAACTTTGCAACGAAGATGGTGTTTCTAAATATAGCTTGTATGCCAGCCTTGAAACAACTTAAAGATGGAAGTAATGTACATATCTCATTACACAGTCCTCGTGATTGGCTTCAATTCATTGCTGAAATTGTAGATAAAAGAACTAAAGTTAAACATGATTTAAATGTATATGTTTTCTTTGATGTGTTTGACGAGAATAAAAATTTAGTAACAGAAGGTTATAAAATTCATAAGCGTATAAATATTATACCCCTGACTCAGAAAGATGAGAAGGGTACAGTTTTAATGGGAGAAGACTAATGGTATTAGGAATAGCAGATTCAATAGTAGGAGTAGCAGGTAAGGTTCTTGATAAGTTTGTAGCAGACAAAGACCTTAAAGCTAAGTTAGACTTTGAGCTACGTAAGGCATATGCTGATGCCAACCTTGCTCAGATAGATGTCAATAAAGAACAGGCAAAACATCCCAGCCTTTTTGTTGCGGGGGCTAGGCCCAGCATCATGTGGATATGTGCCTTTGGTTTGGGATGGCAGTTTGTATTTTTACCTATTGCTGCATGGTATATAGCAGTGACAGGACAGGCAATACCACTACCAGATATTGAGACTGAAGGCTTGATGTCCTTGACACTTGCATTATTAGGACTTGGTGGTATGCGTACCTTTGAGAAAAGAAATGGTACACACAGAAATAATCTGAAGCATCGTTGATGGCTCTTAATGAGAAACAAGAAAAGTTTGCACAGTCCTATATTCTACATAGGAATGCAACTGAGGCTGCAAGGGCTGCAGGATATGCAGCAGCATCAGCAGCCAATCAAGGCTATAGACTTATTAACAATGAAGAAGTAGCTGAACGTGTCAGAGAACTAGAGAGTGAACTTGAAACTAATGTAGATGTTATTTCAGAAATAGAAAATCAATATACCGTAGCTAGAAATAATGGTCATACCAATAGCGCACTAAAAGCCTTAGAATTATTATCTAGGATTAGAGGTAACAACTCTGATATAGAAGGTGGGCTTGATGAAAAATCTTTAGAAGAAGGTATAGTACAATGTTTAAATATTTTAGGTGCTAGTAAAGTTTTTTCTTTATTAGATAAGTGTGACTTTATGAAAGATATACCAGAAGAAGATGAGAAGTAGTATGATTTATAAATGGTACTGCCATTTAAGAAGTAAAGGCTATGGAATTTTTACTAGTTTTTCTTCTGCTATCTGGAATAGTAAGCATATCTTCGAACATGAAGAAGAAGATATTCCTAGAAAATGGGTGGATAACAGAGGAAGTAAACCTTATCATGGCTGAATAGCCTAAATCCACAGTAGGTGGGGTAGGAGGCCCGTACAGCAACATTGATACCTCTGGGGTAGGACAGGTTACAAACTACCCTAGAAGGCTACTCAGTGAGGCTCTACGGGCCTGTTTTTTTCTAATATCAGTACTGTGTTGGGGATTGACCCCCTTTTTTATTCCTTAACATCTTAAATATTCTGTTATGTTGTTTTATTATTGTCTTGGATTTGTTTTTATTCTTAGCCAAATCTTTTTTAATATCTTTCATATCTTGCATGACACGTTCCAAATCAAATTGCATCTTGGCCTGTGTCACAACAACAGACTTTTGTGATTCCTGTTCATAGAACTTGTATACAGTTTCTACTTTGCTATCCAGCTTGGAGACATACCATATCAATCCTATAGCTTGAAGGATCATAGCAAAGATTAAAGCATAGTTTAATTTAATGTTATCCATCTATTCATCCTTTGTTAAGCAATAAGCAAACCAACAAACAGCCGCAAGTCCTGCTGTACATAATAAAAATTCTAGTAACATCACTTATAGCTCCATATCCACGGTCTAGGATTCTCATGACTATTTTCTAGGTCATCAATGTGTATGAACCTTTTATTGTCTGGTCCTCTTTGTGCTACACCTATGCCTGTCATACCACACTCCAAGGCTAGACGTACTAATCTAAGTGCTGGTCTACCCATGACTAACACATCAACAGCCCTGCCTTGTATATGTGCAGAAAATCTATCACCACCGACTACCATGTTATGTGCAGGATGTCTATACCCTGATGTAATAATCATTGGTTCATTAAACTTTATTCTTAATTGTTCTAGTTTCGACATGAACTCTTCGTTCATCTCACACTCTTCAGTGCCTCTACAAGCTAGTTCTTTCCTTGTAAAGAATTGTGAGTTGATAGACATTACTTTATTATTCTCTCCATTAAGTTATCTAGTTTACTTTCCACACGATCAAAGCGGCTCATGATTTTATCAAGATCTTTATCAACCTCTTCTTTGAGTGCGTAGTCTTTTGCTATTTCCTCTCTGGTTCTGCTTACCAGTTTTCTATTCTCTTCTATCTTCACATTAATACCTCGCATCCACCATATAAATGAGCCACAAGCAAGACTCAGTATAGCATTCCATATCATGTGGCTCGAACCATCCATTATTATTCTCCTATTATTGGAACCAGTAGTTCATGTTTTTTCTAGCTGCTGGAGACATACCTTTTCTTCCAACTGTATGATGTCCTATTCTATATAAATCTTTCATAGCTTTTACATCACCTTTTAAAATTCTTTTAATATATTTATCTCCAAGACCTTGTGTTTTTTTTATTGTTTTCTCCATGATGTCACCAAGAAAAAGAGCATCTTGTTGTAAAGGAGTTAATTTAAAAATATCTTTATGTTCTTTAGCTTTATCTATCCAATCTCTTTTTCCTATTCTAACTTCTAATCGTTTAAGTGCTGGTAATACTGATCCTTTAACAAATTGATAAGCACCTTTTGCTGTTGTTGCTTCTTTATTTTTTTCAGGTATATTAACTGCATCATACCTACCACTACTTTCAGCCATCTTGGTACGTGTAGCAAAATCAATTAAATTATTTTTAGCTACATCATAATCATCTACATTAATATTTAGTCTTTCAAAATTATTAAAGATAATATTATCTATATCATTAATAGCTTCAGTGTCATCTCCAACAACTTCTGGAATATAATCTTCAGTATTATTAGCCAGACTATCAGAAATAAAACCACCTTCTTTCATTTTTACTTCGCCTCCTAAAGGTTCATTTAGGTATTGTCTATTTAATTTTTGTAAAATACTCCACGTTTCTCTTATAGGAGGAGCCTTACCTGTTTCTTGTTTAGTAAAGGCTCTCCATTTTTTTAGATCATTAAAATTAACTTTAGAAGGTATAAATTTACCTTTCATTATTTCTCTTATTAATCTTTTACTTGCTCTTTCTTTAAATAAATTATTTTTTGTAATAATATCAAGTACTTTTTTATCAGAAGCTGGTGTTAATGTACCGTCTTTATTTTCTGTAGCACCTGCAGCCCTGTATTGTTGTATTAAATCATGTATTTGTTTTGAATACATATAATCACCAGCTATTGATTTTTCATAAGCTTTAACTAATTCTTCTTCTGTAAATATACCTTGATCTTGATAAACTTTTTTAAAGTCTTGAATAGTATCTCTTCTTTTTCTTTCTAATCCTTTAAGTTTTAAAGGAAATATAGTATTTATATTATATGTTTCTGGTTTAATACCAAGAAAACTTGTGAATTGATCTTGAGCATATAGTCTAGTTCCTGCTTTACCTTTTTTTATTGAATACTGATCGCTAAACATAGGAGCATTGTCCCAATCTTCAGGAAAAATAAATCCTTCTTTTTCAGCAAATTCTTTTGGGTACTCTCCCTGTAAAGAAAGATAAGTATTTTCAATAGTTTTATAAGCTCCCGGTCCAAATGCTTTCATTGCTTCACTACCGACTGCCCTTGCATGATCTAAATTATCATCTGTTTCTCTAAATAATTTATTTCCAAATTCATCTTCATTATTGTATAAGTTAGATCCAAATTGAAAAAGCATAGATAATCCAAAAGCACTTTTAATAGGATTCCATATACCTTCGTAAGCTGCATTTTTTAAAGCTTCATTAACATCATTACCACTTTTTAAAGCTCTTACTCCAGCAGTAATTAATTCATCACCAGATGCCCACGGATTAATATAACTTAAATTAAGTCTTCTTCCTTTTCCTTTTTCAGGAGTACTAAAATAATAAAAATGATGGCCGGGATTCCAATCAGTTTTTAAAATTCTTTCAAGTCCTTCATCTCTAGTATACCCTGTTTTTTCTACTACTAATTTAGATTTATCATCTTCATCTTTATCAGGTTCACCTAACATCATTACAGCACTTGTTGTACCAATAGCAGGAACAGCAGACATAACAGCAACTGCAGAACCTAATCTTTTTAATCCTTCACTTCTTTGATGCTGTCCTTTTAATTTACCTGTAGGATTACCTTGGCTATCAATAGCCTGTTCTCCTTTCTTCATTAGCTGATTTCCTTCTCGGAAGTCATTAATACCATTCTTAATAATATTTTTAGAAGTCCGGGCTACTTCAGTTTTAAAAGCCAAGAAGTCAGCTATTGGTAATCGCCTAAATCCTTTTACAATACGAGGGACATTAGCGTAGTTTTGCATATGTTCATTAACACGTTTAGCAGCAGCAATATCTAATTCAGTTATTGGTACATCTAAACCAGCAGGTGTTTTAATTGTTCTTACAACTGCATCAGGATTTTTACCAAGATCAATTAATGTTTGTCTTTGCATATCTTGTTCATTAAGAAATGAAAATTGTTTCCAGACATCATCCATTGCTTGATAAAATTTAACAGCACTTGTGTTATATTTTTTAACTTTTTTCTTTACTTCTACTCCACCTTTATAAATAGGAGATTCAAAATTATAAAAATCTTTTTTACCAGCATCATTAAGAGCGCCCCTAAAAGCATTAAAGTCAAGACCACTTTGAATAAAGTTAAGATGCAGTCCTTTAGTTATCATTTTTTCTGTTTCTTCTTTTGCTACTTTAGGATTAGTTTTATTCCATCTAGCATCATCTACTAAACCTCTAGCAACATCCATCATTCCTCTTACTTTAGAAGGACGTAGATAACCAGCACCTAAAGCCATCATACCTGAACCCATAAAGTTACGAGAAATAGCTGAAGGACTATATACAGTTTTAGCTGCTCTAGTATAACCTTGCCATTTTAAATATGTAGCTATTGCATTAGTGCTAACTGGTTTTAATTCATTACCTACTGCAATAGCCTCCGCAACTTCATCATAAGCTGTATAGCCTCTTAAAGGTTTAACAATTCCCGGTTCTAATTCTACTACTTCAGTTAATCTAGCACCTATCTCTTCTGCAGACATGTTTTGATCACGACCTGTTTTAAGTATCTGATCTGTTTGTTTTCGTAATTGAGATTGATCACCTACTCTATCAGGAAGAGCCCCTATTAAAGGGTTCATCATTTCAGGATCAGCATCTTTAAATTTTGCTGCTCCTTTAATACCCTCTCCACCAGCTTGTGCTGTATCTATTAACTCAGCTATTCTTTTTTCATAAGCAAATTGTGAATTAAGTCTACTTAAATTTTGAACAGTATTAGCATAGTTACTAAATGGATCTTTGTATTCTCCTAATACTGCTCTTATTTGATCTGGTACATCTTTTCTTCGTCCAACTATTTTACTAGCTTTACCTATTGAAGGTGCAGATGTATTGAGAGTACTTAATACATCATCAGCAGTTCTTTTTGTTAATAATTGTTGTAAATTTTCATTCGATTCTTTTTTAATTTCTGCTAGTTTTTGATTGTATCTTGAACCTGATAAAGGAATTTGTGATGGATTGCTGTTTGGATTAGTTCTACCTTCTGCAACTTCTTTTGCCCATTTAGCTTTAAGTTCAGGATTGCGTACATTGTTTGCCCAATTTCTATAGTTTCTTACATTGTTTTTATATATAAAATTTAAAGCATTATCTAATATTTTTTGACCGCCATCTCTTTTTTGAAGAGTAGATTTCCATTTTGGATTATCAAAAGCTTCGTATTGTCTAGTTAAATAAAATTCTTCTGAACCGTCTGCTGATTTACGAATTTTAACAGCTAATTCTTTTCCTGCTTTAGAAGTTTTATCAATAACACCACTACTTAATAATTCTTCTTGAAGATCTTTTATATTATTTCTCATTAACTGTAATTGATTTACAGTATCGTTATATCCTTTTCTTTGTAAACTTCTTATAGCTTTTTTATCCCCTCTTAATATTTGATCTAATATTAAATTTAATTCTCCTAAATCTTTATCAGGTAAATTTTTAAAGTTTTTAATTTTATAATCTTTTTTAATAGCATTTGTTAATTTTTTAAAATTGTTATGTATATCTCTTTCTGTAACTCTTGAAGCACTTGTTAATGTTTGTTGAGCTTCTTTATATAAATCACCTAAACCACTATCATCATAAAAATTTCTTTTAAATTTAGCTATAAGTTTATTAGATACACTTCTTCCGGGAGATATATCAGAAGCTATAACTTCTTCACTTTCTTGAATTTTTGTACCTTTAAATTTTTTTCTGCTACCAAGTACAGGCACAATATCAATATTATGTAATGCGTAAGTTTCTTTTAATCTTTTGGCTTGACTAACAGTTAAAGCTTTATCAGTTATAATTTCTACTGTACCTCCAACTTCTAGTTCATCACTATTTACAATAGATCTGGACAAAATATTATTATTAAATTGATTATCATCAGAATTTTTAAAAATTTCTTTTTCAATAATTTTTTGTTTTTTCTTTGTTGGTGTAGGAGTATCAGCTATTTTTTGTAATGCTCTATTTCGCATTACTTTTTCACTTAATCTTGGTACATATCTACCAAGACCTGTTCCCAGTGCTACTCCTCCTAGTGTTTCTACTGCAATAGCAAGTAAGTCTGCACTATCTTTTTTTTCTATACCTATTTCAAAATCTTCTTGTGCAACACCAAATCCTAAACCCCAACCAGCACCTGAAGCTGCACCTGATAATGTTTGTGCGTTACTTACTTTTTTTGCAGCATCTATTCTAGCTTTCTTTAAAACTTCTTTTGTTACTTCTTTAGATACTCCTGTTTCAGCAAATTCTTTTGCAGCTTTTTTACTTACTTCAGTTTCTATTTGTTTATTAAGTTGTTCTTTAAATTGAAAGCGTCCTAAGAGGTTTTTTAATGCAGACTTCGCTCCTTTTTTACCAGCTATTTTTGCTATTAAACCAAGACCACCCGTACCAAATAATCCCGCATAAGTTAATGGATCTTCAAAAGTATTCTGTACTGCTCTAAAAAAAGTAGCAAAATCACTATCTGTTTTTTCATACGTATCCATTGACTGTGACCAAGCTTGCTTAACTTCATCATTCATTTCAGAAGTATCAAAACCTGTACTAATTAAATCTGTTAGATTGTGGTTTAAAGATGAATGTCTATTCTTAAACCAATCTGAAAGTTTTTTATCTGTACCTTTAAAACTTTTATCAGGATTTTCAAAATTATAAATTGTTCGTGCTTGTTTAAGCCAATCCTTACGTTTATCTAAATCATCCATTGTAATTTCTATATCAGAATCTTTAACAACAGGTGGTTGAGTTTCAGTTTTAATTTCAGTTTCAGTTTCTACATTATCACCGGGCATATATAACCCAGAAAAATCATCTTCAGTTTTAATAGGATCACCGGGCATATATAACCCAGAAAAATCATCTTGATTAGTAGCCATTATAAATCCTTACTTATCTCTTTTTTTAAAACGAGGATCATTTACTAATGCTTTTAATGCCTTACCATAATAATTTTGAATGAATGAAAGACGATCACCTCTTTCTTTCATTTTCATACCTTGTATTCTAATGAGAGTAAGTTCTTTTTTAAATTCATCTTTTTGATCAGGGTCTCCCTGATAAGCATTATCAACACCTATTATATTTCCATTAGAATCATATTCTATATCGCCTAAATATGTAGTAAGTTGGTTTGTAAATGCTTGTCTAACATCACTATTGGTTGAACTCATTAATTTTTTAAGACTTTTTTCTCGTGCTATTCTAGCTTTAGCTGTAGCTTCAGTTTCTTCTTTAGCTATTTTTAATTCTTCTTTAGCTGCTGCAACTTCTGATGCTCTATCAGCCTCTGCCATAGCTCCCGGCATATCAGCAGGTGTACCAAAAGGTTTAAGAAATGCACTTATACCTGCCATTACTGCATCTTGTGGTTTACCTCTAATTTCTGCTACAAGTTCAGCTACTGTTTTACGTCTAGGTTTATCTGTAGTAGGTGCAGGTGTTGGTTTAGGTGCAGGTGCTTCTTCTGTTTTTCCAATATTTTCAGCAAGCCGTATAAAAGCCTCCTGTCTACTTGTTGGATCTCCACTACCCTCTTCTATAAAGTCAGGAGCATCTTCTTCTGTAAAAATTTCATCACCAGTTATTGAATAACGTGGCATTCCTACTTGAGAACCAGCTTGTCTATATAGTGTACTAAGTCCTCCTACTTGACCACCACCTGCTTTTTTACCAAAAATGTTACCAAAACTAAATCCTCCCGGTGTAAAGCCACCTCCTGCTCTATAACCAGCAAGACCTAAACCTAATAAACTCTTACCCATAGAAGCTTGTTCTGGTTTTGCTGTAGTAGTATAAGTAGGTTGTTCCATCATAGGATTACCATAAATAGAAGTCATATAACGAGCAAGTTGTTGTTCAGGAAACTGTTGTTCTTGTCTCCATTTATAAAGAGCTTCATCTAAACCTGCTTGTTGCATCTCTCTTTTTTCTTCTCCTATACCTTGAAGAAGTCCTTGTTCAGCAAGACCAGCACTAAATATATTTTGACCTGTTTGTGAAATATCTGCAGCTTGTAGACGTTCTCTTTGTTTTTGACTTTCAAATTGTTTTTGAGCATCTTCATAAGCTTTTTGAAGTCCCTTAGTTTCTATACCAGCAAGCAATCTATTCTGTCCTGTAGCTCTTTCAGCAGCTTCTACAGCAGCCCTTGTACCAAGACCAGACATACCCCCTGCAGCTACAGCATCTTTTTCAAATTTAGGAACTTGAGTTCTTTCGTACTGACGTTGAGCTTGTTCTTTTTCTTCATCTATAACTGCTCTTTGATAAGGAGACATATATTTTTTAGCTGTATCTGCAGTAAATTGTTCACTACCACCTCTCATTATTCCAAGAGCTTCCTCTTGATAAGGACGTTGTGAACCTACAAGAGCTTTTAAACCTTCTTGAGACTGAAGTTGTTCAGGAGTAAAGCCAGCAATAGTTTGTCCAGTATAAGGTATATAACCTTCTCCCATACGTTGTTCATACAAAGCTTGGGTATCTCCTAAAACTTGCTCAACATACTTTTTTAATTCAGGAGGGATATAAGATACTTTTGATGTTGTTGCTGGTTTATCTGAATATCCAAATAGTGATGATAAAAAACTCATTGTTATGCCCTTTCAATCATTGGCCTAAGTGCTGCCAATCCGTTAATTTGATTTGGTTGTTTATCTGTACCAAATGCTTTTTCTCGTACACCTTCTACTACTTGATCCATAACTTTTGCTCCTGCATCTGCACTTCCATTACCAAGTGCTGACATTGTGTGAGCATCAACTACGTATTCATCAGGACTAACAGCAAGTGTACCTACCTGTTGCCCTGCTTGCCTTTCTACTATTGGCATGTAAACATTATCTTCCATACCATGTCCTCTTCCCGGCACTTGTCCAACAAATCCACCTGCAGCCATACCCATTAATCCACCGCTTTCCATAGCAAGATTTTGATCACCAGCCATTCTTTGCATTGCTGCCATAATAAGATTTTCTTCACTTGCTTTTTGTTGTAATGCTGCCTCTTCTTCTTGTTCTTCTTTCTTTTCCATAATTTCTTTAGTCTCTGGAGAAGTAGCTCTATTAACTAAATCAGGAACTATTACTTTTTTTGCAAGTTCTTTTAATATTCCATTTAAATTTTTAGGTTCAGGCATTTCCATAGGAGGTCCACTAGGAGGCATCACAGGAGGTCCACTAGGAGGCATCATAGGAGGCCCACCAACACCCGGAGGAGGACCGGGAGGGCCACTAGGAGGCATAGGAGGCCCACCAGCACCCGGAGGAGGCGCACCCATAGCTTGTCTTCGTTCTGCTATCTTTTTTATAGCTTCTAATTCTCCAAGAGGACTATTTTGTACTGCCATTATCTATTCTTCCATAATTAGACTGTGCTTTTGTTTGATCTGCCATGAAGTTAGAATCTTCAGTAGGCTTTAATTTTTTAAATGTTTCCATTTTCTGTGTTAATAAGTATCTAGTTGGATCAACAACATTACCTTGATTAAGATTACTAACATAGGTACTGTTGTTAATTAAATCATAGTACTGTTCTGATGACATTTTTTTCATTAGTTTAAATCCTGCCAAGATGTTTCTGATCCAAGACTAACATATCCTTTATACTTTCCTGCACTTGCTGCATATGCTATATCTCCTTTGCGTGGTCTTCCTATCTCTGATAATGTAACCACTGTATAAATATTAGTAGCTGGTGCAGCATCTACATCTACATCTCTAGTTTCTAATTCACTTGTTAAAAGACCAGACCATGTTTCTAAAGTTGTATATAACTCTCTTAACTCTTCATCACTTGTATCAATAAATCTTGTAGGAAATGTCGGGTATCTTGCCATTATCTTTGTCCATCACCTTGGAACCCTAGTCTGACTGATCCCCACTGCCA
>Ga0208919_1001538_pt1 | contig 13182 bp, 13 predicted proteins | sample 4_EtaG_FD_184076 | JGI IMG/M metagenome (GOLD analysis project Ga0208919, IMG submission 184076) | Marine viral communities from the Subarctic Pacific Ocean - 4_ETSP_OMZ_AT15127 metaG (SPAdes) (version 3) | ecosystem: Environmental > Aquatic > Marine > Oceanic | place: Pacific Ocean | collected...
CTTAAGTGAGGAAAAAAAAATAAAATATAGGAGATGAAAAATTATGGCAGTAACATTTACACGAACGACAGGCTCAGCGGGAGTAATGACCGTAGACTTTGAATTAGACCTTATCGCAGGGGCACTTCCGGACAGCACACGCTGGCTCGACGGTGCCGCTGGCTCGGCAGGAGCATATCCCGGTAGCATCACTGGTTTTCAAGCAACTAACACAGATACTACAAACACAGCAGGCCGTGGACTTAAATTGGTCGTCGGCACTTGCACATTGGTTCAAAACAACAATCAATTTACCGTTGGTGGCGATGGTGACACAGTTCACGCAATCGTTATCGGTGGCTCCGGTGTAGCATCAACATCTTGTTCAGTAGACGCTGGACTTGGCACTGGTGTCATTACTTTCGCTTGCGAAGGTAACTTAACTGGTAGCACTGGATTCATGGCAATTGTTTCTTGAGGTGAGAGAACTTGCCTACAGTAACATACTTGGGACCTACCGTCTATCGAAAGAGGCCGGACATCAAGGACTCTTGGATTCGCAAAGAACCCGTCGAAGTCAGTCAAGAATGGCTGGACACTCATCGGGTAGCAGTTTGCTCCAATCCAACAGCATTCCTTGTTGAAGGCGACGAACAAGCGGCAGTCACAGTAGATGCAAAGGACGACGGCATTCCGGATTCGGGCTGGACAAAGAAAGACATTAGTGCTTGGTTGACCGAGCGAGATGTTGAATACAGTGGTTACACTACAAAGGCAAAACTATTGGCAATGGTCGAGGAAACTCTAAAGCCTATGGTCGATGAGCCAGTAGCAGAGCCCGAACCAGTCGAAGAGCCGGTAGAGGCAGAACAAACAACAATAACAGGAGATGAAGAATAATGGCGGCAACAAGCACAGGAGATACACGAACACATGTAATGGGCGATATGCTCATGATAACAGGAACTTTTAGCGAAGGCGGAACAGAGTTTTCCTATGACGGACTCCTTTCAACTGTTTTCGCCGCTGGTGGGCATTTGACTTCTACTGCACCAAGTGGTCTTACTATTAACAACGGTGCTACAGAAGCAATAGGACAAACTGTTTTGACTGTAGATACCGGTAGTGTAGCGGGAGATGCTCGCTCATGCGTTTATGTCGGTCAAACTCTTTACAACGGAATTAGCGGCGCAAGACTCGGTAAAATAACCGCTGTTAATGCTACGACTGTTACTATTGACACAGCATTAACAGAAGCATTGCCCGACGATGCCGTACTTCATGTAAGAGGTGCATCTAAAATGTCTCTTTTGGCTAATGCGGCTATTACTGCACAGAACAACTCTCTCGATGTTTCTATTGATGAGGCCAACAGTCTTGTTATTTTTGATGCAGGTCGTAACATTGATGCGGCAGACAGCAACAATTTAACCGGTATAAGCACAGATGGCGGTCGATTTTGGATTCTCGGTCAACGCTGAGGTGATTCACCTTGGCAGTTCTTAGTGGCTATGGAAACCGAGTCATCGGTCCTTACAGTCCTCAAGAGATGAGTAATGGAAACGCTACTGCACTCATACAAGCAGACATCCGAGCCACAGGTGGCACAGGTGCTCTTGGAGTTGCGGCGGCGAATACCACTGCTTTAATCAGCATTGAACCATTCACTTCGCTTGGCAATCATTACTTCTTACTTACCTACACAGTTTGAGGTGAGTGAGCATGCAAGGATTCGGTAGCCTCGGACTTGACGACATCGCTCGACTACAGAAGCGTGGCATTCGCCTTAACGAATCATACGGTGCTTCGGTAAGAACCAACGAGGATAAACCTCTATCGGGCGTTACTATCAAGCAAAGAAACCGCAACAAGAACGCTGGTGATGTGCTGAACATTGGTTCGGGCACACGCTGTAAGCACTGCGGTATGCTATACTTTTGCTGGGTCGATACATGCAGGACATGTAACAAGCCAGTTGACTTCAATCTCGGTAAGAAAGAGCAATAGGATTATCACGAAGACCCCTCATGGGATGAATAGGAGGAGAGGTCATGCCAACAGTATTCAGTCCCGGTGAGCCCGAAACTCGACCTCTTGACCCCACTGCTGTCGTGTATACGACTGGCGACAAGGTGGCGCAACTCCTTGGCATTGCGGCAGGCGAACCTGTCCTTGGTGCGGCAAACGCAACCTCCGATGGCTTCTACATCACAGGGACAGACCTGCGAGAACATGGCTTTGAAAGTGGCGACACTATACTTGTTTACAGCGACATCGACCCACTCGGCACTGAGTTTACCATCGGCACGCCTGTAGTAGCAGATGTCAGCGGGACAAAGTATGTCAAACTCCCTGCAAGTAATACACATGGTAACTATACGACTGCCGCAAACACAGAGATACAGAACCTCACCATATTTACCAACGGTAAGCGCAGAGGTGTGACAAAGAACATTGTCAACGACCACATACGCCGTATACAAGACCGCATCGACAACTACACGCATAATGCTTGGAGACCTTACCTTGTTACAGCAGAATACATCAACTTCGATACATACAAGCCCTACCGACGACGATACTACACAGATTATGTCGGAACAGCACCGTTGCTTTTCCGTAATGTTCAGCAAGTGTTGAGAATCGAATTATGGCAAGGTGACGACTACCGAGAGATTGGTGGAGCGGAGGCGAGAATCAACTTCGATAATGTAGCCTCGCTTGCAGGTAAGAAAATCTACATCTCTACTGGACATGGTAAAGTCGCCACGCTTGAGGCTGGTGAAGGGACAACAAAGTGGCGTGGAGAGATTGATGCTAATTCAACTGCTCAAAACTTGGCTGACCTCATCAATAAAGAGGATAGAGTCAGCAAAGCGGCTGTAGAGTTCAATCACCCTTCTGTATTTACACTTGAAGGCTCGACATCCAATGTAGCGGTTCATAACGAGTTTCTTGCATCTGCCAACTCCGACTACGGAACCGGTGTTGTCAAGGTGACCTCAATGCGCTCTGTCAAAGCAGGAGAAGAATGCTCCATCGTCACTGACAGTAGCGACATTACTATCGACCAAACTACACTGGCAACTGCTACTGTTGCAGGTATAGTAGACACTGATGACATCAGTGTGAACTCAACCGCTAATTTCACCAAGTCGGGAGTCGCTACTGACGGAACTAAAGTGTTCCGGTATGAAAGCAAAACTGATACCAAGTTCATAACTTGCACTGTTGTCAGCGGAGGCAGTCTGCCGTCCAGTGGGACAGTCACTCAGCACTCTTTTGTCGTTGACCTACAAGGTGGCTCAAGTAGTGGTGACAGTGCACGATTGCGTGACTGGTGGCTCGACTCCGAGATGGGTATTATTTACTTCAACAACTCTTACCCGTTCTTTGAATGGAACGCTGTCAAGGTAGCCTACATTTACGGTGAGCGTTACCTTGAGAAGGCAATTGAAGAAGCCGCTACTAAACTTGTAGCGAGCGAACTGCTGATGGCTGACGACCGCTCAGTGCTTATCCCCGAAGGTGGACAAAACATTGACCTCGGCTCAAAAGCATCGTTATGGCGTAGAGAGGCTATGGAGATTCTCGCTCGATACAAAGAAGTGGTGGTCTTCGCATGACGGCTGATTGGAAAGAGCCTCTTGATACAGTCATTGATATTCTCAAGGCTGACTTTGATGCAGGGACTGCACTTGGTTGGAATAGGGCGAATACAGACAACATTAAGCCTGTTATCATAGATATTGCCTCCGAAGGGCCGGAAAGAGGAAAAAGACTTGACCTACAGCGTCATGACTATATCCTCTGTTATGAGACCGCTCTCAACGAAGAAGTCCCCGAATTGCTTTACAACTTTGTAACGACGAGAGTCAACATTACAGTTGACATGCGCACATCAAGAGGGCGTAGTCGTTTGAGAAAAATGGAGAATGAAATGCGTAGAATCATACATGTCAACCGAAAGGGAGACGGTGCAAACTTTGACCGTATGATTCTCAAAGTAAGAACCGACTTGAGTGACCGGACTAAGAAGTTGTTCCGGCATACCTTTCAAGTTGAAGTCGTTATACTTGCGGAGTTGATACCTTGAGTGGATTTGGTGCGCATTACAAAGGAGATGTCTCGGAGGTCACTATGGGCCACGAGACAAGCGTCCTCATTGAGCACGACCAGCCGAGAACTTGGAAAGCAGTCACCACTGACTCTGCTCGTGATTTCACCACCATTCAATTTAGAGGCACAACCTCTATAGGCAACACCAGCATTTTTGAGCAGACTAAGCCTATTCTCAAAGTTCCTCTCGGTATGCTCATTGGGCAAAAACTGACTTTTCATGCCGCATCCACAGGTAACAATAACTTTTCCGCATTCTACCCTTCAAGCCTCAAGAGTAGAGTATACACCATTGTCGACCATACTTTAGAAAATAACGCTGACGGTGTGTCGTCAACTCAAATAAAAATAGTCCCTGCTCTTGCTACCACTACCTCCTTAGATAGCGGGACAGGTGACGCTATATTCCTTCATGGAACCGGACTGCCGACTATACAAGGTGATGCAAACTCAGCGATGAATGCCGCCGCCGCATCCTCAAAAGAAGTCAGCCTTATCGACCAGTTCGTTGGTTTAGCCAGTTTCATGACCTTGCCCGACACCAAAGTCGATTTGCATAGTTACCATGTTGTTGGCCTTGGTCGACAGGTAGCAGTGCAACAGACAGGTAAGGTGCATCATATGGGCGGCTCGCTTGAAATGCCGATGCATAACGCCAACTGGCTGTATTACAGCCTCGGTAGAGAAGTTGTCAGCAAAGACAAGTGTGGTAGTAAAGACCACGCTTCAAGTCCTGTCCCTACTATCTACGCAGATGTTTCACCCGGTCAAGGGCACATTGATGTAACAAGTAGTCAAAGTGCAAGCGTTCGCTTTGGCTCAAGCACTGATGCCGCAGTAGGAGACTACATACTCCTCAAAGACACTACTCTCGTTCCTACAACTACTTACAAGACTCCCGATTTGTCAACAAACAAATACTTTCCTTTGGAGTCTTCGGGTTCGGGACTCACCAATGACGCTCAGCACTTTGAATGGGCAGAGTCAACCGAATGCCGTAGAATATCAGCCATCGAAGGATTAGGCAGTAGTCGTTTCCGTATCTATGTCGATGGCGGTTGGCAGTTCCCTCATACGACCAGCGATACTCTTGAACTAAGGGAATATAGTGACACAGCGTCCAGCGGTAGTCCCAATGTAAACTCAACAAGAACGATTACAAATCCTGTTCGCCGCTTGCTTTTCTCTGCTGAAACCATACCGAGTTTTAGTCTTGAACATAGCGTTCGCACACGAGATGTTGGCTCTTTCAATGCTACCGGAGAATCAACTACATCACCCGGTTCGTCAAACGATAGCAACCAATTGACAAGAGTGTTCAAAGGCTGTAAAGTCGTTGAATGGGAGATGTCATCTACTGTTGATGCTGAACTGAAATACAGATGTGTTTTCAACGCACTGGCTTGTTATACAGATACTGGTCGCCTTGAGTCAAGTAACAAAGGTGACCGATACACTGCTCACCGAATGTTTCAAAATACTGCCAGCACCAAGACAGGTAGAAAAGCCAGCGGTATAGCAGAAGGCTCGGAGAAACCTTTCATGTTCTACAACGGGACTGTATCGGCATTCGACCAAAACTTAGCCTTCATTAGTGCCTTTGAACTAAGAGGTAAGACAGGAGTGGAGATGTTCCATACTATACAAAGCAACCCTGTAGCAGAAGTAGTAGATGCTTCAAACAACATTAGTCTTAAGCAGATACCTTACGGCGGAACAAGGAATGCCAGTATAGTCCGAGAAGGGCGTGAAGAGTTTGAGATGGAGATAGTTATCGCATTGGCAGACCAAAGTTTGTTTCATGAATTAAGAAGTCATGTAGAGAGAGGTGGCACTGTTGGCTCAACAGGAGGAACTATCATGCTTCATTTCACTAAGCCAGTAGTTGCAGGTGACAGTGAGACAATACCAAGTCTTCGTGTCATCATTGACGATTACTTTATCACCGAATTACCAATACCCATGCCCGACGATAAAGGGCTTCTTTTCACTACTATGAAAATCAAGCCTCAAAATGTAAAGGTCATAAGTGAGGACACAGTGTATCATTGTTAGGGGGAGTCATATGGCAATGCGAAACAAAGTCAATTTGAATCCATACTGCGTGTATGATAGACTCTACGATGCCGCCGAAGAAGAAGAAGAAGGCGGAGATAATCTTTTCAATCCCGAAGCAGGACGAGCCAGTGATAACCCATTCGCTCATATGCAAACGGACGAGTCCCTTGAAGAATCAACGGGCTCAAATAAAAAAGTGAGTAAGTATGTCGGAGAAACAGAAGAAGAATGAAATTAACATAAACGGTAAACCTGTCCAAGTCACATCAAAACGGTTGACATTTTTTGATGTGCAAGCAATAGCACCGTTGTTCGCAAATGGCGATATGAACTTCTCCAACTACTGGCGTTACGCATTTAGCAACTGGCTTCACTACGAGCCTTCTATAGACATAGAAGACCTCAATCCCGAAGAAGGTCAGCAACTTGCATCTCTTTTACCACAGCCAACTCAAATCATGGACTGGTTGGTTTTTCGGGAGGCGAAGTCGGGAACATCAAACAGTTCATCCACGGACGACCTGTTAATCAGCGACTTCGCTACCAACAACAAGGGATGGAATACCTTTTAATGACACACTACAATATGAATATCAAGGATGTGAGAGATTTGTCAGTAAACGATGCTAAGCAACTTCTTTACTGGGCACAGGCTATGCAAGGCGAAGAAGACATGCCAAAAGACGCAGTTTACTTAGGCTATGACCGAGTGCCCCCAATGGAGGAGTAATCATGATTGACGGCGACATCGACCCACGCTCAGTAGAAGCGATGGAAAAGTTCAAAAAATACAGCAAAGAAGCAGGTGAAAACATGAAAGCCTTGCAACAGCAAATGGATAAGTTCAGCAAGTCAATGGAGATGACGAAAGTGAACAGCACAGATTTAACGGCTTCTCTCAAAAACATGGAGAAGTCTCAGCCATTTCAACAGATGATGGGCGAGCCGGTATCTCAAGCACAGATGACAGGCGGAGCAGGCGGAGGCTCGCAAAGCAATGTCACTGTCAACTTAAGAATAGATGTCAGCGGGGTGACTGATAAAAGCGACAAGCAAAAACTCGCTAAGGAAATCAGCACTATGGTGACAAAAGAATTGAGAAGTAAAATGGGCGGCTCACTCACGCAGAGCGGATTTAACAGGAGCGGGTGATTATGGACGCAGGGGAGATGATGCCGATTCGCCTCGTTCAAGAGAACGGTGAAACTATCTCCCTTGATGCTACAAGTGTTGACATTGTAGTTGAGCGCATACAGAGTAACTTCGCTATACCTTTCTTCGACGCTAAGCGTATGGGTATAGACCTTAATCAAGCAAGTGTTATGATTGAAATACAAGGTGCACTTACAGACGACACAGGTCAAACTGCAAGTTCAAAGGCTGTTGCTACTCTTGATTTTTACCAACCTCAAATGATTGTAAGTTGGGGTCAACCCGTTAATGGCGGAGGTGGCGGTAACAACGCTGGTCCTGTTGCATCATCCTTCAATATGGCAGGGCCTGCTGGTAATACCGTTCAAGGTGTCACTACTGGCATAGCAGGGACTGTAGGTAATACAGGTGGCTTTTCCGGAGGCTTAGGCGGCTCCAGCGGAGGTAGTCCTTTAGAGCCAAGTGACCTCGGCAATAGAATACTTCAATACTGGGCTAAAAAATACATTGATTTACCAGTAGCATATTGGACAGAAGCGAGTCAATCGCTGGACAATCCTGTAAAGACAGGTTTACAACTTTGGCTTAAGGCTGACTCGATAACTGGTATAGAAGAAGGCGGCGGTGTAGCCACTTGGACTGATAGTAGTGGTAACGGTAGGAACGCTGTTCAGTCTACTTCAAGCGAACAACCTACATTTACCAGTGCAGGGATAGGACCAGCCGCTTTGAAGTTCGACGGCGTAAATGACGATATGGAGGTTCCCTTCTCAGCATTTTTCAATTCCGAAGAGTTCACTGTTTTCTGTGTTGCGAAGAGTAACGCTACAGCCGGAGACCACACTGTAGTCAGTTCTATAGAAAGCGGTAAAGGATTTGCTCTCTTTATGGATATGAGTAACAAAGACTCTACTGCTTTTTGGCGAGGGGGTGGTGGTGACGATGGCATTACTTCGGCGGCTAATTCTGTCGTCAATACCGGAGCCCAAATAATGACTTATGTTATGGACGACACAGACGCTGATTCGCAATCCGACACTGTTACTCTTTTTGTCAACGGTAAGCAAGAGGCTCAAGACACCTCCAGCGTAGACTATGTTCCTAATGGTGCGGCCAACTTGAAGATAGGTGAGATGTCCGGTGACTTTTTCGACGGACAAATAGCCGAGATTCTCATTTACAACTCTGTATTAAGTGATGAGGACAGAGAGCAAGTCGAAGGTTACCTTTCTCTCAAATACGGAATAGGTCTTTATTATACTCACGAGTATGCAGGGGTAGGTAGTTTTGCTCATCAATCGAGGCATGTAAGAGTTACATTCGATGACATGATGGTTGCGAGTAAGCAGGAACCTTTTGGCTTTTTAAATATACAGCGTGATACTGGAATGGTAATTAGCAATGTCTCCGGAACTACAATTACAGTCACTGGTGGCAATCCTCATGAATGGTTTGAGCCTACTGAAAGTAACAGAAGTCCAAAAATTATATTCAAAAGAGGGAACTCTTTTATAGAAGACTCAGCGCAAAATAATGTCTTGTTTGCTACAGTGCTTACAGTAAATGCTACTCAAATAACACTGCGATATGATACACCGGGTAGTGTTGCTCAAAATGATAAAGTATTCATTGCCCCTATTTATTATGCAGATACAAACTTAAGAGGTAGAAAAGGTAGTCCTGTAATTGTAATTCCTATCCAAAACGCTGACACTTTCAACGAGTTTGCCGCACCCGAAGCGGCGGTAGGTCCAAGTTTCCCGACATATGAAGACGGCTCTGCTCGTGACACAGGAGGAGGGTTGACAAGAACTGATGAATACTTGACTTACCTTATGTCAAAAGCCATCACTGCTTCTTATATGGATGTGGGTAGAGAGGTAGATGCTTCCGGTAATAAGACCATGGACAAGGCTTTTTCTACTGCTATCAGTGAGTCATATCACACTCATAACTGTCGACTGACAATAACACAGCAGTTTGCTTCTTCACTCGGACAGTCATCCGATACTATCAACACCACATTGGGTGTTGGACAAATGCCCGTTACTCAAGGATTCTCCGGAGGTAAGAGTGGAACTGCCGGTAGTAACAGTGGTCGCCCTATAAAGAGTGGCGGAGACAAAGCGCAGGATTTACTGGGTATACTCGCAAACAGTAACAATTATGCTTCTAATCCAAATGTTGGTTTTGTAAGTGATTTTATCAACGCAGGAACTGGCTTAGTTGCAAATCAAATCAATCCACAGGATGCGACTGGTGATTACATACGGGGTATACAAATACCTTACTTGACTCATGTCACTAAAGGTAAGAACTCTTTGGATTCACACATAGCACAGCGTAACTTCTTTTTGACAACTGAGGGCTTGACTGCTGATAAATTATCAAGTATCAATACAGAGCACGCTTCAAGGTTGTTTTCTCATGCGCATGAAGGGCATTTGAAAAACGGCATAAGTGGACTCGTTGCTGATATGGTGATAAGCCGAGAAGCGGAGCATAAAGCCTATGAGTTCAATCTTAGGTTCATGGCCGCTGATATTATACTATGAGGTGAAAATATGGCAATTCCGGTTCGATTACTTGCAGGGGCGCAAAGTGAAATCCAAACGGATTTGATTGTTCAAAATATAGAGATGGAGGTAAACCGTAACATTTCAGCGTTCCCAACACCCGGTAATGTTCTCAAGCGTTTTGCTATAGATACAAACACGCCAAGAGTGACTTTGGAGATGAACGGGATTATTACCGATGATGCTGGGGTTGATGCACAGCATGCGACCAGCAATTCTTTATCATCGAGTCCTATGAAAACTCTCATCAACTTCGGAAACATGTTGCCCACCCAGCCATTCAGCAACTTTACACCGGCACCGCTAACATCATTTATCGCTTCTAATTTTCCGCATGGAGGTGTGACAACTGACTTTAAACCGTTTGTAGTGAAAAATGACATACCTATAGGAGAAACAGATACAATTTTGGCTACAAGTCCTGCAACGACAATCAAATCTTGGACTTCGCAGACTGTATCGTCTACTAAGTTAAGTGTTGACTTGAAGTTCACAGGCGGTCATTCTACATCAGCCACAGGAGCACTGGCTGTAGAAACTACATTATCACTTGCTGGGAGTGCGAGAACAATTAGCCAAGATGCTGGTGTTTTAGGTGCGGCGGCTCGATTGAACATAGGTGATAAAGTAGTCAATTCTGCTGGGACTTTTTTAGGTGACATCAGTGCTTTGGCAGACACCAGTGTGACCTTTTCAAGTGGACTACCTACCTCGATAACAGCAGGTGATGAGTTGTTTGTATTTCCTAAAGTTTTCAATCAAAAAAATGAATTAGTAGGTCATGCTATTTCAATCACTGATGATGCTACAATAGCATTCGGAGGAGTTCCTCAGTGGGAGATAAAATTACAAGCAGTGACACAGGTTAATCTCATAGCAGGTGATACCCTTGCGATTAACCAAAGTAATAATGCTATGGAAGCCGCATTACACGGTAATTTCATCAAAATTGTTCCGTCTTATTGGTTGGAGGACCCATCTCGTAACCCTAAAGGTTCTAATTGTTTGAATGATACAGACATGGGAATAACAAACGGTGCACCTATAGGTATAAAGTTTCAATTTGATGCCAGTAAAACTCATCCGTTACTTGGGGGTTCGGACCAAGTTACATTAACTCATTCAGCAACAAGAGGGCGAAGAGCCAGTAATGCTTTAGGTAATCGTGATGAAGATGCGGCTCTTCGTGATGCTATTGTCAATATACCCATCAAAGGTCTTATGACTACTGCTGATAAATCTCCTTCTGCAACACTTGCTCAAATCTTTTTTGCCGCATTTGAACTCACTTCTAATGTCAGTGTAGTCAATATCAGCGAAACAGGTAAGACACTCAGCACAGCGTTTAGGGCTTCTGTGTCCGGTCCAATAGTTGTTATAGAGCAGATTTATCATGTCGATGATGCAATTGAACATCCTCAAACAGTAACGAATGCTTTCTCCGAACTTTTGAATCCGCAGATATTTCAACTGTCAAGTTCACGCAATGTAAACTCAGCAAGGTCTGCTGGTGACAAAGTTCAAGACTTAATCGGTCTTGTATCAAACGCTGAAAAGAACAAAGACATGTTTAGAGGTTTACAGATACCGTATGATAGCCTTGTTACCAGTTCCGGAGTAACGGCTACAGCACGCAACTTCTTTTTGACCTTCGGTAGTTTACCGCAATCTCAAAAGACATCCGATGAAAACTCAAGGTCGGCTTCTCAATTGATGAATCAGTTCCTTCTTACTGGTGACGAAGGAGGTAACGCTGATGACGACGGTGCAAACGGCTGGTTTGACAAAGTAACAGACGCATTGGTGAGTGATGAGATACAATCTATAATTGGTTTCTTTGCTGATGTAATCGAAGATTTATTCGTTACTATTCCCGGAACACAGGCTCACGGTAATGACGGCGGAATTAGGATAATGCCGGAGAAACTTCATGTGCGTTATGATGCTGGGAACAACTACTACGCATTCACGATGCTACTCGTGGCGACTGACTTTGTAATAGGTGTTTGATATGAGTTTGTTGATTGACCCCGGATTTGGATTACAATTCAACGGGATTAGCGACAGCGTTCTCGTTCCTGTTAATCTAAAAAGTGTCCATGGTATCAGCGAAGAAGAAAGGAGAGGGCTACCTTCTGCTCTCAGTAACTTTACTTTGGAAACTTGGTTCATTCCCGATTGCGGAGGAGTGATATTTGAACAAGAGAATGTCATGCGATTAACCGTAGGTAGCCCCAGCAGTCCCGCTCCCGCTACATTTGAAGTAAGGCTGAGAAACCCTGCCAGCGGTAGAGATGCAGTCTATACTCTTTCGACAGCCAAGCCTGTAATGAAAGTCAACGGTAGACTTGCTTATTATGAAGGAATATCATATCCTACTTTTAGCCCGACTCAAGACGGATATTTGGCAACTGATGTAGACATGGATGATGTCTCTGCTTTCAATTCGGGACACCGTGAACTACTCAATGTAACTGTTATGTTCGACGGTAGAATTATCAGTTTGCTTGTCAATGGAGAATTGGTCGTTTCTCAAACACTTGATGAACCTCATGAACTTGTTAATCAACAAAATAACATTTACTTGGGAGGTAGAGGTGGAGACTTTAGAGGAACGCTTGAGGCTGTTCATTGGTCGAGAGGTGCGCTCTCGTCCGGCTACCAACAATACGCTCCTGTCAAAAGTGACAATACAATTGGACTTTGGCGATTTGAAGAGCCTATAGAACCTGTTGACTTAATCACCGTGACTCCTTCTATCAGCGCATCTACCGGAGCGTCGTCTACTGTCAACATAGGAGCGACTGCGGCACAGGCTTTAGTCGACGAACTAAGCGGACAGAGCGGATTAACCAGTGTTGATTTCACAGCCAGTCCTTACAGCGGAGGGGCATACTCAGTCAAAGTTTACGCAGTTTCGTCAACTTCTACAGTATCTATACCCAAAGTTCCCTACAACATACTCATCAATCCACTTGGTTACAGCCAAACGACTGGTAAACCTACAAACAAAGCACCCGAAAGAATGCGTCTTATGTCCATTGATGCAAGTGCAGGGACGATGGTAGTAGAGTCAATTCACTTGGACTTTGAGGCAAACGCTTCAAACGGTCGAAGAGGTGCGCTAATGGCTCACGATGCAGGTCGTTTTGTTGTCATTACAGGAGACTGTATCGTTGATACCGGTAAAGGTAATTCGTTTCAACCATACGGTAGTGGGACACAGTTCTCTCAAAGACAAGGACAGGTCTGCATTGACGAAAGTGACTTTGAAAATCACGGAGTTGTATTTTCTCAA
>Ga0208919_1001540_pt1 | contig 13171 bp, 22 predicted proteins | sample 4_EtaG_FD_184076 | JGI IMG/M metagenome (GOLD analysis project Ga0208919, IMG submission 184076) | Marine viral communities from the Subarctic Pacific Ocean - 4_ETSP_OMZ_AT15127 metaG (SPAdes) (version 3) | ecosystem: Environmental > Aquatic > Marine > Oceanic | place: Pacific Ocean | collected...
ATACTAATAAGTCTATCTATTATTCTTTCAGTCCAATATTCAGGACTTAAACCTTTATTGTTAGTAGTTTTAACTGCTATATCACCTATAGTTGTTTTTACATCTACACTAAACATTATGTTCTTTTTACCCTCACAACATCATCTCTATAAGTATCTACAGTATTATCTCCTTCACCTAAAGTTTTTAATCTGGATATAGATTCCATGTATCTTTTTTCATATTGATTCATTAAATCCATATCTCCTTTCATATACATATATCCCTCTATTAAACAAGCATATAGCAAAGCATTTCTAGCATTTGTAGACAACCATGTTGTACCGCTATCTGCACCTGCTGTTATAGATGCTGGTCTATAAAAGTAATGTAACTCTACTGTAAAAGCTGCGTTAGGTGTTGGTCCTACTATAAAAGTTGTATCATCAAACAAAGCATAATGTTTTGGAATACCTGTTGTTGAAGCATTTGGATAAGCTTCTCTAATAAAGTTTACATCTTTAAATAATAAAAAAGATTGTTCACTAGAGTTTGTAATAGATAAAGAAAAATTATCTAAAAAATCTGTAGGAGTAGCTAAGTATTCACTACCAGAACTTAAATTACCAGAAACATTTTTTCTAAAATTAGGTAATCTTACTGTTTTTAATATTCTTTCTTCTGCTTGTTTAATTACATTATTTATATTAGAAACAAAACTTGTTTCTGTATTTTGTAAATAATCTTGTATTAAACTTTTTAACTCTGAAAATGTCATTATTATTTTCTCTTAGTATTTTTTTTAACAGTTTTTTTTCTTTTAGGTGCTTTTACTATACTTAATCTTTTTTGGTCTTTATTAATTTTTTCAAGTTTTTTAGCTTGTGCAGCATGTAATTTACTAGCTTTTTTTAAACCTTTAATTATTGCATTTAAGTCTTTTGTATAGTGAGCCATATTATTATCCTGTTGTTATTGTTACTTTACCTATTGCACCACGCATTATTAATCCAGTTCCAGTTACAGGGTCAAAACCAAATAACTCTCTTGAATCTGCTTCACCAGTATCAACTCTTGCATCATATAAAGTTTGCGGGTCTATAGTTGATATAAGGTTTACATCTAGTTGTGGTTGGTCTGGGTCATAACAAGTATGACAAACTCTTAAACCATTTCTTACTTTGTTTTCTGTTTCATATCTAAGTTCATTTAACTTATAAGTAAATCCACATCTATCACAAATACCTAAAGCTTTTTTTCCTGCTGCGTATGCCATAACTAAATGTGATTATTAAAAGGAACAAATCTTACTGATGCTCTTTCTCTATCTGCATCACTAACATCATTCCATAATTCTTCATACTTTTGTTTTATCATTGGTACTTTTTGTAAAGCATCATTGTTTTTACAAGCAATATTATATGCCAAACCATAAGTCATACATGGTAAATATCTTGTAGGTACAGCAGTATTGTTAGTTGCAACATTACCTGTATCTTCTATTTTTTTTACATAAAAATATACTAATGTATATGTTTCATTACCATCTGGAGATGACCATAATTTAATTGCTGGTGTGCTTATGTTTCTATCAAAATAAAATAAACTTGGTTTACCTTTGTTTAGCTTATTAGATATGTGTGCATATTCACTTACAGATATTCTTCTAAGTGTTTGGTCAACTTGTTTATTTACATCACTAGCATCTGTTCTTATAAAAGCTTCTATTATATCTAGTACATTACTATCTAATGTATAGTCTGATGTGCCTTCTGTTAATGTTTGTGTGCCTTCTTCTACACTAAATAAATTTAAACCTCTATTCTGCCATTCAAGAAATAATAAATCTAAAGCTCTTCTAGCTGTTTTATACTCATAGCCTGAACGCAATTCAAGTCCACATAACTCATATGCTTCCTCAATAATATCACTTAAATCTAAGTTAAATGTAGTTGTTCCGCTTGTTGCCATTATCTATACCTTGCTGTTTTCTTTGCTATTTTTTTAGGTTGTTTTACAAACTGTTTACCTTTTCTATTTCCTTTTGCTTTAGCTTTATTAGTAGCTGCTTTTTCAGATTTACTTAAAGCTTTCCATGCTTTGTCAGGTAAGTATCTTTTTTTTCCTTTACTAGGTTTTCCATCAGAAGTACGCCATTTTTGTTTACCCCAATCTTTTAAAGACCTTTGTGATTTTTTTAATGGCATTAATCTTCCTCTTCAAAACCTTCACTATATAAATTATTAAATGTTATTTCAGGACTTAGATAACTTTCATGTGCTTCTGCTGAATGTAAATATTGTGATGGTGCAAAATCTGGTGGTCCTTCTCCCGTTATCCATAATGCAGGGCTAGTGGCTCTTACTCTATTATTAGGTAGTGCTACAAAATTACCTTTCCATTTACAATCTTCAGTTATATATAAAACATGAGATTGTTTATGTTGTGCAGGACAATCTGCTATTGAGTTACCTGTGTAATCTACAGTAAACATATATTTAGCACGATAAAAACCATTATCAATTTTTGCTATCCAAGGACTAGAGCTTACCCTGTCAATTACTACAACAGAATGATTTCTTGCTTCACAATCCCAAGGTTGTGCTAAATGGTCTTCCATTGGTTCTCCCCATTCTTCAGCAGGTATATCTGCTACTAAAGCCTGTATTGGCATACGAGCCCACATAGCTCCACCATGTACATCTTCATCATCATCACAACCTGTAAATACAACTTGAAATGATAACGACCTATCAGGTATTGTATTTACTGCCATAGCTATAGCATGTAAATATTCTCCATGATATTTTTCGTGATTTGCTGTAAATTCTTTTCTTACCCAGCATTTAAAGTAAGGTATATTACTTATAAGATAAGGCATTTATTTATATCCTCCACCAGCTTTTTTATAAGCTTTAGCCATCATTTGTGCTTTACGAGCAGACCATTGACCGGGCTTACCACCTTTGCCACCTGCTTTTATTCTGTTAAATATTCTTTTACGCAATCCGGGTTTAGTATAATTACCAGCTTCATTAACTCTACTTTTAGTTTTACCACCTTTTTTAAATTCTATGGACTCTAAAGTTTTAGCTTGACCTGCATGTGTTTTACTAGCTTTTTTTAAACCTTTAATTACTTTGTTAATTTTTTGTGCTCTACTCATTATTTTTTACCATGTAATTTTCTTATTGCTTCTTTACCTTTTTTAAATATATTTGCCACTTGTTTTTTACCCATAACCTTTGACCTTTGTTCTCCTACTGTAAGTATTTGAATTTTACGAGCAAATGGTTTTTTAATTCTTTTAACTTTAGCTACAGTTGCTCTAGCATCTGCAGGTGTAGCAAACTTAATACTAACTGTATCTTTAGGATTTTCGTCAGTATATAACCTACGACCAGAGCCTTTAGGTTTTTTTCCTGTTCCTACTTTTGGGTCTTTTTTGCTTCGCATTATTAATAACTTTATTTTTTTTAGATGCCGGTGCTTTTAAAGTGCTTTGTCTGAAAGCAGTTCTGGACATTACCATTTTACTTTATCTGCCCAGTATGCAGCTGACATTTTACCTTTTCTTATATTTTTTCTATGTCTAGCTTTAAAAGATTTTCTTTTCATTTTAGTTTTACGAGATTCTCCTGATTTGGGTTTACCTGCAGTTTTAGCACCTTGTTGTCCAAACCTAATAGTTTTAACTTTGTCGCCTTCTTTAGCAACAACTATATGAGATTTTTTAGGGTGGTTAGGGGTACGCTTTGGTTTGTTGTACCCACTAACACCTGCTCTCTTTAAACGAGAATCTTTGGTAGAACGGCTCATAGTTTATTACTAAACTCTGCCACCTATTTTCTTTTTAAGTATTTCATTAAAAGTTTTTGGCATAGCTCTAGTCTTGGCAGTTTTTCCACTTCTCATAGCTCTAGTCTTGGCAGTTTTTCCACCTCGCATAGTTCTAGTTTTAGCAGTTTTTCCACCTCGCATAGTTTTAGTTTTGGTGTTTTTACCACCTTTCATAGTTTTAGTTTTTGATGTTTTCATTTTTTCACCTTTGGTTTTTTAGCTGGTTTTTTTGCAGCTGGTTTCTTTTTTGGTTTGAGTTCTTTTAGCATAGCATCAGCTTCTTTTGCTCTTAATGGTCCTGCTACTAATTCTTCGCCATTCCATATAACATAAGCTGGGTCGCCATTTTCAAAGTGCCCGTTTTCTTCTTTTTTAATTGTCATAGTTTCACCTATTCGTAAATTTTAGTTAATACTAATATTATAGAGTATGCATCTCCGCTAGAATGACCAACAGTTGTAAAGTCAATATCTCCAGTTTTACCTGAACCTGCATTGTTAGGAATACCAGTAAATAAATCGTAATACTCATCACCTGTGCTATCTGCTGGTAATGGCATAGCTAATACATTTGTACTAGCATCAAATTCAATATTTACTCTCATTCCTACACAAGCCCAATATATTCTTGATATTGTTACTGAAGTGCATGACTGCCCTAAACTATTAGCTTTTAGAGCAGACACATCAACTTTTTTTACTGCTGATTCACCAGTGCCATCACTAGCATTAGTAAACTTCATAATAGCAATTTTATCGCCATCTTGAATAGTTTGTGAAGTTACTGTATCAGCCATAATCTACTCCTATGCGTCAGAAAATGCTGGAACATCTGCACCTTCTTGGTTACCCCAGATATACCAATTAGTACTATCTTTAGCTAATATATTAATTTCAAACAAACCAAAGTCTGTAAGCGTTAATATAGAGTTAGAGTTACCATCTGAATATACAGAAACATTATCTGCATTAGAATCTAAATGTACTATACCACCTATATAGAAGTTAGTATTAGAACCAGTGCTAATAATTAAGTTTTCTGTTTCTTCTGCAGCACCACCATAAATTAATTTAAAGTGAACACCTGCTGATGGGGAAGGTAATGTTAATGTACAGTTCGCTGATAAAGCAGGAACAACAGAAACTCTACCACCATGAGTAGTTGCTGTTAAAGAAATAGCTGTAGTGTCAGCTAAAGCTACAGGAGTAACTTGCATACCATCACCATTTAAAGTGAACTCTGTAGTTACAGCACCTGTAGTTGAATTTTTAGATACGACTTGAAAGCCGTTCTCGGACCTGACTGGTCCATTAAAGGTTGAATTAGCCATGTCTTTCTCCTAAAAGAAAATATCTATCATCTTGGCAAAGTCTGCTAGGGCAGTTGATAGACAATTAATAAATCCCTAGTTACGAAAAAAGGGGAGCACAAGGCTCCCCATCAAATTTAGCTTGAACCCGGTGAGCCATAAATACCAAGCGGGTCTGATACTCCAAATGAGTATCTTTCTCTAGCTTTGTATCTGACATTTCCGGTGTCAAAATCTCCGTCCATAGATGTTTCCATTCCGGTTCTGTTGAAATGTTTCATGCCGTTTGGAACATCAGTGATAATGAAGAAAGCATTAGTATCAGTAAGATAATGATTAATCATATATCCTTCTGGGAAAGACCCATTATTAGATATAGCATTAATATCATTATCAGATGTACCAACTCTAAATTGAGATTCTAAAAGTCTAGTTGCTGTAAACTGCAAAGCAGATGGAACAATTAATCTTTTAGGTCTAGCTGCTATCTTCAAACCTCTTTGGTCTACGAAGTTACTGATATTAATAACAGCATCTTCTAAAGATGTTTCATTAAGGTCTGCAGCAGTAGCAGGTCTATTAGAGTTTTTACCTCCATTTACTAATGGGTGTCCGTCCCCACCAGTAACACCATCTCCATCTGCAGTAAATAAGTTTACTCCGTCTCCTGATTGGAAAGAATTTGTAAACCCATTATTGAGTGGAAAAGCAGCTTTAACTTGCTTAGTGTAAGCCATAGCTCTTGCTAATGCTTTAGTATATCGAGCAGAAAGTGAATCATAAAGGTTATCCTCTATTGCTTCCTCTGTAATCGCAAAACCTAAAGCGATGGTTTCATGGTTGTATCTAGCTGTAAAGCTTTCTTGTGCTGAATCATAAGTGATTGCTGCACCTTCATCTTTTACAACTGCTTGATTAAATCCACTTAACTGAACTTCTTCTTCAAAACTTCTATCAGAATTTTCAGTTTCGTAAATCATAGTATGCTCATCTTCGTACTTTTCGTACTCCAATCCAAACAATGCGTTTAGTCCGGGTAGGAGTTCTTTTAACATTTGTGCTCTTGAAATAGCCATAATTTATTCTCCTATATTAAACGCCTGTTGTATTGGTTAATTGATGTCCTGCGTTAAAGACAACAATAACATCTGTAAATGAGTCGCCAACTGCACTATCAGGTCCGTTTACGAACTCAATAATTTTAACTGGCAAAGTATTGGTTGTTGCAATCGTACTGCTATCAACAGCATTTTTGCTTCGACCTATACTTGTACTACCTGCTGTTTGAACAACAGCAGCATTGTTTCCTAATGCTGTTTGTGCTAATGAAGCATCACCTTGCATTTGCATTTCAACAAAAGGGTCATCAACAACATACGCACTAATATCACTTGCACTTGTAGATGCTGGATATGTTTGTGAGAATGTTAATTGGTTTGTATTTGGGTCAGTGTATGACACACCTACAAATACTCCTACTGGAGTACAAGCTGTAGTTCCTGTGTCTTTTTCGACAGTACCAGAACTGACAAGCTTTACAAAATCTCCGTAGAATATAGCAGTGCCGTAACCGGAAGCTATCTTGTAATGTCTAACTTTTCCTGTAAAAGAGCCATTAGAACTAAGACAACCTACTGGTTCTGCACCCATTGGGGTAGCTGAAGCAGCCATATAATTCTCCTAAAATTTTTAAAAGAGGGCTTCTAGCTAAATTATTATTTAGTTATTTGCCACCAAATGAAGTTCTCGTTTTGCGGTCTGGTTTTAACATAGGCATACGAGGGTCATTTTCTTTTAAATAGTTATTATCAACGGCTTCCATTTGTTCTCTTGCAACTTTTCTGTAGTATTCATCTCTTTGTTCCATTAACTCTCTAGGAGCTTTACAAAGTAATAAACCGCCTACTTCCATGTTGCCTTTCTCAGCCCATTCAGAATCCACATCACAAACTAAATGTAATTCAGGGTGGTCCTCTGCTCTAACAGGTTCCCAACCTTCTCTAAATTTAGAACTAACATTTACATTATTAGGTTTTCCTAATATTGATGTAGCTATCCACCTAAATACCCAGCCATCTTGTGGTGCTGGATTAGGTAGTTTTGATTGTGGCTCCCAAGGTTGAGTTCTTTTTTCAGACTCTCTGGATTCCGATTCTCTTGCAGCTCTCGTAACTTCTTCAGTTACATTTTCATTATCAGCCATTCTGCACCTCCTTGGCGAGTTGTTTGGCATATTGTTCTGGTGTTAAACCCAAACGCCTTGCGAGAGCAACTTGGGTTCCTGTCAACTGTACTTTGCGTGGCATAGCACCATTGTTTCTTGTCGCTGGTGCTACAACATTCGATGGTTTTTTGGAAATCACAGTTTCAACAACTTGTTCGTTGCCGACAGGTACTTCTTCTTCTCCAAAAAACTCAGGAAATCTTTGTCGCATACGCTTATCAACTTCCTGATAATACTGGTCGCTAGTAGGATATATGCCCTCATTTTGAATAAGAGTTTCATGTAACCCATAAGCATAACCAGTCATGTCTTTATGTTCTTTATTTCCAAACCAAGTATTTTTTTGCAACCACTCTACTGCCTTTGGGTCAGGTGGAGTGTGTTGTTGTACTGGTTGTGGTTGTTGTGCAACATTATTTTGTTGTTGCATTTGTTGTTGTCTAGCTTCTGTTTGCTGTTGATAGTAGTTTAATTTTTCGTTAGCACTTTTTGCATCTACTTGTGCAGATAAAATCTTTTCATTAGCAGCTAACATTTTATCTGTATCACCAGCTTCATAAGCTTCTTTAAATTCAGCTTTACCCTGCTCTAATTCTGCAGTAGCTTTAGCTGATATTTGTCCAAGTAAAGCTTCTTCTCCTTTGTTAATTAAAGCAGATAATCTTTTATTTTCATCTTGGATTTTTTGAGCATAACCAACGGCTTCATCTCTTAATTTTTCTGAAGCTTCTTTGGCTCGTCTTTCTTCGTGATAGTCGTATTTAATTTTATCAATTCTTTTTTGGACTTTTTCACTAATACCATCTATTTCTTCTTCAACTCCATCAGTTGCAGTTTTTACTTTAGGTGGTCTTCTATCCTCTGCAGGTCTATCATCTATAACTTCTACTTGAAGTTCATCTGTAGATTCTACTTTGGGTTCTTTTTCAAAGGTGGTTTTAACACCAAAAAATTTTTCTTCTTTAGAATGTTGCGGTACTTGTTCCGTAACTTCTTGTTTTGCTGTAGTATTTTCACTCATATTAAATTACCTTTACAATACCTCTAGGGTCTTCAACAACAGCTTCTACACTGTCATCATTGATTAAACGAAATTCTTTTCCATGCACTTTAAATCTTGTGCCTGAATAAGAACGCATAATAATCCAATCGCCCTTTTCACAATAAGGACCATTTGGAAATCTTTTTTTATCTTGATAACAGTCATCTCCCATATCCAGAATAAAACCACAAATAGAACCAACTTCTTCAACTTGTAATGTTTGTGAAGCTTTGATAATTCCACCTTTTGTTTGTTCTTCTGGCTCTGGCAGAGCTATTAAGATTTTGTAACCTTTTGGTATTGGTAATTGTTTTGCTGTTCTTTCTTCAACTTGTTTAGTTTCTTCAACAGTCTTTGCAGGTTTAGTCATATTTTTCTCCTTGCACTAGATTAAGGTCTAGGTCCTTGCGTCATTGTTGACGATTTGCTATTTCCTGTAGGTCGAGTATATCTCTTTCTACTATAGCGAGTCCAGCAATTACACCTGTTAAATGTCTGTACTCTTCAAAATTTTTGCACCCACCACCTGATAGATGGTCAGCGTGTTCGTTCATATGTTCTCTAATTTTTTTTCTTAGAGCATCTATAAAATTTGTATCTGATGCAGCCATTAATCTTCTTTATCTAATAAAGTCTCCGCTATATCTTTGCCTATCTTAGCACCTTCTATGCGTTCTTTACTAGATATTTTTGCATTATCTGACGCAGCATCATAACCAATCTTAGCACCAGCTATTCGTTCTTGTGATGCTATTCTTTCTTTTTCTATTTCTTCGTTAGCTTTTGCTTTCTGTAAATCAAGTGCTATTCGTTCTGCGTCTGCTTTCATTTTTCTTTGTACTTCAGCTTCTCTAATAGCTAGTTCTTTTTCTCTTTGTTGTATTACAGGGTCTTCTAGTTTTTCGTTTATTTCTTCTGCTCTTTCTTCTGCTTTACTTCCAGCTAATACTCTTTCTGCAGCTTCAGATACCAATTCTGATAAACGCAGTTCAATATCTTCTGGTAGCGGTTCATCAGGTGGTGGTAGTGGAGCACCAAGTTGTTTTTCAATTTCTTTACGATATTGAAACGCAATATGTTCTGTTACATGGTCTGTAAATGCAGCTAAAATTCTGGAAGCATTTGGACTTTGCCCAATCATCTCTCGCATTTTTGGGTCTTCCATAGCAGACATATGAACTTTAATATGTGCTTCATGGTCTTGGTAAATAAATGCTTTAACAGGTTTACCATTAAGTAGATTCATATTTTCTGATACAGGGTCTGTTGGTGCTATTTCAGTTTCAAGCGGTACAATCTTATCTGCATCTTGAATACCTAGTACATCTAACATTTGTCTGTGTAACTCTTGCATATTATATAGTTCAGGAGCTTGTGTAGATAATTGTAAAGCTGCTTGATACTGCATAATTTTTTGTGCTTTAGTAGAAGCGTTAGGGTCTGATACAGGTACTACATCTACTCTGCCATCAAAATCTTCTTTTAAAAGTTCTTTACCTTTTATTTGATAAGGATATTCTGTTGGACCAAAATCAAATATTATTCTTGATAGTATTCTTAACTCATGCTTCATAGAGTTATGTATTCTTGATTGCACTGCACCTATAACTTTTAAAGACCTTTCTAATAAAGCAAGTGTTGTACCTACAGGAGCTTGGCTACTCATGTCAGATACTTTTAAATCAGCTAGTGAAGCAAATCTTCTACCTTCTTCTACTAAGTTTTGTAACAAAGTATATAAAGTTCCTGATGGTTCTTTGTAAGGTAAGAATGTAATATTGTCTTTAATTGCACCACCGGGTACATCAACATCTCTAAACTCACCCGGCATAATAGGAGTATCATCTCCTTTAATTCTTAGTCCTCTGGATTTTAAACCGCCCGGTAAATTAGATAATGTACCAGCATCTACTAGCTGTCTTAATAAACTTGTAGCAGATTTAGATATACCGCCTATTAAATGTATTAGTCCAAATCCATAAAATCCTAAACCCGGTAAATATTGATAGTGAACATAATGTTCTCTTTTCTTTTTCATAGGGTCATCTTCTAAATAATTCCTACGAATAGCTAAGATAACTCCAGATTGTAAATCTAAAGTTACTACATAAGGTAAGGCTATACCTGTTATTTTACCATCTTTTCTATCTTCAAAACCTTTAATATCAAGCTCTACTTGCATTTCAAGTATAGTATGTCTTTGGTCATTTTCGTAACTTTGACTAGAACCTGTAAGTTCGTTGTATTTAGATTGTATATTGTTTAGCTCATCACTAGGAGCTTGTAGCTCAACATCTCTATAAAATCCTATAACTTGTAGCTTTCTAACATCATTAGTTGCTTTTTTCATTACATGAGTTGCTCTTTCACAAGTGCTTAAATCAGATGCACCATAGCTAACTACAAAATCTTCAGCAGGAACAAACATACTTGCAGGTCTGCCTAAACTTGGGTCGTAATATATTTTTCTAAATGCAGAACCAGCTAGAGGTAAATTAAATAATAACTTTTCTGTTTCTGTTCTGTACTCACTCATTTTTTCTGTGAGTAAATAGTTTAAATAATTTTTAACTCTTTCAGACTGTTGTTGTTTTTCTGCATCTATTTCGCCAACAATCTTTGTATCTACAGGACCTTTAGCTGGAAATATTTCACTTACACATTCAGCTTGAAAACGCACTACAGATTCTGTTAATAAAGGGTGAAACACACCACAAGCACCCTGCCAAGGCAGAGTTCTTTCTTCAATTTTTAAACCTAGTTGGTCTAATCCTTTAGTATATGTATCTTCCCAGTCTTTTCTTGATTCTTTGTCTGCATTAAAATAACTTACAAGCTCACTAGATAGTAGCTGTAGTTCAGCTTCTTCCATAAACTCTGCAATATTATCATCAAAGTTTGGTGTGCCTAATTCAGCACCATCATCAAAATCTATAATTAAACCACCATCTTCTGTTGCTATTGCAACTTCATCAGGGTTGGTTACTAAAACTTCAACAGGAGAATCTTTGTATTTTTTTTCTGGGGTTTGTAATGGTTTTTCTGCCATTTAATCTCCTAATAATAATTGGCTTCTCTGGGTGGCAAATCTTCTTCATCTTCGTCAGAGTGTAAAGGAATAAAACCACCTTGTCTAAATCTTATTAATGCTTGGGTTGATGAGTCAACTAAGTCATCATGGTCTCCAGCAGGAAAAGATGCAAACTCTTCTATAACTTCTTCTGCAAACTTTCTATCAGGTGCCCAAACAATACCAGATGCAAACAAATCAGCAACAGCATTAACCCTTGCTATTTTGTCATTACCACGGCTAGGCGTATATTCTGATACGGGTATTCCCATTTGCCTAAGTTCAAAGATTAAAGGCATACCTGCAGCTTTAGCTTCTACAATAAAAGCTTCTGGTTGCCAACTTTGATACATTTCAAAAGCTTTCTTTTTTAATTCTGGAAACTCTAGTCGTTCTTTATACGCATCTAACAAAATTAAATTAGGTTGTGTTACACCTGTATCATCAGGTTGGTAAAACACACCCCATGTTGTACACGCAGAGTAGTCAGAACGCTGTGTCTTTAAAAAAGCTGTATCCCATGACTGAATAATAAAATCGCATTGTGGTGGATTATCGTACTCCCACTCACGCCACCATTCTCGTTTTATAATTGCAGACTCTTCTGCAGTAGGATTTTGTTGGTATTGTGCAGACCACTTAGATAAAGGTAGTTCTGCTCGTAGCTTTTCTAGTTCTTTTATATCCCAAAACTCTTGCCATAAGCTTTTACCTGACGGCAATATTGCAGGAAACTCTATAACTTTCCAGTCATCAACACCTTCTCGTTGTGCTGAAGACTTTAGTATTTGCCCAGTCAGGTCCCGTTTGTGCCATCTTGTCATAACAATAATAATCGCACCACCGGGCTGCAGACGCTGACGGGGACCAGATGTATAGTATTCATACACCTTGTCAAACACAGAGGGGTCATTACTTTGTCCCTCTTGTTCTGAATGTGGGTCATCTATGATAAGCAAGTCTGCACCTTTACCGGTTACAGCACCGCCTACACCAATCGCAAAGTACTCTCCGCCTTTGTTTGTATTCCAACGACCAGCAGCTTTACTGTCAGCTTGTAAACCCACACCATCAAAAACTTTTTTAAAATCTGCAGAACCAACAAGGTTTCTAACCTTACGACCAAAACCCACAGCAAGTTCTGCAGTGTGAGCCACTTGGATTATCTTCTTTTCTGGAAAGCAGCCTAAAAACCAAGCGGGTAATAGATAAGAAGCAAACTCTGATTTTGTATGTCTAGGGGGCATATTTATAATCAAACGCTTTAACTTGCCGTTTTTAACATCATTGAAAGCATCAGACATAATTTTATGATGATAGCCCTCAATAAAGGCAGCCCACATTTCTTTAACAAAAGAAAGAAAGTTATCAGAACAATCCTCTCTGCGTTTAGCAGATTCGTATTGAGACAAAAGTTCTAATAGGTCTTTCTGTTGCTCGGGGGGAAGTTTGTTTATCTTATCAATATCAAACATAGTTTGCGGTACCTTTAAGTTCTACTGGAGTAAGTAAATAGTAGAGGAGTAAATTATGAATAACTAAGTATAAAGATACCGCAAAACTTTCTAGTATATTACTAGCTCTAGTAATAATACTATATAAACTAAAATCTAGTGTATTACTTTCTAGTAAATCACTAGGGGCAATATACCCTATTATGAACATGGTTTCATATCTTCACAGATTCGTCAATAGTTTTTTCAACTT
>Ga0208919_1001541_pt1 | contig 13164 bp, 15 predicted proteins | sample 4_EtaG_FD_184076 | JGI IMG/M metagenome (GOLD analysis project Ga0208919, IMG submission 184076) | Marine viral communities from the Subarctic Pacific Ocean - 4_ETSP_OMZ_AT15127 metaG (SPAdes) (version 3) | ecosystem: Environmental > Aquatic > Marine > Oceanic | place: Pacific Ocean | collected...
TGGAGATCCAGGTGTAGATGCAGCAGAAAATGAATTTGCAAATATACAAGACACTCCTCCAACTGTAACAACTGCAGACCCAATAAACACAGCTTTAACTTTAGGTGAGGGTCAAACGTTTGATGATATTGGTGAAATAGATACTCCACAAGTACAAACTCCTGCAGAACAAATTTTTGATCAAGGAGAAACAGAATCAGGTTCAGGATTTCAAGACACTGTTAATGAAGCAGACGTAGAAGCAGGATTAGCTACAGAATCAATATCTGATTTTACTCCATCACCTGCACCAGATGCTGTTACAGGTGATAGTGGTAGCGATGATAGTGATACCTCTGGTCCAACATCCTCTGGAAGAGGTAGAGATACTGATGTACAACAAAGCGGTACGACAGGTGATAGCGGATCATCGGGTGGGGGCGGCGGCTGTGTTATTGCAACTCACGCGGTTAACTCAGGAGCGTTTACACCACAAACAAAAAGAGAAGCTGTTCGTTGGTGCGTTAAAAATTTACACAGAACGTGGTGGGGTGAAGCAGTGAGAAGGGGCTATAAATACTATGGTCAAAAAGCGATTGATGAAGGAAAAGCTAAAAATCATTATCAAGAATTTAAAGACTATGTTGCATTTGGAACAGGTAGAAAACGAAATTTAAAAACTGCTTGGACCTTTGTCTATAGAACAATACAATTTTTTATAAAAGGAGTTTTTATTAAAAATGCCAAACGGTAAACCACCAAAAACAACTGGCGAACACTTAGTGTCTTTGTATGGATATGTACAAGGATTTAAAAGACAGATAGATCATCTACATCAAGATGTAGGAAAACTAGAAAAGAAAACAGACACAGTTATTTATTGGATTATTGGCGGCGCATTTACAACAATATTAACGCTTGTAGGTCTTTTTAATTTATTTATAAATTAAATTTCGTAACCCTGATCTAATCGTAACATATAAACTTGTTTTATTATCTTATTAGGATTATCAACGTAGGTGTGTCGATTCATTTCTTTATTTATTAATTTAGGTAAATCATTTCTCCCAACCATATCTGTAATGTCCCACTCCCATATCTTACCATTTGCAAATTTATTTTGATAATAGAATGATATATTGTGTTTTTTAGCAAGTTCCATATTCATATCGTATTTATCTTTTTGTAATATAAAATCAGGAAAAGTATCGTGATTACAAGTACGTTTTTTAAATTCAATAATACATTTTTCATTCCAAAAGTCATAAGTTTTCATTTGCTCTCTTACAGCTCTTAATCTAAACAGTTTATATTGTGGTAGACTATTTAAATATGTGAGTTGTTCTTGTATGTCTGCACCGTCGTTTCTATTAAATACAATCATATCCAAGCCTTTAATTCTTCACCCATAACCTGTGTAGCTATGTTAACTTTCTTACGCAAAGCTTTAACTATCTTTTCGTCCACAGTTTTTTCACACATAATATCTATGTAAGTCATTGGCAGTTTTTGGCCAATACGGTCTATTCTAGCCTCTGATTGCATTCTTTTTTCAAGATCATATCCATTAGAATAATAAATCATAGTAGATGCACCTGTAAGTGTAATACCATAACCACCTGTTTGCGGTGTCCCTATAATAAATCTAACAGGACTTTCAGGGTCTTGTATTTTTTTAATAGCTTTTTGTCTGTCATCTGTTGATGTATCACCAAAATAAGTGACAAAAGAATTATCCCCATACTCTTCTTTAATATGTTTTACTATTGTTGCTATATCGTTCCTCCAATGTGCCCATATTACAACTTTACCTTGTATCTCTTCTAGTGTGTTCATAAGTTCTACAATACGATTATTTTTTATTTCTTGTATAGAACCATCATCAGCTTTGAAGTGACCACAAGTTATCTGTTGTAATCTCATAAGTTGAGTCATAGCAGTAGCCGTTGTACTAAGCTTACTATTCATTACAGCCAAAGCACTTTTTTTCATTTGTAAATATAGTTTCTCTTGATCATCTGTGAGTTGGATTACACGTTTAGTGTAAGTCTTTGCTGGTAAATCTAAACAATCATCTTTTAATACACGATAAGAAAATCCTGTAAGTTTATCAGATAGCTCTGGTATATTTTTATAACCAACAACAATCTGCACAGACCTACCACCAAAATTTGCAGTCTTCATCACTGCATATCGTGTTCTAAAACTATAATAAGACTGATGTCCCAGTAGCCAGGGATCAAGAAACTCACATTGTTTATATAAATCTAATGGTGATTTTGTTACAGGAGAACCGGTTAATATTCTTCTATACTTTGTAAGTCTACCCAACCTACATATGCTTTTAGTTCTTTTTGCATCTGGATTTTTTATTGTAGTAGACTCATCAATAGCCATTAACGTTTCGTGACAACTAATAAATTTAGCTACAAAGTCTACACCTTTTTTAGTAGACAGTGCTTCTACGTTTACAATTAACACGTGTAGTTGATGACCTGTTTTGAACAGTTTAGATAATTCTTTTTCTTGTTTTTTATTAATGTTGGATTGCCACAATACTGCCTCATATTCAATATGATTAGCCATATGTGTTGGTATTTCAGTTTCATACCAAGTCTTATAAACACCTTTTGGTGCCACAATTACAACGCCATTAATCTTGCCTTTATCATAAAGCATAGACACGTTATCAATAAGGACCTTTGATTTACCTGTCCCCATTTCCATAAAGTACGCAAACACTTCTTTATCACAAGACATCTCTAATGCCTTTAGTTGATGTGCGTAAGGTTTAGTTTTAAACTTATATTTCATCTTTCTATTGACTTTTATATCACAAAGTTTATAGTGTTGTCAATGTCAGAAAGAAGTAAAGTATACGTGATACAAGAGATTGCTGGTACAAAAGAAGGCAAGCCCAAAATTAATATTTTAGGTGCTGCTGAATATGGTAATTTTAAATTTTTACTACCAGAATTATCTCAAATAATTTTCTCACCTGGTCCATTAATTATGAAATTAAGACAAGGGTTGAGAGAGTATACACCAAAAGATTATTTATTACTTACTGGAGATCCTGCGATAATAGGTGTAGCGTGTTCTATTGTTTCAGATATAACAAACGGTAAATACCAAGTATTAAAGTGGGACAAACAAGAAAGAAAATACTATCCAATAGAAATTAATTTATACGAGAAAGGAGATATAAATGGATAATAATTTAGAAAAAATGTTTATAGAAGATGCACCACAAGATGTAGATAATCTTACCGGTGTTGAAAATCTATCAACTCTAGTTATAGAATTACAAAGATTAGAGGATGAAATAAAAAATGATGAAGAGAGATTAAAACTGAAAAAAGAAAAAGCAGACAAAATTTCTAACATTGCAATACCAGAAATTATGCAAGCATTAAAATTAAAAACAATGAAACTTGCTGATGGATCTGCAATAGAAGTAAAAGAGGTTTATAGCGCCACAATACCATTAGATAAAAAAGAAGGCGCATTTAACTGGCTTCGAGAGCACGGCCTGGGTGATCTTATTAAAAATGAGGTTACTGTTTCCTTTGGTCGTGGCGAAGACAACAAGGCGGCAACATATGCTGACCTTGCACGAGGTCAAGGTTTGGAACCAACTCAAAAGTTGAAAGTCGAACCTATGACACTCAAAGCATTGTTCAGAGAGCGTTCCGAGAAAAACGAGGAACTGCCCTCTGAACATTTTAATCTGTTTAAGGGAAACAAAACAAAAATAACAAGGAGCAAATAATATGAGCGAAGAAACAGGAAACGTTACGACGAAACAAAGTGGAGCAATTGCAAAACTTGACTTTGTAGCAGACTCAGGAATGGGTCTAGAGAATATGGATAAAGGTGATCTAGCCTTACCTTTCTTAAAACTATTACAAAGTGGTTCGGACGAAACAAAAAAGAAACATTCCAAGTATGTCGATGGGGCAGAAGCTGGTATGTTTTATAATACAGTCACGAAAAAACTGTACAATGGTGAGAAAGGAATAGAGGTTATACCTGTATTCTATAAAATGACTTACCCAGAGTGGGCACCTTTTGAGAGAAGAGAAGGTAGACCTATCAGTAATGATAGAGGTCCTGAAATTATGAAGGACACTACTCAAAATAATAGTAACAAAGATGTCCTTGCAAATGGTAATGAAATTATCAAAACTGCAAATCACTTTGTTATTATAAACGGTGAAAGACCTGAGAAAGCTTTGATGACGATGAAGTCTACTCAGTTAAAAGTCAGCAGAGGATGGAACTCATTGATGGAAGATCAATTTGAGACAGATCCAAAAACTGGCAAGTCTATTCCAGCACCTATGTTCTCAAGAGTATACAGACTAAAATCTGTAGAGAACGCAGGCAGCAGCTTTAGTTGGCACGGTTACAATATAGCTATGGTCAAGAAAGTTGATGATGTTGGACTATACCAAATGGCCCGTGATTTTTATAACTCATTAAAAAACTCGCAGCAAAAAACTGCCACAGTTTCAGAGGATAAAGCTAATTACTAGTTTCTAGCTAGGAAAAGTGAGGCCGGTGATGGGAGACTGGATCCGGCCTTAACAAGGGATCTTTATGGTGAATGAGTTTATAAAATTATTTTCTGGTTATGATGGGGATTTCGGTATCGCCGATATGTCCAAAGCTACTTTAGACGCTGAAAAAAATAAATTAAAACCTGATTACGAATGGTCTGGTCGACCTGTTACACCAAAAGACTATGAGAATCACATCAACGGAAAGATATCAATAGGTATACAACCTTGTAGATTAGATGGTACTGCACAGTTTGGCTGCATTGATATAGATCCAAAAAATTACAAAAATTTTAACACAGGAAAATATTTAGCACTATTTCAACAATACAAACTTCCAATTGTGCCACTACTATCAAAAAGTGGTGGACTACATTGTTATTTATTTTTAGAGGAACCAATACCAACAACAGATTTAATAGAGGCACTAAAATCTTTTCTTCTGCCTCTAGGGTTAAAACCTACCACGGAAATTTTTCCAAAGCAGAAAGAACTAAAGAAAGATGACAAAGGCAATGTAAAACCAGGTAACTTTATTAACTTACCATATTATAATAATGGTGACACACAAAGATATGCAGTCGACAAAGATAATAATAAACTTTCATTAGAACAGTTTGTCGGTTTTGCTAACAGATCAAAAACAAATAAAACAAAATTAGATTTTCTAGTTGATGAAACACATAGAAATATTTTAGTTGGTACAAATCCAGAGTTTAATGATGGACCACCTTGTCTAGCTTTATGTTCTAAATCTAAATTAGATGATGGTAGAGATAGATTTATGTACAACTATATGGTCTTTGCAAAAAAGAAATACAAAGATAAATGGGCAGACTTTGTATCAAAAGCAAACTACGAATACTTACAACAACCTTGGGATAAAGCAAAACTAGACAATAAAATAAATGCTTGGACAAAAGATACCGCAGGACACACTTGTTATGAAGATCCAATCAAAGATAACTGTATGCGTAGTCTTTGTTACTCAAGACCATTCGGTGTAAAATCCGATAGTATAAATGTATTTCCAGATATTACAGACTTTCAAATTATACAGTATGAACAACCAGAGTATAGATTTAATGTCGTTATGCCTAACGATGATAAGATAGAAGTTATTATACCTAATCTAAAACTAATGACCACACAAAAAGAAGTTTTAAATTTAATCTGGGAACAGACAGGAATATACTTTGAACCTATTAAACCAAAAGATTGGAGAGCTAAACTAAATGACTGGAGAAAGAATTGTCAGAATATTAAACCACCAGAGGGCACAAGCACAGACGACATATTAGAAAACGAATTGTTTCAATATTGTGTTAACGGGCCACAAGCTAGTAAACGAATGCAGATAAGATTAGGATCGTGTTTAACAGAAAATGGTTATCATTATTTTCAATATCAATCTTTTTTAACACATCTTGGTAGTGATTGGAAAATATCTAAAGAAAAAATAGGACAGAAGCTAAAAGAAAAATTTAAGGTTGAATTTAATTACTCACTAAAAGTTGATGGTAAAACGATAAAAGTTTGTAGATTAGAACAACTACACGTAGATAAAATAGAATACAAACCAACAGATAGAAAGGCAGACAACTATTAATGAGATATAAAGTTGTAGGACCACCAGGCACTGGAAAAACTAAAACATTATTAGACAAAGTTAAATTATATTTAGATACTGGTATACCACTAGATAGAATAGGGTATTTTGCATTTACAAAAAAAGCATCAGAAGAGGCTAGAGATAGGTTTTTAGAATTAAGACCAAACTTAACTAAAAAAGATATTAAATACTTTCAAACTTTACACTCTCTCGCATTTAATAATTTAGGATTAAGAGAGGAAAATGTAATGGATGAATTAAATTACAAAGTTATTGGTGAAACATCTGGTATACAAATTAAATATGCATTCTATGAAAAAAATGCTTGGAATGGTATATTTACATCAGATAGTGAGTATCTAACACTAATTAATTTAGCTAGAGTAAAAAGAATCAGACCATTAGAGCAATTAGATTTGAACGAACACTTGGGTAAAGTAGAAAGAGATAAATTAGAGGCCATAGACATTGCGATTAATCAATATAAAAAAGTTTACGAACTTATAGACTTTACAGATATGTTAGAAAAATTTTTGGAAAAAGGCAGCATACAAAATAAATTAGATGTAATATTTATAGATGAAGCACAAGATCTATCAAAAATACAATGGGATATGATAGAAAAGATAGAGAAAGATAATGGTTGTGATGTATGGATAGCTGGGGATGATGATCAAGCAATATTTGGCTGGGCAGGGGCTGATGTAGATTCATTTATAGACTGGGATGCAACAGAGATGCCACTAAAACAATCAGTAAGAGTTCCTAAAACTGTGCAACAAAAAGCTTTATCCATAATATCTAGAGTCAAAGATAATCGATTAGAAAAAGATTATCTTCCCAAGCAATTAAAAGGACAAGTAATAGATGTATATAATTTTAAAGAAATAAATATGAACGAAGGCGATTGGTTAATACTTGCAAGAACAAATCCATTATTAAAACAGATCCCTTTAATATTAAAAAATAAAGGTTTCTTTTTTGAAACTAAAGATGGACAAAGTATTTCTAAAAAATTTTATAATGATATTTTAAACTGGGATAAATTTAGAAAAGGCGAAGACATAGCAGAGGTGCAACTACAAAGACTTCTTGAAAAAATAAAAGGTAAACCAAATAAATCTTTAAAATGGTATGATGCTTTCACAAACGTATCACAAGAAAAAATTGATTATGTTTTTAAGATGATAATTAATGGAGAGGATTTATCTAAATCACCCAGAATAAAAGTTTCCACAATTCACAGCGCAAAAGGAGGTGAAGCAACAAACGTAGTTTTATTTTTAAATCAAACAATAAACACTATGAAAGCAGCCAATAAATCTGTGTGGAAACAAGATGAAGAATATCGAGTTTGGTATGTTGGTGTAACAAGAGCTATACAAGATTTGTATTTAGTAAAATGTAAAAACAAACAGAAGGAGTTTATAATATGAAATGTTTTTATTGTAACGCAGAAGTAAGATGGAATAATGATTTTGATACAGAAGACACTTACCCAGATTCAGAACACACGATTGTAAGTATGTATAGCTGTGATGAATGTGATACTTGGTACGAAGTATTTCAACAAAAAAAGGAGAAAAAAGATGAGTAAAGTATGGAACAAGCAACACGGCGGGAGTCACTACCAAAAGTATACGATACAGCCAAGCAAGTTTGTGGTTGAGAACAAGTTGTTGTACCCGGAGGGATGTGCTATAAAATACATAATTAGGCATCAGGATAAGGGAAAAAAACAAGATTTATTGAAAGCAATACACTTTATAGAAATGATTATTGAAAGAGATTATTCAGGCACAGAAGAAAAGAAAGAGTCTTGGGCGGATGGATATAAGAAGTGGAGAAAAGATGATGATATTTAAAGCTCAAACAGAATGGGTCAAACCCACAGAGTTTCCAGATCTTAGACACTGTGATGAGATAGTTATAGATTTAGAAACCCACGATCCGGATTTAAAAAAATTAGGTACAGGGTCTATAGTTGGTAGAGGTAAAGTAGTTGGAATAGCTATTGCTACCGATGGCTACTCTGAATACTTTCCATTTGACCACGAAGGTGGTGGTAATCTTGACAAAGATTTAGTGATGAAATGGTTTAAAGATATTTGTGAATCAACAGCAGATAAAATATTTCACAATGCAATGTATGATGTGTGTTGGATTAAATCTATGGGTTTTAAATTAAATGGTAGAATCTATGACACAATGATAGCTGCATCATTAGTCAACGAAAACAGATATAGATACGATCTTAATAGTTTGGGTTGGGATTATGTTGGCCAAGGTAAAAATGAAACAGAATTAAACAATGCAGCACAAGAATGGGGCCTAGATCCAAAAGCAGATATGTGGAAATTACCCGCATTATACGTAGGTAATTACGCAAAAAGAGATGCAGAGTTGACCTATTCTTTATGGAGAGTGATGCAAAAAGAATTAAGCGACCAGGATCTAGGATCTATCTTTGATCTAGAAACTGATTTGTTTCCGTGTCTAGTTGATATGAGATTTAAAGGGGTTCGTGTCGATACCGAATCAGCCCATAAATTGAAGCAAGAGTTAAGTACACAAGAAAAACAATTATTATTAGAAGTAACCAAAGAGACAGGAGTAGAATGTCAAATATGGGCAGCAAGATCGATTGCCAAAGTTTTTGACAAGTTAAATTTACCTTATGAAAGAACTGTAAAAACACAAGCACCATCCTTTACTAAAAACTTTTTGTCTAATCATACGCATCCTCTAGTTAAAAACATAGCAAAAGCTAGAGAGATAAACAAGGCACACACAACTTTTATTGATACAATAATAAAATATGAACATAAAGGTAGGATACACGCGGATATTAATCAAATAAGATCTGACCAAGGTGGCACTGTCACTGGCAGATTTTCATATTCTAATCCTAACCTACAACAGATTCCTGCTCGTAATAAAGACCTAGGTCCACTGATTCGATCCCTATTTTTACCAGAATCAGGTTGCGAGTGGGGATGCTTTGACTACAGTCAACAAGAACCAAGACTTGTAGTGCACTATGCATCTCTAGACCAAGACACAAGTGTATTTGGTGTTAAAGAGGCTTACGATGAAGGTGATGCAGATTTTCATACTATCGTAGCAAAAATGGCAAACATACCAAGGACAGCTGCCAAGACGATCAATTTGGGTCTTTTTTATGGTATGGGTAAAGCAAAGCTACAAGCAGAATTAGGTGTTAGTAAAGATAAAGCAGAAGAACTATTTAACATTTATCACAGCAGAGTGCCATTTGTTAAATCACTTATGAGCTCTGTTTCTAATAGAGCACAACGAAGAGGACAAATAAGAACATTATTAGGTAGACTATGTCGGTTTCATTTATGGGAACCAAATCAATTTGGTATACACAAAGCTTTACCATTTGATGAAGCAAGAGCAGAGTATGGTCCAGGAATAAAAAGAGCATATACATACAAAGCTCTTAATAAATTAATTCAGGGTTCTGCTGCTGATATGACAAAAAAATCTATGTTAGATTTATACAAAGAAGGTATTGTCGCACACATACAGATACACGATGAGTTAGATATTTCTGTAGAATCACCAGAGCAAGCTAAAAAAATCGTTGAGATTATGGAGAATGCTGTTAAGTTGGAAATCCCTAACAAAGTTGATTATGAATCTGGTAAGAATTGGGGAACAATAAATGATTAACTATGGCATATTTAAACGCAAACATTCCAGTAGAGTACGCACAAATCAGGAGAGAATATCTTTATGATCTTAAAAAACATCACGGCGAAGTTGAAGATTGTATTATCTTTGGTATTAGCTCGATTACAGGTAAATCAATTCTTTGGCACGCGATTATGGAAAACGGTGCAGTCTTTTATCGTTTACCAATTACTGCCTTTATTCAAAGAGGTTTTAAAGAAAAAGATGTTCCTAGGCGTAGACTTGATGAGTTACAGCTTTGGAATTGTTTTAGTTACTATCCTGCTGTTACTAATTGGGATATCCTAGCCGGACAAGCTGGTAAATATATTGGTAAAGACAAGAAATGGCATCCAGGTAAATATTTATTTACTGTTGACTTTGCTCACCCTGAAAGTAATATAGTAGATACGGATCATTCAGAGATACCGCACGAGCACAAGTGTGCTCACATCATAGCCCTCGATGATGGGAACTATGCAGCACAACCTAACAATAGATGTATTTGGGACATACCTTCATTTACAGTGAAGAATAATATTCCAGATTGGAAAGTCCAAACATCTGAATGGAATGTAGAAAATACAAGTCAGTGGAAAACAGAAGACACTGATAACTTTTTTTACGAAATTGAGGAGAAGAAAAATGATTAAAAAAGTGTGGGAAAAAATTAAAAAAATTTGGGAAAACATAGTCAGTAAATTCTGGGTAAACTAAAATGAAAAGACTATATGCCCTATTATGGGCGTGTCTTTTCACGGGCTTGGTGTACGCAGATACGACTCAAAATAATACAAGCGGATCGAATACTTCGATAACGGGTGGCTATACTAATGCTACAACGTACGAATCAGGGTCTAGCTCTGCCTCTACAACAACAAACAATTCAACATCAAACATAAGATCAGCACCTCCAAGTGCATCTGCACCAAACGTAGGAGCTGGTGGTATGGATATTTGTGCTGTGGGTGTATCAGCTGGTGTGCAAACTTTTGGTTTAGGTGTATCAGGTGGTAAACATTTTAGAGATAAAAATTGTGAAAGAATAAAATTAGCAAGAGAACTATCAAACCAAGGTATGAAAGTAGCAGCTGTAAGTATGCTTTGTCAGGATGAACGAGTTTTTCAAGCTATGCATCACGCAGGAACACCTTGTCCGTTTGAAGGGCAGATAGGTTCTAAAGCAACAGAGGCTTGGAAAAAATACGACAAGTTAAGACCTGACTATGATCTATATGTAAAAGAATTAAAAATTATAGAGGAAGCAAATGAAAAAGCTAATACTTCTCCTAGCGATATCCGTATGGATAACGCAGAGTAACGCTGAAGAGGCAACATCAGGTAATCTATTACCCAACGCAGGCACCGGACAAACTAGTTTACAAAACTCTAGTGGATCTATTGATGGTTTTAATAATACTAATAACTGGACAATGTCTGGTACAACATATTATCCAAACGAGATAGAAGCAACAGGGACCGGAACTGTGTCTGCAAATGGATCTTTATCTAATATCACAACAGAAAAACAAAACGGTGGCCAGTTTACAACAACAGCAAATAGTTTAGATGGTGGTGTAAGGTTAAACTCTACAACAGAAGTACAAAACTGTGAGTGGGTAGGTTCTGCTCATCAATGTGGTCAAGCATCCTCTGGTGGTGGACAAAGAGATACTTATTCAACAACAGTAAAAATATTAGATGAATCTAACAATGTATTAAATAGCACAACACAAAATAGAAATAACGACGCTGGATATTATGGAAATACTTTTACATACACAGACACAGTAATTCACAATGGTACAGGGGCTAGAAACTGGAGCTGGGAGTGGCAAGGGTTAGATGGTGGAAACACTAACTCTACAGCAGCAATAGGACCCAATTTGGTCGGTGCAGAACTTAGAGCAACATTATTAGATATCGATTATGCACCACTACCGCCTGCTATACAAACAGAGATAACAGAAGTATTTGAAGAATTATTTACAGAGTTTGAAGAGATAGAACAGATTGTAGAATTTACATTTGAAGAAGAGTTTACCATTACAGAAGAGTTTCAAATAGAGGAAGAGTTTGAAGTTGTATCTCTTATGGAATACAAAGAACCTACTTTAGAATCATTCCAAACTATGAAAGAACCCGAAATGGTCGAAGAGATGCCAGAAGAGATGATAGAAGAGTTTGAAGAATTTGTTGAAGAAAAAGAAGAAAAACCCATAATGAACAAACCAATGGAAATGACAACAAATGAAGAAAAAAAAGAAGAGCAGCCAGAAGAGATTGCAGAGGAATCCAGTAGCGAGGAGCCTACTGAAACAGCCAGAGCTGAAACAGAGAGTAGAACCGAACAAAAAGAAAAGGTACGTGAGGCTAAAGCGGATGCTAGACTTATTGAAACTTTAGATAAAATTGACGAAAAGATTAAAGAAGTTGGTAAAAATTTGCAAGCTAAAAATTTTATAAAAATAAATGCAATGATGGACAATTCTATTCTATTAAATTATAATGTTCCGTTTTACAAAGAAGATAAAATCTACGAGGACCAACTTAATATCTTTGATAATCGAATAATTTACACAAAAAACCTTGCAGAATACCAACAAAATGACCCTATTTTTACGCAACAAAACGAGATTAATAGTATTAGACTTGAAAAACAAAAATTGATAAGAGAGATAGAGGTACTAAAAAATGGGTAAAATAAAAGAACAATTAGCAGGAGTAGCTGCTTTGATTGGTGTCCTTGGTGCAATAGGTGCTGGGTTCATAAAATATGGTGAAGTAATGTCTAAGTTAGACAGTATGGAGGCATTTAATCCAGATCCTATCATTCAAACTTTAGGTGAAAACAAAAAGGATATCGCAGTTTTAGAAAAAACAATTCAAGTATTAGAATTGGAAATACAGGAACTGAAAGCAAGTAGCAAGAATCCACTAGCAAACTAATGGCACTTAAAATTTCCGAGTCCGCAGCTGTACAAATGCCGATGAAAACGGTTGCCAGTTTAATCGTTCTCGTTGCAATGGGTGTATTCGCATACACAGAATTAACGGCTAGATTAGTATCGTTAGAGACATCACGGGAGCTGATGCAGGCTGATTTACTCAAGGCCTCAGATCAAAAGCCGGTGGACCAGGAACAGCTAATGTTGTTGGAGGATCTTTATAAAACTACCGAGAAAATAGAAAAAAGAATTGAAGATATGATGCATAACAAAGTCAACATACAATTCTTACAAAAACAAATGGAAAAAGCATTATCAGATGTTGAAGTATTAAAAGATAAGGTAAGAGCAAATGGAAAGAATC
>Ga0208919_1001542_pt1 | contig 13158 bp, 9 predicted proteins | sample 4_EtaG_FD_184076 | JGI IMG/M metagenome (GOLD analysis project Ga0208919, IMG submission 184076) | Marine viral communities from the Subarctic Pacific Ocean - 4_ETSP_OMZ_AT15127 metaG (SPAdes) (version 3) | ecosystem: Environmental > Aquatic > Marine > Oceanic | place: Pacific Ocean | collected...
TTCTTTTTTACCATCCATACCTTTTAAATAATTTTTTTCTGAAAAAGGATTTCCTCTATGTTCCTCTGTTATACCTGAATGGTAAGCCTCACAACAATAAGTTCCTTTATACAATTGAGCAAAATTACTCCAAGAAGAACTTAAAACCTTAACTAAGTAACTTGTATTTGACAACATCATCAAATCAACAACATTAGCAAATGTATGTTTGTGTAATATCTTATACTTTTGTTTAACCTTGTATTTACTTTCATCTAAAACATCCCAAGTAAAACAATCATAGTTATCGTAGAAATGTTTTAATTCACTCTTAGGAACATCTGAACTTATGTAAAACTTTTGATTAGGATTTATTTCTAACATACTATCCATTATATCAGTATAAACTCTATCTTCTACATAGTCGATAGCACCATCTTTATCGTGTGGTTTAACACCAATACCTCTTCTAATGTGTATTCCTACAACTCCACCTGTCCTATCTTCTATTTCTTGTTGTAATTGTTTGTTTTTTAAACTAACCAACTGAAGTGGTCTTATGGTATTGAATTGCTCTTCAAAATGTCTTGTAAAATTATAACCACAGATAGGATAATAATCCATACTATCATTTAATATAAAATCTTGCTTTGCTTCCATCTCTCTTGAGTCAATTGGAACGGTATAGTTTATAAACTTATTATACTTGTTATCTACCAAATCATCGGGTATCAACCTTGCTATATTAGTATTAGTTGGTTCATGTCCATTCCACCATTCGGTGTGTGGTAGTTCTAAGTATTCCAGCTCTGGCCACCAATAGTCTTCTAATAATATTTTAAATTTAAAATTGTTTACCTCATTTAACTGATAAGCAAACTCCCAATGAAACAATCTATTACAAAAGCCTGTATCTTCTTTGAAATCATATCCACCCCAGGGTTCTACCCATTTTAAATATGCCATAATCTACCCATAAATAAATTTTTCTAATTCAGGAATGTAGTTAGCTATATGTTGTTTTCTACTTCTATCAAGTTTTTTTGTATAAATCTTAAACTTTAATACTGCCTCATCGTCATTTAACTCTTTTTTTAAGGTTACTAAATTACTTTTTAGGATACCTAACCATTGTTCTTCACCCACAGTCCAATCAACGTCTTTTTTACTATCTATAAAATGATTTATTCTTTTCATACCTATCTGTTTTAAATCATCACTCAACACTCTACAATCATACCAATTTGGATATGTAACCCAATTACTAAATGGTATTCTCCAAAAACCTAAATCACCCAATGAGTACACCCACTCTAACAACTTGTCATAGTTTAAAACATTTAATGCTTGGAATGTTGCGTGAATCTGTAAGTCCATACTAAGTTTTTTCTTCCAATCAGCTACCTTTTCTATATTCTTTTCCAACTTACTCCATTTAGATGGATATCGAATATAATCATCAACCTTCCATACTAAGTTTTTTCTTCCAATCAGCTACCTTTTCTATATTCTTTTCCAACTTACTCCATTTAGATGGATATCGAATATAATCATCAACCTCATCAAAACCATCAATACTAACTCCAAGATATATGTGTCTAAACTCACTCCACATATCAAACAACTCATCTTTCAAAACAGTAAGATTTGTTGTGTAAAACAAAATCATATTTTTTGCTATACCATGCTTGATACATTGTTTAAGAAAATCTGTATGTTCTTTTATTATTAGAGGTTCTCCACCAAGAAAGTTAACTTGCTTTAGATGCATAAAGTTATCTCTAAAAAAATCATCACTTAAAAATTTATCATCTACAGATACATTTGTTGTTGGTATATTTACATCATCTTTGTAAAGTAGTTTAGACTCTTTTTCCCATAGATTAGAATTATCTATATTACACATCCTACATATTAGATTACATTTGTTTCCCATTGTAAAATCTAAAAATGTAACAAATGGGTCTCCAATGTATCCTGTATCAGCAACGGATTCTATCATAACATCTTTATAAAAACCACTAGCTAAAGTATTGTTCCAAATAGTTCTATAACTTTCAGCACCATTATCTTCTGTTTGCCAACACCTTTCACATCCAGAATCTTTTTTGTTAGCTAATATATTTTTTCTTATTCTTGTATGAACATCACTATTAAATGCTTTTTTCATACTAAAATCTTTATCTGTAATTAATATTGGATTTCCATCTTTATCTTTTGGTGTTTCGTAGTTATTACAACAAACTCTAATCTGACCTTTCTGGTCAAAACTTAATGAGGTAAAAAGATGAGAACAAAAATATTTTAAATCTTCCATTAATGTTTTCCTGTCATAGAAGTTCGTTTTAAATTAATCTTATATTTTTCAACATCTAATGCATCAAGATAATTTGGAACGCCATATTTTTTTTGTAAATGTTCTTCGTCATCGTATCTATCATTTAAATTACCTATATCGTGAAATATATCGTGAAAACTCAAGTCATATAAACTAATCAGAGTTTCTTCTTCTTTAGTTTGTTGTAAATGAACATGACCTGGATGAACAGGATTTTCATCTTCTTTAAATCTACGTATTATTTGTTTTCTTCTTTCTTCCCATTGTTCCTTAGTTGAATGTTTAAATTTAAGAGGTAGTTGAATATGAACTGTTTCTTTAGCAGATTTATCCAATGTTAATTTATTGTCTATGGATAGTCTGTAACTACCATCAAAGTTTGATTCCCATTTAAACTTAGTAACCATCCTAGCACCATCTATATTTCTTTCACTATAGTTTTCATCAAACTCTACTTCAATTTCATAAGGACCATTTAACTGATGCATTAACCAACACCAAACTCTTATTTCATTTCTTGTTTCTATCTTTATAGTATCTTCAATACTTAGTGAAGGATCGTATTCTCCTGTTTCTGGTATATTAGCAAACTCTAAGTAAGGAACATTGTAGTCTATAGGTTTTATCTCAAACTCTTCAGGACATTCTCTTCTGTTATGCATTTGTTGCCAAAATGTTCCTCTTTCTTTTGGTTTCCATTCTTTGAAAAACTCTTGATTAAAAATAGAACCTGGATTCTTAAACTTTAAATGTTTTATATCATCCTTTACAGTCCAAAAGCCTGAGTAGTATATCTTATACATATGTAAGAATGTATGACACAACTTCAATCTTAAAAATCTATTGATATATGTGTTTCTTAAATCTTTACTTATCCAATCATAAAATATATTACCTAAATTTGTAATGTTAAATACATCCCTATATTGGTCAAGTGCAGTACCTGGCGTTACACCTGCAGGAAACTGATTTGCTGCTACTACAGGAATATAATGTTTGTTCTTATATAAGAAATATAAACTGATTATCCAATCAACGTGATTTTCTTTTGGGTAACCTGATATCCAATTAGCATCCATACGAATACCATTCTTCCAACAAGCTTCCCAAAGTTGTTCTACACCCTCAACTGTCTGTCTCTTTTCTATAACCTCAAGTATCTTAGGTGTTCCACTCTCCACTCCAATAGACAACCACTTAAATCCTGCCTTAGCAGCTACCTTCATCAAGTCATTATCCATTTGTTTATGTGTTCTTGCATAACCACCAAAACTTAAATCTTTTAGTCTTGGGTCTTTCTTTACTTCATCAGCCATCTCATTTACAAATACTTTGAATTGTGGCATAGAACCATTGACAAGAGAGTCAACAAATGAGAAGTGTGTAACACCATACTTATTAACTTGTTCAAGAACTTCTTCTTTAATATCAAGACCTTTTCTAAATCTAAATATTCTTGTCTCTGAACAAAATGTACATTTGTAGGTGCAACCTCTTGAACCTTGTAATGGTAAATGTGTATGTCCCTCATAATGAAATTGTGCGTATGCTGGTAAGTCTACACCATCCCAAATAGCATTTGGTATAACAGTTAAATCTTTTTGTGGTTGTCTCATACCTGTAGATATTGGCTCTCCATCTTTATTCCAAGTCCATATACCACTAACATTTTCGTAAGTCTCTCCATTCTCATAACAATCTACTAAATCGTTTATGATTAACTCACCCTCAGTATCACAAGAAACTTTAATCCAATATCTATCGGGTTCACCTGTTGGTTTGGATTGTCTTAATCCACCCTTTGGTGCATTCCAACAATAAGCACCACCATAAAATATATGTATCTTTGGATTTTTGTTGTATAATCTTTCAGCTATGTAATCTGTTACTACAATGTTTGAGAAGTAAGTTGTAAATGTAACAATATCAAGTTTTGCCATTTCATCTATTATCGTATCCCAATATTCACCATAAGCAGGTAAAATTCTGTCTTCAAAGGAATGGTCGTTAGTCCAAAAGAAATGACCAGTTGGCGCCCACAGTTCTTCTTGTGAATCTTTGTCTACGTGTATAGCAGATAGTAAATTGATGTGAAATTGTTTCACCTCTCTACCTTTGGTTTTCAAAGCACCAGCCAATAATCCAAGACTAAGTGGTGGTGTCTCAAGAGACCACGCAGGACACATTACTATTCCAACCTTAGCTTTCATCTATGTCTTCCTTATCTAATACTGGATAATCTATTTCACCATCATATACTTTATGACTTATCTTTGGTATGATGATGTCTGTACCACAAGTACAATGTGACTTAGGACACACTATTGGTTTGTCAAGAAAATTTATGACATCTTCATTTATATTTCCTATCCTACCACTAACTCCACAACTACCTGCACTAATATCACCATATGGATTTATAAAGATTGCATCATTCAACCAACAATGCCAACCCTCAAAGTTATTCAATCTTTCAGCTGCAAGTCTGTTAGAGTTTACTGGCTTTGTTGTTCCATTATCCCACACTTCAGCACTATAAGCAGGTCTAGACTCTCTTCTTTCAGTTACATTCCCCCACTTTCTTTTATAACCATCTGTCTTTTCAAACCATTCTCTTTTCCAATCTTCGTTGTAATACCAATGTTCTGCTTCAGTAGATAGTTCATCAAGTAAAGGGACCCATTCTAAAACACAATTATCCATCTCTTCATATATTTCATTTCCAACATCAATTACTTTTTGGAAGTCGTGATCGTGCATCATCATTCTGATAGCTAGGTAATTCATCTTATCTTGTAGGAATTTTGCATTTTTAACAAACTTATCTTTATTTGCAAACTCAATATGATAACTTGCAACCACATCTTGAAAATAGTGATAATTTTCTTCCCACCAAGATAATGGACTACTTAGATTTGTATTAATAGCTAGTAATGGTTTATCACATTTTGCATGAAGAAACTCTGCTACCTCTACTAATGGTTTCCAGTATGCAGGTTCTCCTCCTGAAAAGAAAAACTTAAAAGATTTATAACCTTTAAACTGAAATCTTGTTATTAATTTATCAAGAAATCTAATATACTTTTCCGTATCATTGTTTTTATGTGTTCCACTCCAATTTCCCTCATTACAATAGGAACACTTATAGTTACAAAGATTGTTAACCTGCCAAGTAACACTTAAATACTTGTTTTCTCCTGGTAATATTTTTACTAAATCACTCATCGTCTACCCACCAGTTTGGTGTTTTTAAATTCCATTTTTGAATCTCTTCATATTCTTCTTTCAATTCTTCAAAGTGAGGAAAGGTGTCAAAAAAACTATGTCCTCTAACCTTATCCATAAAGTCAGTATATTGATAAAACATATATCTTTGATTTTCCTCTGTTTGTTCTACGCCTTGACAATATTTTCCATAACTAGCATGAGGTTTCCAATCTGTTTCTAAATAAGAAACTATTTTGTTAGCTGCGCCATGTAGATCTAAATATCTATTATTGTAAGTTGTGTAGTCATAAAAATCCATATACAATTGTTTTGCTCTATCTCTAATAATATACGGTATTACAGTTGCTCTCAGATGTAATGGTTGGTCTATTATAATAGGCCAAAATGCTACTTCTCTTTTTAAGTCTAAAGAATCTAACCATTTCATTATCTTATGACTTTCAAATATATTATATACTTGAAATACATTGTATATCTGAATCCTTACTTTATCAGGCAATTCTATCAATTTTTTAAAGTTTCTATCTATGTCTTCCCAAACTGAACCATATCTTATATATTCTTGTGAAGTTTTGTAACCATCGATACTAATCTGAACCTCACTCTTATCAAAAAAAGATAATTTTTCATATAAATCTACATTCCAAGTTGTAAGGTTAGTAGTAAATGAAACGTGACATTCCTTATTACCTATCTCAATCAAATGGTTTATCATATCGGTATTTGCTTTTATAATACTTGGTTCACCACCTGTCACATATAACCTTTTTAATGTTGGTGCTATCTTTTTGAAGTTATCTAAAAACTTTGGATTTTCATGCCACATCATATTGACTTTTGATATTTCATATTCTGACGGATACCACATATCAAATAACCAAGTTGGCATAGAACTTCCATGTTTTTTTACCAGTTCCAATCGTTCAGTATTAATCTTACTACTACTATATCCCCAACACATAGTACACTTTAAGTTACAATGATTACCTAATCTAAGTTCTAAACTATTTAATGTATTTTCTATATATCCAGTATCATCCATCATCTTAATATTATTTTCGATAACTTCTTTCATATGGGAATAGATACCATCGTCTTTCATGTAACTTTTTATACTATCCAATCTTGTGCTTGTAGCTACATCAGTTCCACCAAATGATTTATTTACATTCTCTGCATTCCAACATACATTACATTCTTTTATCTGTTCTCCATTTAGAAGTTTCTTTCTGATATCTCTCATGTGTTGAGAATTCCAAACCTCTTCAATGTCATCATTACCAACATTAAATGTAGAACCATCATCTTTCTTTAGATGTAAGTTTTCATTTTGAGCACAACATATCTTCATAGAACCATCGGTATTATTGTTGAGATTCATAAAAGGAAACGGACAAAATGTTTTTGATTTAATGTTCAAGATTGAACTCCACTATATCACCATTCTTTAATGATTCATCTTTCAATACTTTATTAAGTTGTTTAGCAAATGATTTATGAACTTCAGGTATTAGATGTAATATTCTATTAGGTGTATTCATATCCTCTCCACCAATATATGAAAACTCTACTAAATGTGGTTTTATATTTGTACCATGTTTAAATATATGTGGATAAAAAGCTTTATTGTTTACGTCAAGAGAATAAAAATGGATAAATTTTTTGTCTTTGTAATTTTCTTGTAGATGTCTATCAAACCATTCCAACATAGCTTGTGCTTTTACCCATTCAAAATCGTCTGTAGCAAAAACATATTTATAATATATGTCAGTCAACTCTTGTTGTGGTATATCTATTTGTTCTTGTGCTGTTTCGTAACCGTTAGCAATATCTATCAATCTTCTATTATTATAAATAACTCTGAAAATGTGTGACCAACTAAAAAAACAAATATCAAAGTCTTCATTGTATTCTAAAAAATTTAAAATAGCATTGTAAGGATTTGTACCACCATCACCATAACCATCTAAACTAAAGTTATTTTCTTTACAAATATAATCTATCCAAGATATTGGTTCTATTGTTTTAAAATATGCACGTTGAGCTAAAAAACTATCTCCAAATGTTACTAACTTATTCATATTTTTTAAAAAACTCCAATTCAGGAGCGACTTGATATAAAGACTCTCCTCTTAATTTATCTAATGGTGTATTCCTATCTATAAAATCAGGTATAAGATTTTCATAGTTCTCTTGTTGTAAGAAATCAAGAACTGATTCAAATCCTCTTTTCGCAGCTCCATCTCCAAAGTTATCATCAATCCATTTTATATGTTCGGTATACTTGTCTATAAATATCTTTCTTTCACTTGATGGTATAATTTGTATTCTATATTCTGTAGGATAGGTTAGTATATTCATCCTAACATTTTGTGGTTCTAATAATCCTTTGTCAATCCATTCCTTATGAAAATCAGGTAGGTGATATACGTTCATGATACTTACTGTAGGTGTAATTTCAAAGTATACATCGGGACATTCTTCAATCATTCTTCTACGATTGTCTTCTATTACATCCCAATTAGTTCCTGCTCTAATCAACTCACCTCTTGCACCCATAGCATCAAGACTTGCAGCTATCCTTACATCCTTAAAACTATTCCAATACTCTAATATAGATTTTTTCTTAAAGTATAGATTACTGAAGTTGGTAGTATATCTCAACCTCACATCTTCCATCTTATTCTCAATCCAAAAATCAAGTATCTTATAATGTTCCTCTGTAATGATTGGTTCTCCACCAGCCCAACAAGCTTCTTCTACTGTAAGTAGTAGTGGTTGTAAATCATCCCAAAACTTTTTGTTCTCTAAGATATTCATAATCTTTGGGTCTTCAGGTGTGTAACCATATAGTTTGATGTGTTCATCATACCAAGCACTACTTAACTCTGGACTACAACTCCTACATCTAAAGTTACATATGTTAGACACTCTAATATCCATATAACCCATGTTTAGTTCTTCTACCGTTCCATCAAGTTGTGTAGTCTCTACCCTATCCCAATGTTTTCCGTAATACTGATTTACCATTTTACGAAGTGTGAATACATTAGACTTCTCCATCTCATAACATCTACTACATTCTTTAGTCTCATCATCATTCAACATATTCTTTCTAAGCTGTCTATACTTTTCGTTGTTCCATATCTCTGCTAAACTATTATCATTGAGATTACCATATTCAACTGTGCTGTCAGACATACAACAAGGAAATGCTTTACCACTCGGCCATACGTGTGTATGTATCCAGGGCATCATACAAAATACCTCAGAAGCATATAACTTTGCATACTTATCTTTAGCATATCTTTAGCACTCATAGTAATCTTTTAGTTCAGGAAAAACATCAGAGAATTCTTCTTTTCTAATCTTATCTAAATACCAAGTAAATTTTTCGAACTCTCTTTTTCCACTTTTGTATAAATCTTCTGAATCCATATAATCTAAACAATCATTTATATATCTTTTAAAATTAAAGTGTTGTTCTTTTAAATTTTCATCAATAAAACGATTCCATTTTTCTCTAACTAAAACCTTTACTTCTTTTGGTAATATGTGTGGACTTAATTGTTCTGGTCCTGTTAGTGATATTAAAAATGTATTATGTAATCCTTCTTCATCTAACAAACCTTTATCAATCCAATCTTGATAGAAATCAGGTATATGTAAAGCATTAGTTAACTGAAATACTGAGGATATTCCTAAATTTATATTAGGTAACTTGTTCTTAACAAATCTAAAGTTATTCTCTATAATTTTCCAATCAGTTCCACTTCTTATATATTCTGCTCTTTTACCACTTCCATCTAAACTAACTCTGATAACTACATTACTAAATTTTTTCCAATAATCCACAACACTTAATTTTAGTTTGTTATTTTTTAACATAGATAGATTCGTATTATATTCAACAATCAAATCTGTATTACCATTTTCTATAAGATGTTTTAATATCCAATAGTGTTCCTTTGCTGCTAATGGTTCACCACCTGCAAAATAAATTCTTTTTACTGTCTTAAACGTATCTTTAAACTTATCTATAAACTCTTCTTCTGTTAGATTATGTCTTGGTATATAACCATCCCAATCTTGATATGGGTGATTTTGATTAGTAGATGCTTCTTTAGCCCAAGTAGAACTCCACTCTGGTCTACAAGACCTACATTTGAAATTGCACAAATTAGAAAATCTAAAATCTAAATATATGGTTTCAAAATTATCTATAGAACCATCTTCATGTGTTTCAATAACTTTGTCAAAATATTCATCATAGTTTTTATTAAAGTCTTGTCTGTATGAATGACCTGTACGTTCTTCTAAAGCATGACAATCTGTGCAATTCTTGTTCTTTACACCATTCAACATATCAAGTCTTAGTTGTTTAAAGTAATCGTTATTGATTAAGTCTTCCATACTATTTTCCATAATACTTATATCATTTTTCCAAGTCTTTGGAAGAGTTTCTAAGTAAGAATGATCTGTCATAGCTTTATTAACACAACAAGACCATACAGTAGAGTCAGTATTAACATAGGCATGCATCCAGGGAAGTATACAGAATACTCCGTTGTTATATAATTTATCTTTATCAGGTTTTTTCATATTATTTGTATATAAAAGGGTCTCTTTTTTTTAATTCTTTTATCTTTTTTTTATACCTACGCTCTAAACGGATTTTATTAATTAACTTTTTAATCCACCTTATCATTTTGTTTTCTCCTTAACATTTCGGCTCTTCTTTGTTCTAATCGAATAGCTCTTTGTGTTTTAGTACTACTATTTCTACAATCATAATAGAAATCTTTATATTCAGGAAATGCTTTTAAAAAATCTGTGCCTCTTCTTCTATCGTGTTCATCAAAGAAATTATAAAAATCACTTCTTCCTTTTCTAAGGTAATCTTCATCAACCTCTGCTGATTTAAAGTAATCAACAACTCTTCTAAACTTTTCTACCTCTAATGTTTTAAACATCGTATTATCATCATCATCTTTAGAGTTAATCATAAACTCTAAATGTCTGTCCATATGATGTGTAAAATCTTCTTTTGGTAAAATGTTCATATCATAATGTGGTGGTTCTTTTAGATATGGTGTATCTATTTGAATTCTCTGAAGAGGTATTGCTTGATTTACATTACCACGTTCTTCTGCAGTTTTATCATTATACTTTTTTCTCCACACCAGTATTTGTTCTAATAAAGAATCAAAATTGGTAACACATAAGTTATTAAATGTAATCATCAAAGAAACTTTAGAATCTTTAATCTCACTTAAATACTTATCAAAGTTTCTTTTAAATAATTCAATATCCAAACCATTTCTTATGTATTCAGCTTTGTCTTTATCCCAAGTGTCTATAGAAGTAAATAGTTTAAACTCCCTAACTTTCTTTTCTTCTATGATTGGTTTTAGTTTACTGATAAATCTATCAAAGAGTTTTGGATTTGCACCAAGATTAGAGTTTATGTTTAACTCAAGGTTTGGCATAGGGTTCTTATTAATCTCATCTAACAATCTATATGTACTACCATGTATTGTTGGTTCACCACCTGTAATCCTTAGTATGTTTAGTGTCTTAGAAACTTCTGGCCACCACTTCCACCATGCTTCGATGTATGGATTGTCTTCTTCTGATTCATATAACTTATCAATAAACCAATCTACATCATATCTGCCAGTATAATTCTTTGTATACGGACCAAACTGTTTAATCTCATCTAAAAATCTTGAACTGTATCTTGGATGACAATAACCACATTTGAAGTTACAGGTGTTTCCAAACGAAAGTTCAATGTATTCAGGATTAACATTCATATCCCAGGGATTATTTATGATATCATCTAATCTACTCTTATCTCCCTCATGTATTGACAATGTTCTTTGTTTTCTATCACTTATGTAATCACAACCCATATCTTCCACGTTCCAACAATAGTTACAACCCTCTGGCCTCTTACCCTCTAACATCATCTTTCGTTCTAACTTCTTTTGTTTGGTATTATGTAAGGCAGATGGATTGTCTTTCAACTCATCTAAAGGTATAACGTGAGGTTGTGGATGGTAACAGCTATGAGTCTCTCCTAAATGTAGATAGATGGTAACATGATGCCATTTAGCTAGACAAAAAGTAGGTGATGTCTTTGCTTCTATCTGAGGAAGTATCTCCTTAATACGATCGTGTTCGTAGTTACTCATCCATAAACCTCACATTAATCATTTTATGGTTTTCATAAACATCTTCAATACTAGCTACTTTGTATTTCATATTTTTTAAACCATATTCGTCATTATCAATATCAATTTTATTTTCTTGCATTTTTAATCTATACAATTTTTCATTTTCTTGAGTAGTGTCTTTTGCAAACTTACCATTGACTATTCCCTCATCTTCATGTGGTAAACATTTAAATCTACTAAATCTTCTATGTGGAACGACTGTAAATGGTATTTCATCAATAACTTCTTCTTCTATTGTACAACCGAACATAATACCATGATTATCATTACCACTTTCATCATTAACTATACTATTTTGAATAACATCAAAATCATAATCTAATACTACTTCACCTCTACTGTTTGTTATTTTAAAAGTAGCTATACTACCTTTAAATGGTTTATGATTTTCATTTGTATCATTACCCTTACCAAGAAACATATTTGAACCACCATATCTTTTAAGTGGTGTAAAATATTCTAATGGTGATTCTGTTCCTGTTCCATGTCTTGCATCTGCATCTTCTCCATTTATCTGTAGTCTTATATGTTTCTTTCTATCATCTACCTTTACGTTTATTAGAGTCCATTGCTTTGGATATCTTTTTGCCCAACTATATAATATTTCATTCTTCCAACTCCACATCGTATTGGATATTGCTTTAGAGTTAGTATAACTTATAGTGTGATCCCAACCACTTCTTGAAAATATTGGATATTGTAGATGTTTACGATTAGAGTCACCAATCAAGTATTGATTGTCATAATCATGTTCAGGTTTGACTAACATTTCTATTTCAAAACTTCTACTATTAAAGTTATGTAATGTTCGTGAAGATTTTATAAGTATGTGATCTTCAACTCCATCAAATTTACATACTGCTTTTTTACCTGGACCATAGAGAGATTTGTCGTTTGTCATTCCCTTGAGATGACATCTCCAAAACAAATCATCATCTTCCATTCCCCATCCCCAATAATTGGTATGATATCCATTGACTGCTTCAAATTGTTCTATGGTAAACAACACAACACCACCAAAGTATTCAACATCTCTGAGATTGTAATCCCATTGTGATAGATAGGTTGCTATGTGGATTGGATTGTCTTCAGGATAGCTGTAATCTGCTCCGTCTTCGGGCAACATATCCACATCGTGAAATGCTACATAATCACAACCCTCTTCTTTAGCTGCTAAGAACGCTGCGTTCTTTGTTCCACTACGATTGAATAGTTTATCATCTACCTGATGACCAATAAAAACTTTATGTTTTATATTCCTATCATTAAGAAACTTAGTAAGATAGGGCACTAATGTATCTAAATGTTCTTTACGAACACCATCTCCATTATCTCTATAAGGAATACATACTCCTAAGTAATGTTCATTCATTA